>ENA-OROU01000098-OROU01000098.1-human-gut-metagenome-genome-assembly--contig:-NODE-98-length-94958-cov-6.383023_pt1 | contig 94958 bp, 106 predicted proteins | sample MGYA00242131_ERZ509054 | MGnify/ENA primary metagenome ERZ509054 (study PRJEB26280, sample SAMEA2338749) | human gut metagenome | biome: human gut; feature: human-associated habitat; material: faeces... | reverse complement strand
TGTTTTACAGAAGTACCAGAGACGACAGCGTAAAGGTTACTGCATCACAGGCAATTTTAAAGGGTCTTGCGGCAGACGGTGGTTTATACGTACCGGAGCAGATTCCGGCATTGGATAAGAGCTTTGAAGAATTATCAAAGATGTCTTATCAGGAAGTGGCATATGAAGTGATGAAGCTGATGCTTGATGACTTTACAGAGGAAGAATTAAAGAGCTGCATTAACAAAGCATATGATTCAAAGTTTGACACAAAGGTCATTGCACCGCTTGTAAAGGCTGATGGTGCATACTATTTAGAATTGTTCCACGGTTCAACAATTGCGTTTAAAGATATGGCATTATCCATTCTGCCACATTTACTGATTACTTCTGCAAAGAAAAACAACGTAAAGAATGAAATTGTAATTTTGACTGCAACTTCAGGAGATACAGGAAAGGCTGCTCTTGCAGGATTTGCTGACGTTAAGGGAACTAAGATTATCGTGTTCTATCCAAAGCACGGTGTCAGCCCGATTCAGGAAAAGCAGATGGTAACCCAGAAGGGTGACAATACTTATGTAATCGGTATCAATGGCAATTTTGATGATGCACAGACCGGTGTTAAGAAGATTTTCGGTGATAAAGAACTTGAAAAGGTCATGAATGAAGCCGGATACCAGTTCTCCTCTGCCAATTCTATCAATATCGGACGTCTGGTTCCGCAGATTGTTTACTATGTATATGCTTATGCACGCCTGCTCGCAGACGGTGAAGTAAAGGCAGGGGAAGCAATCAATGTGGTTGTGCCGACCGGTAACTTCGGTAATATTTTAGCAGCATTTTATGCAAAGAATATGGGACTTCCAATTCACAAACTGATTTGTGCTTCCAATGAAAATAAAGTACTGTATGATTTCTTTACAACCGGTATATATGACAGAAACAGAGAATTTGTCCTGACAACTTCTCCGTCAATGGATATTTTGATTTCAAGCAACTTAGAGCGTCTGATTTACCGTATTGCAGGTAACAGTGCTGAAAAGAATGCGTCACTTATGCAGTCCTTAAAGGAATCAGGAAAGTATGAAATTACAGATGATATGAAAGCACAGCTTTCGGACTTCTACGGTAATTACGCAACAGAAGCAGAAGATGCGGCAATGATTAAGAAGCTGTATGAAGATACAGGATATGTAATTGATACCCATACAGCAGTTGCAGCATCTGTCTATGAAAAGTATCAGAAGGAAACCGGTGATACCACAAAGACAGTGATTGCATCAACAGCCAGCCCATATAAGTTTACAAGAAGCGTGATGGATGCGATTGACAATAAGTATGATGTAATGTCTGATTTTGAGCTGGTAGATGAGCTTTCAAAGCTTTCTAAGGTAAAAGTTCCGCAGGCGATTGAAGACATCAGAACAGCGCCGGTACTGCACGATACTATATGTGATGTTGATAAGATGTGCGATAATGTAAAAAGAATTTTACATATTTAATTAGATACATTCATTTGAATTGGAGTCATCTGACAGGAAAAAATGTCAGATGACCCCAATCTTTTGTTGCAAAAAAGTGATTTATGATATATAATGTCAAAGTTGCAGATTTTATAAAAGGAAACAGAATTATGAGAAAATTAACGACGTTTCATTATGTTGACATTCACAGCCATATTTTATATGGTGTCGATGACGGTCCGGATAATATTGAAACCAGTATTGAGATGATGAAAATTGCATATGATGAGGGTATTCGCAAGATTGTGGCAACACCACATTATCATCCTGGTAAATGTACAATGGGATACGAACAGCTGCGCAGAAATTTTGAACTGTTTAAAGAACAGATGAAAGATGTATGCCCTGAGATTGAACTGGCACTTGGCAGGGAAATTTATTATACTTCGGATATTTTAGATGATCTCGAAGCACAGGCGCATCTGACAATGGAAGATTCCAAGTATATTTTAATAGAATATCATCCGACTGTGGAATATTCTTATCTGCGTACCAGTATCAGCAATGTGATGCAGATGGGCTATATGCCTGTTATTGCGCATATTGAACGCTATATGTGCGTATTGGAAGACTGGAAGCTGGCTTTGGAATTAAAGAACATGGGGGCTGTCATTCAGGTGAATGCGGGTTCTGTTATCGGGGATTCCGGAAGTAAGGTGAAAAAGTTTATCAAAAGACTGTTAAAAGAAGAAATCGTGGATGTTATCGGAACAGATGCACACAGTAATGGAAGAAGATCGCCTAGAATTCAGGAATGCGCAAAGTATATCTGCCGCAAATTTGATGAGGATTATGCGAAGGCACTGCTGCGTGATAATGCAGAACGGATTCTTAAAGGTGAATATTTGGAGGACTAGAAGAATATGGAAAATTCGATGAAGAATAATGACGAAATTGAAATCGATTTACGACAGATTTTTATCGTTATTATGAGTAAGATTGCAATTATTCTCTTAGTGGGAGTGATTTTCGGTCTGGCGGCATTTATTGGAAGTAAATTGCTTTTAAAGCCAGTGTATCAGTCACAGACGAGCCTGTATGTGTTAAATAAGCAGAGCCAGGGAACAACAACATTAAGTGATTTGCAGTCATCAACACAGCTGACACAGGATTATATGATTCTTGTAAAAAGCCGTACCGTAACAGAAAAGGTTATCAGTGACCTTGGGTTAAATACGACAAATGAAAAGCTTGCAAAGCAAATCAGCGTATCCACACCATCTGACAGCCGTGTGCTTGAGATTACGGTTTCTAACAACGACCAGTATGAAGCAAAAAGAATCGCAGATAAAGTAGCGGAAATTTCAGCAGATTCTATTTGTGATATTATGCAGATTGAAAAGGTCAATGTATTCGAGGAAGCAAATATTCCTGAAAAGCCGTCAAGCCCGAACTGCTTAAAAAATGCAATCATCGCATTTGTATTAGGCATGGTGCTTGCAATTGCCATTGTTGTTATACGATTTGTAATGAATGATACCATTAATACATCTGAAGATATTGAGAAATATCTTGGAATCAGTACCCTTGCATTGATTCCTTTATCAGAAGATTTAGATGACAGTGCGGAAGCTGCGGCAAAGAGAAAGAAGCGTAAGCACAGTTCTTCAAAGAAGGGAGATAAGTAATGCCTACAGTTAACATTGAAAGACTCAGAAAGTTAGATTACCGCTGCAACGAAGCTTATAAGACATTGAGAACCAATATCCAGCTGTGTGGTTCTGATATGAAAGTAATTATGTTTACAAGTTCTACACCGAATGAAGGAAAATCCAGTGTTTCTTTTAATCTGGCGGTATCACTTGCAGAATCCGGCAAAAAGGTAATTTTCATTGATGCGGATTTAAGAAAATCCGTTCTTGTCGGCAGATATAAGATTAATAAGGCTATTAAAGGACTCACTCATTTCCTGTCCGGCATGAATAAATTTGAAGAAGTGATCTGTACAACGAATGTAGATAATCTGTATGTGGTATTCTCCGGAATTGTTCCGCCAAATCCGTCGGAACTTTTGGCAAACAATTCATTTGATGCACTTGTAAAGGCACTCAGGGATACTTATGATTATGTGATTATTGATACACCGCCGCTCGGCAGTGTTACAGATGCAGCGATTGTTGCCCAGAAATGTGATGGTGCGGTACTGGTTGTTGCAGCGCATATGGTTAATTACAAGTTTGTCCAGAAGCAGTTAGAGCAGCTTAAAATGACAAAGTGCAAGATTCTCGGAAGCGTTCTGAATAAAGTAGACCTTGCCGGAGATAGTTACTATGGCAAATACTATGGCAATTATTATGGCAAGTATTACGGCAATTACAGTCATGGTGATAAGGAATAATGCATAGCTGATATAACATGGAAGTTTAACCATTTCACGGAGGAGGAAACAAATGGAAAAAAAGCAGGGCGTTATTATAGCATTACTGGCTGTGTGCGTGTTCTTTTCGGTTATCATCGCGGCGATGTATCTGACCTCAGACAGAACTGCTCCGGTAATTACTGTAGATGAATCCAAGGTCAGACCGTATTCGGCAGAGCAGGGCGAAGAAGTGCTTAAAAGTTATGCAAAGGCAGTCGATGCAAAAGACGGTGATGTAAGCAGCAGCATTGTCATTGAAAATATCTATATTATGCCGGATATGACAAGGGCAAAAGTGATTTTTGCGGCAAGAGACCATAATAATAATGTATCAAAATACAGTTATATGATTGCATATGAAGCGAGCCAAGAAGAAATTGAAGCAAAAGAACAGCTGACTCAGGCAGAAACAACCACGGCAGCCGAGACGGAAAAGACAGAGACAGACAGTACAAAGAATACTTCAAAGACGACAGAAGCGGAAAAGACAACTGCAGAGAGCGAAGCAGAAACAACTGCAGGCGGACCAAAGCTTGTTTTATCGGCAACAGAAGCGACGGTTGAAGCGGGAAACAGCTTTAATGTGATGAAGTATATTTCATCTATTACGGATGATAAAGATACAGAGGATACATTATCCAGAAGAATTATAGTTAACGGTACATACAGTACTTCAAAATCAGGTACATATACATTGGATGTATATTGTACGGATTCAGATCTGAATGAATCAAACCACGTGGCATTTACACTGAACGTTAAATAAGAAAAAAATCAGATAATCCCCGGAGAGCATGCTGCTTTTCCGGGGATTTCTGCTGTTCATCTGCAATTTATGTATTTTATAAATAATTTATAGAAAAAATTTGAGATTGTTGTTGACAATACGGGGGTGTAGTGATATTTTAAGTATATCGATATTAGCACTCCACCTAAATGAGTGCTAACAAGATAAGAAGGGAGCAGATGCCATGGAGCTGGATGATAGAAAATTAAAGATTTTAAAAGCTGTCATACAGAACTATCTTGAAACGGGTGAACCGGTTGGCTCAAGAACCATTTCAAAATATACCGATTTAAAATTAAGTTCGGCAACAATACGAAATGAGATGGCAGACCTCGAAGAATTAGGATACATTGTACAGCCGCATACCTCGGCAGGGCGGATTCCTACCGATAAAGGCTACCGCTTATATGTGGACGATTTAATGGCACAGAAAAAGCAGGAGTTAGAAGACCGGGAAAGCAAAGTGTCCGACAGAGAAAAAGAGGTTGATTCCATGCGGGATATTTTAAATGAAAAGGTAGACCGTGTAGAGGAACTGCTTCAGAATGTAGCGAAAGTTCTGGCAAAGGATACGAACTATGCAACAATGATTACAGCACCGCAGGTAAAAGGCAATAAACTGAAATTTGTACAGCTTTCTCAATTGGAGAGTGATAAGATTTTAGCAGTTATTGTAATGGAAGGCAATATTATCCGTAATAAAGTGATTGATGTCAGTGAGGCACTTTCACAGGAAAATATTTTAAAGCTGAACATTCTGTTAAATACTACACTGACGGGGCTGACATTGGAACAGATGAATTTAAGCATCGTATCCAAGATGGAGAATCAGGCAGGAGAGCATATGCAGCTTGTTAAAGAAGTGCTGGATGCCATTGTTGAAGCAATCAGCAATGAAGACCAGTTAGAGATTTATACAAGCGGTGCAACGAATATTTTTAAGTATCCGGAATTAAGTGATTCTGTCAAAGCGAGTGAGCTTATATATACTTTGGAAGAAAAGCAGAGCCTTTCAGGATTGATTGCAGACCAGCAGTCGGGGAAAGACAAAGAAGCGGACGACCATGGTATTCAGGTATATATAGGAAATGAAACACCGGTTGCTTCCATGAAGGACTGCAGTGTTGTTACGGCAACCTATGAATTGCAGGACGGTTTGAAAGGGACAATCGGAATTATCGGACCAAAGCGGATGGATTATGAAAAGGTTGTAGAATCGTTAAAGACAATCCAGACGCAGATGGACGAGGTTTTTAAGAAAACATAGGAAAGGTTGGTAAGAAAGTGTCTAAAAAAGAAGAAAAGAAAAATAGTAAAGAGTCTGTCGATGATGTAAAGATGACAGAAAAAGACGCTGATGCCGCTAAAACTGCTGGAGCAGAAGACGATGGCACGCAGGCACAGAAAGAAAACACTGATGCCGAAAATCCGAAGGAAGCGAGTCAATCATCCGAATCGCAGTCTGCCGATGGAATAGATACAAAGAAAAAGGATGCGAAGGACGCATTGATTGAAGAACTTCAGGATAAAGTAAAACGCCAGATGGCGGAATTTGATAATTTCAGAAAGAGAACTGAGAAGGAAAAGTCTTCCATGTTTGAAATGGGTGCTTCCGATATGATTAAGAAGCTTCTTCCAATCGTTGATAACTTTGAAAGAGGTTTCAATTCAATTTCAGAAGAAGAAAGAGAAACACCATTTGCAAAGGGCATGGATATGGTCTATAAGCAGACCATGAAGATGTTAGAAGATTCTGATGTCAAGCCGATTGAAGCACTCGGCATGGAATTTAATCCTGAACTGCACAATGCAGTGATGCATGTGGAAGATGATTCAGTCGGTGAAGGAATTATCGTTGAAGAATTCGAAAAGGGTTACACATACAGAGAAACCGTAATCCGCCATTCAATGGTAAAGGTTGCAAATTAATCAGTAAATGATGGGCAGAAGCCCTTAAGAAAGGAAGATAACTATGGGAAAGATTATTGGTATTGACTTAGGTACTACAAACTCATGCGTAGCAGTTATGGAAGGCGGTAAGCCGGTTGTTATCGCAAACACAGAAGGTCTTAGAACAACACCTTCAATTGTTGCATTTACAAAGAACGGAGAAAGACTTGTTGGTGATCCTGCAAAGCGTCAGGCTGTAACAAATGCAGACAAGACAATTTCTTCTATTAAAAGACATATGGGTACTGATTACAAGGTGGAAATCGAAGGTAAGAAGTACTCACCACAGGAAATTTCAGCCATGATTTTACAGAAATTAAAAGCTGATGCTGAAAACTATTTAGGTGAAAAGGTAACGGAAGCCGTTATCACGGTTCCTGCTTATTTCAACGATGCACAGCGTCAGGCAACAAAGGATGCCGGTAAGATTGCAGGTCTTGATGTAAAGAGAATTATCAACGAGCCGACAGCTGCAGCTTTAGCTTACGGTCTTGATAACGAAAACGAACAGAAGATTATGGTATATGACCTCGGTGGTGGTACATTCGATGTGTCTATTATCGAAATCGGTGACGGCGTTATCGAAGTTCTTGCAACAGCAGGTAACAACAGACTCGGTGGTGATGACTTTGATAATGTAATCACACAGTATATGTTAGAGGACTTCAAGGCAAAGGAAGGCGTAGACCTTTCTAAGGATACAATGGCACTCCAGAGATTAAAGGTTGCAGCAGAACAGGCTAAGAAGGAATTATCAAGCGCTACAACAACCAATATCAACCTGCCATATATTACTGCAACAGCAGAAGGTCCAAAGCATTTTGATATGACTCTTACAAGAGCTAAATTTGATGAATTAACACATGAACTGGTTGAAAAGACAGCAGAACCTGTACGTAACGCATTAAATGATGCAGGTCTTACCGCTTCAGACCTTTCAAAGGTACTCTTAGTCGGTGGTTCTACAAGAATTCCTGCTGTACAGGATAAGGTAAAACAGCTCACAGGCCATGAACCAAGCAAGACTTTAAATCCTGATGAATGTGTTGCAATCGGTGCATCTATCCAGGGTGGTAAGTTAGCAGGAGATGCCGGTGCCGGTGAAATCCTTCTTCTGGATGTTACACCTCTGTCACTTTCTATCGAAACAATGGGCGGTATTGCTACAAGACTGATTGAGAGAAATACAACAATTCCTACAAAGAAGAGCCAGATTTTCTCAACAGCAGCAGATAACCAGACAGCCGTTGATATCAACGTTGTACAGGGTGAAAGACAGTTCGCGAAGGATAACAAGTCCCTTGGACAGTTCAGACTGGATGGTATTCCGCCGGCAAGACGTGGCGTACCTCAGATTGAAGTTACATTCGATATCGATGCCAACGGTATTGTAAATGTATCTGCTAAGGATTTAGGAACAGGTAAGGAACAGCATATTACAATCACAGCAGGTTCTAATATGTCTGATGAAGATATCGATAAGGCAGTTAAGGAAGCTGCTGAGTACGAAGCACAGGATAAGAAACGTAAGGAAGCGATTGAAGTCCGCAACGATGCAGATTCAATGGTATTCCAGACACAGAAAGCCTTAGATGAAGCCGGAGATAAGTTAGATGCAAATGATAAGGCAGCTGTAGAAGCAGACTTAAATGCATTAAAGGCACTTGTTGAGGGCAGCGATGCTGAAAACATGACAGATTCACAGGTAGATGAAATTAAGGCAGCAAAAGAAAAGTTAATGGAAAGCGCCCAGAAGCTTTTCGCTAAGCTTTATGAAGCACAGCAGGCAGCCGGTGCTGGAGCAGCCGGTGCAGGTCCTGATATGGGAGCCGGTGCTGGTGCAGATGCCGGAGCAGCCGGTGCAAATCCTTACGGTGATGACGTTGTTGATGGTGATTACAAGGAAGTATAAGGTTTGAAACATTTGCTTCAGGTAAAACTGCATGGGGGAATTTCCCTCATGCAGTTTTAAGCGTATAAAAAGAAAGGTAAAAGTTATGGCAGATAAAAGAGATTATTATGAGGTCTTAGGCGTTTCACGCGATGCAGACGATGCGACCATCAAAAAGGCATACCGTAAGCTTGCAAAAAAATACCACCCGGATATCAATCCCGGAGATAAAGAAGCGGAAGCAAAGTTTAAGGAAGCTTCGGAAGCATATGCTGTATTAAGTGATGCACAGAAAAGAAAGCAGTATGACCAGTTTGGTCATGCGGCCTTTGAAAATGGCGGCGGCGGTGGCGCAGGCGGTTTTGATTTCGGCGATATGGGCGACATTTTCGGCGATATTTTCGGCGGCGGTGACATCTTTGGCGATTTATTCGGCGGCGGAAGAAGACGTAACAGCAACGGTCCGATGCGCGGCGCTGATGTAAGAACAACCGTTAGAATTACATTTGCAGAATCCGTAACCGGTACAAGCAAAAAGATCGATGTGAATTTAAAAGAAACCTGTACAAAGTGTAACGGAAGCGGTGCAAAGCCGGGAACACAGCCTGAAACCTGTGGTAAGTGCGGCGGTAAGGGTAAGATTGCCTATACACAGCAGTCTATTTTAGGCATGGTAAGAAATGTACAGCCATGTCCGGACTGTCACGGAACCGGCAAGATTATTAAAGAGAAGTGTCCGGACTGCTATGGCACAGGTTACATCAGCACAAAGAAGACGATTGAAGTCACAATTCCTGCGGGTATTGACAACGGTCAGTGTGTCAGAATCCAGGGTAAGGGCGAACCGGGTACGAACGGCGGCGCAAGAGGTGATTTACTGGTAGCAGTGATGATTGCCGCAGAACCTGGCTTTGAACGTGACGGCTACAACATTTTCTCAAATGTGACAATCAGCTATCCGACGGCTGTTCTTGGCGGTGAAGTTAAGGTAAAGACGGTTGACGGTGAAGTGCTTTATGAAGTAAAGCCGGGAACGGCATCCGGCACGAGAGTCCGTTTAAGAGGAAAAGGTATGCCGACACTGCGCAACAAAAATGTGCGCGGCGACCACTACATTACACTGGTTGTTGATATTCCGACAAAGCTTACCAACGAACAGAAAGAAGCCCTTGCAGTATATGATAAGCTGCTGACAGGTGAAGAAAAGCATATTAAGAAAAAAGGTTTTTTTAAGTAAAATAAACTTAATATATAAAGGGACAGTACAGCGTAGTGCTTTTTGCTTAAAATCTGCGCATACTGTCCTTTTTATGTCTGCGAACTGTGCAGCAGTCTTGCATAGATGCCCGTATTTGTGGTATATTAATTTATTATGATGCGCCTGAAATATGGGCGGCAGGTATGATTAAATGGAAATGAGGGCTATCAATGGATTTAAAAGAAATAACTACAGCATTGGATCAGCTGGATTTAAGTAAATACGAACTGATAAAAAAAGAAGAAATTGCAGATATTCATTCGGCAGGACTGCTGTTAAAGCATAAGAAAAGCGGTGCAAGAGTTGTTGTGCTGTCTAATGACGATGAAAATAAGGTGTTTTCCATCGGCTTTAAGACACCGCCGTTTAACGATACGGGACTTCAGCACATTATGGAACATTCCACACTGTGCGGCTCCAGAAAATATCCGGTCAAAGACCCGTTTGTGGAATTGTGCAAGGGCTCATTAAATACATTTTTAAATGCAATGACCTACCCGGACAAGACGGTGTATCCGGTGGCAAGCTGTAATCTGGCAGATTTTAAGAATATTACGGATGTCTATATGGATGCGGTATTTTATCCGAATATCTATCAGAGAGAGCAGATTTTTAAGCAGGAGGGCTGGCATTACGAATTAGACAGTATCGACAGTCCGTTAAAGTACAACGGTGTTGTGTTTAATGAAATGAAAGGCGTATATTCCTCACCGGACGATGTGCTTTCCAGAGATACGTTTGTATCTTTATTTCCGGATACGGCATACCGTTTTGAATCCGGTGGAGAACCGTCGCATATCCCGGAACTTTCTTATGAAGATTTTCTGGCATACCACAAAAAATGGTATCACCCGGCGAACAGTTATATCTATCTGTACGGTGATTTTGATGTGCAGGAGCGCCTTGATTATCTGGATAACGAATATTTAAAGAATTTTGATGCAAACGATGTGCAGATTGATGCGGATATCGCGATGCAGAGGCCGTTTGATATATTAAAGGAAGAAACACATTACTATGCGGTGACAGAAGATGAACCGCTTGAGAATAATACTTATTTATCTTACAACAAGGTGGTCGGAACGGCACTGGATAAAAAGCTGTATCTTGCAATGCAGATATTAGATTACGTGCTGGTTATGGCGCCGGGGGCTAAGTTAAAGCAGGCATTGATTGATAAAGGAATTGGAACGGACATTTACAGCAGTCTGGAATCCTCCGTATTACAGCCGGTTTATTCAATTGTTGCCAAAAATGCGGAAGAATCCCAGAAGAAGGCATTTGTTGATACGATTGAAGAAGTGCTGCGTGATATTGCAAAAAACGGTATTGACAAACGTATGGCACTTGCGGGCATGAATTATTATGAATTTAAGTTCCGTGAAGCGGACTACGGGGCATACCCGAAGGGACTGATGTATTATCTGACGATGATGGACAGCTGGCTTTACGATGAAAATGAACCGTTTATCCATGTTCAGGCACTGGATACATTTGCACAGCTTCGCAAAGAACTGGACGAGGGGCTTTTTGAAGAGCTGATTCAGAAATATTTACTTGACAACAGCCATGGCAGTCTGATTGCATTAGTGCCAAAGCGCGGACTGGAAGAAGAAAAAGCGGCAGAGGAAGCAAAGCGGCTTGAAACGTATAAAAACAGTCTTTCAAAGGAAGAGCTGGAAGCCATTGTGGCAGATACGGCGGCATTAAAGGCTTATCAGGACGAGCCGTCCCCACAGGAAGAACTCGAACGGATTCCGATGTTAAAGCTGTCAGACATTGAAAGAGAGCCGGCAAAGCTTTATATTGATAAAAAGAGTATTGCAGATGTGGATGTGATTCATCACAACCTGTTTACGAATCAGATTGCGTATCTGATGCTGGCATTTGACTGTAAGAAAGTGCCGGACGAACTGCTTCCGTATGTGGGGCTGTTAAGCTCTGTTCTGGGGCTTATGGATACGCATAAGCATACCTACCCGGAATTAACGAATGAAATCAACATCAATTCCGGTGGGATAGCTACGGACGCGGCTATTTATACGGACAGTAAAGACTTTTCAAAATACACGGTCATGTATGAAGTCAAGGGCAAGGTTTTATATGAAAAACTGCCGTTTGTACTGGAAATGATGCATGAAATCATTTATGAAACAAAGTTTGAAGATGAAAAGCGTCTGCGTGAGATTATTGCACGGATTAAGTCGAGAATGGAAAGCAATATGACAGGAAGCGGGCATACCGTGGCAATGCTTTCGGCAATGGCACAGTTCTCACCGTCCAGCTACTATTCTGACATCCTGCGCGGATATCAGTATTATGAGTTTATCGAAAAGGCAGACCGGGATTTTGACAGTATGAAAGAAATGCTTGCTGAGAATTTGAAGCGTACAGCGGCGCTGATTTTTACAAAGGAAAATCTGACGGTCAGCTTTACGGCAGAAGATGACGGACTGGAGCTGTTACAAAAGCCGATGACGGAATTTGTTGCAAAACTGGCACAGTTACAGGAAAAAGATGCGGTAAGAACCTTTAGACCGGTAAAGGAAAAAACAGCGTATACTTCTTCATCACAGGTACAGTACGTGGCAAGATGCGGTAACTACCGTAAGGCAGGGTATGAGTATACAGGGGCATTAAAGGTGCTTAAAATTATATTCTCGTATGATTACCTGTGGTTAAATGTCCGTGTAAAGGGCGGTGCATACGGCTGCATGAGCGGATTTTACCGCAATGGCGATACGTACATGGTATCGTACCGTGACCCGAATCTCGCCGAAACCAACGCCATCTTTGAGCAGGCAGCAGAATATGTGCGCCGGTTTGATGTCAGTGAGAGGGATATGGTGAAGTTCATCATCGGAACAATCGGCGGCATGGATACACCGATGAATCCGGCATCAAAGGGCGTGCGTTCCTTCGGTGCATATATCTGTCATACAGAATACGCACAGTTAAAAAAGGAACGTGAGGAAGTGTTAAATGCGACAAAAGAGTCCATTCGAGCATTAGCGCCGCTCATTGAAACCGCGGTTTCACAGGACTATCTGTGTGTAGTCGGCAATAATGCTAAAATCCGTGAAAATGAGCAGATGTTTGAAAAAATAGAACCATTATTCTTATGATGTCAGGGGACAAAGGTCTGAACCCACATGAGCTTGCTCATAAGTGGGTAAAAGACCTTGGGACCCGCCCGCTATTCGCATAAAAGCGGGACGGAAGTCCTGCGATATGCGAATAGCGGTGTGAATTGTGGGAGTGTGTAGCACGGAACAATTCACAGACATCATAGCCTGGAGCATTTTGCTCCGCAAAAACAAGGAGGCAAATCCTCTCCTCGCCATAGAGGCTCGGATTTTTGCTTCGCAAAAACAAGGAGGATTTATGAATTTAGATGAAATGCTGGCGGCAAGCGGTATCAGCGGTGGTGCGGCTGCGGTCAATGGAAATACAAAATCGGGCTTTGTAACATTTGTGGGACGTCCGAATGTCGGGAAATCGACACTGATGAACCGGTTAATTGGACAGAAAATTGCGATTACATCCAATAAGCCGCAGACAACCCGTAACAAAATACAGACAGTTTTTACCGATGAACGCGGGCAGATTGTATTTGTTGATACACCGGGTATTCACAAGGCAAAAAATAAGCTGGGTGAATATATGGTCGGTGCGGCAGAAAAAACGATTGGTGAAGTCGATGTGATCTGCTGGCTGGTAGAACCGACAACGTTTATCGGTGCAGGAGAACAGCACATTATTGAAAAGTTAAAAAAGGTGAAAGCACCGGTTATTTTAGTCATTAACAAGGTGGATACGATTAAGAAAGAAGAAATTCTGCCGGTTATTGACCGCTATAAAAATGAAGTGGATTTTGTGGAAATTATTCCGGTTTCCGCAAGAAACGGCGACAATACCGATGATTTAATCAATGCGATTTTCCAGTATCTGCCGTACGGTCCGATGTATTATGACGAAGATACGATTACAGACCAGCCGATGCGCCAGATTGTATCCGAGCTGATTCGTGAAAAGGCACTGCATGCCTTAAACGAGGAAATTCCACATGGAATCGCGGTTGTCATTGACAGCATGAAAGAAAGAAAATCCCCGAAGGGTGTAATTACGGATATTCAGGCAACGATTATCTGTGAGCGTGATTCGCACAAGGGTATCATTATCGGCAAGGGTGGTCAGATGTTAAAGAAAATCGGTGCCAATGCCCGTTATGAAATTGAACGCCAGTTAGAAACAAAGGTAAACCTCCAGCTTTGGGTAAAGGTAAAAAAAGAATGGCGCGACAGTGATATTCTGATTAAAAACTTCGGATATGACAAGAAAAAAGACGAATAGCAGATGTGAAGCGGTATGGGAGATATTACAGAAGTAACCGGCATGATTTTATCGTCTATGCCGGTCGGTGAATTTGACAGGCGGGTGGTGCTGCTGACCAAAGAGCGCGGAAAGATTTCCGCTTTTGCCAAGGGTGCAAGAAAACCAAACAGTCCGCTGGTGGGAATTACCCGTGCCTTTGTATTCGGAACGTTTCAGGTCTATGAAGGGAGAACTTCCTATACGATACGGCAGGCGTCCATTACACATTACTTTGAGGCGGTTATTTCGGATCTGGATGCGGTCTGCTATGCCTGTTATTTTGCAGAGATTGCGGATTATTACGGCAGGGAAAATCTTGATGCGGCAGATATGCTCAATCTCCTATATGTTTCGTTAAAGGCGCTGGCAAATAAAAAGATTCCGGATACACTGGTAAAATGTATTTTTGAATTAAGAATGATTGCCTTAAACGGCGAGTGTCCGGAAGTGTTTGCATGTAAGAATTGCGGCGGTACACAGGACTTAGATACGTATTCGATGACGGCGGACGGCATTTACTGCCATGCGTGTCACGGACAGGCGCCGGACGGCATACAGTTAGAAGAATCTACCGTATACACGCTCCAGTATATTGTCACGGCACCGCTTGAAAAGCTGTATACGTTTACAGTCAGTGAAAATGTACTCACGGAATTGAAAATGGTTTTAAAGCGTATCTGTGCAAAGCACTTGGATAAGCAGATGAAATCCGAAGCCATGCTGCCGGGGTAAAGTAAGCCGGGATACAGGACACGGACATATGTTCGTGCTCCGCGTTTCGGATATGTGCCTGTAAAATGACGGACTGCGGCAGAGCCGTACAGAAATAAGAATAAAAAGAGGATAAAGGATATGTCAGATATGTCACACAATCATCAGAAGAAAATAGCGGTTATCAACGATATGTCCGGGTTTGGGCGTTGTTCAATTGCTGTGGAGCTGCCGGTCATTTCGGCAATGAAGGTTCAGTGCTGTCCACTGCCAACGTCGATTTTTTCCAATCACACGGGTTTTGAAAGCTTCTTTTTTGATGATTATACAGATAAAATGGAAGACTATATGCAGGAGTGGGTGAAACTGGGATTGCAGTTTAACGGCATCTGCACGGGCTTTTTAGGCTCGGCACGTCAGATACGGATTGTGGAGCATTTTCTGTCACTGTTTCAGACAAAAGACAACATTACCATTATCGATCCGGTGATGGGCGATTACGGAAAAATGTATCCGACCTATACGCAGGAAACCTGTGAGGAAATGAAAAAGCTGGTGACACATGCGGATATTTTAACACCGAATCTGACAGAAGGCTGTATCCTTTCCGGAATGGCATATCATGAAAGCTGGACAAAAAAAGAGCTGACCCATATGGCAAAGCTTTTAGCGGAAAAAGGACCGGAAAAAATTGTTATCACAGGTATCCAGCAGGGAAAATATGTGGCGAATTTCTGTTATGAAATGGGGCAGGAGGGCTATTTTATCAAGACTGAAAAGGCAGGGATGTCCCGTTCCGGCACGGGTGATATTTTCAGTGCCATTATTGCGGCAGATGCGGTCAACGGTGTGGATTTCCACGATTCGGTGAAAAAAGCATCCGCATTTATTAAAAAATGTATTTTGAAATCTATGGAAATGGACATTCCGCTGACAGACGGTGTCTGCTTTGAGGAACTGCTCACTACCTTAAAATAAAGATATGGAAAAGGAGATTATACGATGGAAATTCTTTATAAGGTACATAATAATCTGTACGTCAATCTGACAAATAAATGTCCGTATGCCTGTACGTTCTGTCTGAGGCAGACGATGGACAGAATCGGAGAATCCGACAGACTGTGGCTGGAAAGAGAGCCGTCTGTGGAAGAAGTAAAAAAAGAATTTGAAAAGTTTGATATGACACAGTACAACGAAGTGGTGTTTTGCGGCTTTGGTGAGCCGACAGAGCGTTTTGATGCGTTAAAAGAGATTGCGGCATTTGTCAAAGAAAAATATAACAAGCCTATCCGTATCAATACCAACGGTGCAGGCAGTCTGATTAACGGACGTGACATCGCACCGGAATTAAAGGGACTTGTAGACACGGTATCCGTCAGCTTAAACCATCCGGAAAAAGAGGAGTATTTAAAGCTCGTCAGAAGTAAATTCGGGGAAGAATCCTTTGATGCGATGCTTTCATTTGCAAAAGCGTGTACAAAATACGTACCGCATGTTGTTATGACAACCGTAGATACGACCATCAGTCACGAACAGGAAGCACAGTGTCAAAAGATTTGCGATGAAATCGGCGCGGCATACAGAATCCGCCCGTGGGAAGACTAGTGTGAACAATCCTTAAATCAAAGATTGTTCACACGGATATTTGAGCTGTGAACAGCACAAATATCCATATATAGTAATCGCGGCTTTGTAAGAAAGCCGCTCAGAAGAAGAATATGGTCTTGTCAGAATGATAAAAATAGTATAAAATTGTTGCATGTTTATGCGGAGTGTAAGTGCATAAAAGAAAAAGGATAGAGAAGAATGAGCCGCAGGTGCGGAGGAATGGAGATTAGAAATGGAAAAGACAATGGAAAAGATTGTAGCCTTAGCAAAGGCAAGAGGATTTGTGTATCCGGGTTCAGAAATTTACGGTGGACTTGCTAATACATGGGACTACGGCAATCTGGGTGTAGAATTAAAGAATAATGTGAAAAAAGCATGGTGGCAGAAGTTCGTTCAGGAAAGTCCGTACAATGTCGGCGTGGACTGTGCAATTTTAATGAACCCTCAGACATGGGTTGCTTCAGGGCACCTTGGCGGATTCTCTGATCCGTTAATGGATTGTAAGGAATGTCATGAAAGATTCCGTGCCGATAAGCTGATTGAAGACTGGGCAGATGAGAATAAGTTTGATTTAGGCGGTTCTGTAGACGGCTGGACACAGGAACAGATGAAGAATTTCATTGACGAACACGAAATCAACTGTCCGACCTGCGGAAAGCACAACTTTACAGAAATCAGACAGTTTAACCTGATGTTTAAGACATTCCAGGGTGTTACGGAAGATGCAAAGAATACCGTTTATTTAAGACCGGAAACAGCACAGGGTATTTTCGTCAACTTTAAAAATGTACAGAGAACATCCAGAAAGAAAGTACCGTTTGGTATCGGTCAGATTGGTAAGTCTTTCAGAAATGAAATTACACCGGGTAACTTCACATTCCGTACCAGAGAATTTGAACAGATGGAACTTGAATTCTTCTGCAAGCCGGGAACAGACTTGGAGTGGTTTACATATTGGAGACAGTACTGCATCGACTGGTTACAGAAGCTGGGAATCAAGGAAGATGAAATGCGTGCAAGAGATCATTCTCCGGAAGAATTATGCTTCTACAGCAAGGGAACAACGGATATTGAATTCTTATTCCCATTCGGCTGGGGCGAGCTCTGGGGTATTGCCGACAGAACAGATTACGATTTGACACAGCATCAGACCGTATCCGGTGAAGATATGTCTTATTTTGATGATGAAGCAAAGGAAAAGTACATTCCATACGTTATCGAGCCTTCACTGGGGGCAGACCGAGTAACACTTGCATTCCTGTGTTCTGCATATGATGAGGAAGAATTAGAAGGCGGTGACGTAAGAACCGTGCTTCATTTCCATCCGGCACTGGCACCGGTTAAAATCGGTGTGCTTCCGCTGTCTAAGAAGTTAAATGAAGGCGCAGAAAAGGTGTTTGCTGAACTTTCAAAGACTTATAACTGTGAATTCGATGACAGAGGAAATATCGGTAAGAGATACAGAAGACAGGATGAAATCGGTACACCGTTCTGCATTACATACGACTTTGATTCAGAAGAAGATAATGCCGTAACGGTACGTGACAGAGATACAATGGAACAGGAACGTGTAAAGATTGCTGATTTAAAGGCATATTTCGCAGACAAATTTACATTTTAATATGTGAGAGGAATCGCCATGAAATGTCCGAAATGTGGTCAGGAGTATGAGGGCAGTGCCTGCCCGAATTGTGAACCGGGACCAGAGATTATCGTCAATAATGCAGATTATCTGAGGAGAAAAGAGGCGTATGAAAAGAAGCAGGCTGAAAAAGAGTCTGCTTCTTCTCACGCAGACAAGCCGCAGAAAGAACCGGAAGAGGAAAACGCCGATGACCGCAGAGCAGTAAAAAAGAAGCCACAGGAACAGCCGGAGTATGAGGAAATCGATTATCTGGGTATGATGAAAAAGGTGTATGATACCGGAAAAGAAGCAGCAGGCAGTGCCGCAGAGGAGCTAAAGAAACGAAAAGGCTTTTTTAGCAGATACCGGAAACGGATTATCGCGGCAGTGCTGGTTGTATGTGTACTGGCAGGCGGCGGATTTGGCATTTACAAGCTTGCTTCCCGTAAAAATTATGTGCTTTATATGAGTTCCGGTGCAAAGATTTACAATGTTGCAGGGCTGGAAAATAATTATGTGTGTGAAAATAAGCAGGCGGTTTTTGCAGTCGATAACCGTACATTTTACACGCCGCAGTTTCCACAGCAGATTGATGCCGATGCGGTGACAAATACGCTTGCAAGCGACAACGGGGAATATTTTGCGGCAACCGTCTATGATGAGGGCAGTGCGCAGTATGCGCTGTATACATGGAAAGATGGACAGGATGCGGTACAGGTGTCTAAAAATGCCTATGATAAAGATATCGGTTATATTACGAATAAAGGAAAAGTTATTTATTCCGATGTCGAGGTTGTCAATGAGGAAGGCGGACTCGGAGCTATGCAGTTATATGTATACGATGCGTCCGGAAAGCTTACACTCATAGAAGGGCAGTTAAAGGAATATTTTGTGTATGCGGCAGAAGAAAAAATTGCCTGCTACAACAAGAATAATGTATTGTATCTGTATGATTATGATGAGAATAAAAAAGAAAATGAATTATCTGACAGTGTCAGAAGCGTGTATGCAGAAAGTGCGAAGGCAGATAACTTTTTTACGGCAAAGGCAGATACGGTAAATACTTCAAAGAATGCCCATGCGCTGATTTTCAGTGACGACGGTGAGTGGTACTACTACAACATTTCAGAACAAAAGACAAAGTATATGATGCAGGAACTGTCATCTTCCGTAGAAATAATTTATGAGGAAAAGGCAGGGTATCTGTATCTTTTAGCGCCGAATAAAATTACCTATGCGGAATTGTCACAAGACGGTATTAAAGAACGTGTGCAGGTTGATACACTGCTGCAGGCAGATTATGAGTATCTTCCGGCGGATAATATACTGGTGTACATTAATGCAGACGGTACACTCTGTTACAGTGAAAAAGGAAAGAAAAGCGGGATTACATCCGGCGTCACGGCAGGAACACTCAGCAGTGTGGACAATACACAGAACGGTATTACTTATATCAAAGACGGTGTGCAGTATTATTGTGCATCGGTAAAGGGCAGTCCTGTAAAAATGTGTGAGCAGACGGAACAGACAGACACGGCATATACACTGCTGTATAAAAACAGGCTGTATTTTTACGATGCCGACGGACAGCTTTATTCCTGTGCAAAAAAAGGGAATGGGCTTGAGAAGGTTGGCGATGTCAGCCGTTTCTGGCTTGGAACAAAATATCAGTAAAACGGTAAAGTATTTAATGCAACAGTACCGGGCAGAAAGACGATAATCTGCCGGTGCGGGTGCAAAGTAAAAAAGGACGGAATCAACAGTATCTGAAACAGATTTAAGTTTCAGATACCGGGGATTCCGTTTTTTGCGGCTTATTGTATGCTGTTATATCGTTTTTTTATCCTGTACGGTTATGCTGTATTTCTAAATCACGCGGCACCGGTAAGTTTCCGGAACATTTTAAACAGTGCATCGCCGTATGTGGCAGAAGAAACAGACTGTGCGGCAGTGATATCGACCGTGCCGAGGGTCTTTCCGTCCAATGTGTATGTCAGGGTGCCGATGACGTCCCCCTCGTTTACAGGTGCTGTGACTGTTTCAGGGAGAGTCAGTTGTTTTTCGATGCTGGCGGTATCGACAGGTTCTAAGAATAAGGTCGAAAATTCTTTTGCATAGGAAAGTGAAAGCGTATCGCACTGCCCACCGGATACGGATAGGTTTGGGAGCTGCGGCATTTCAGTATCGTGATAAATGTCGCATACACTATATCCGTAATTCAGCAGCGTTACGGCATCTGAAAAACGGGTCTTACTGTCGGGAGCAGCCATGATAACGGCAATTAATTCAACACCGTCTTTATTGGCGGTTGCAGAAAGACAGCATTTGGCAAGTCCGGTAGAACCGGTCTTTAAGCCTGTTGCCCACTGATATTGTTTAATAAGCTTATTCGTGTTTGTCAGACCGAACTCACTTTCGCCTTTGCGGGTAACGTGCGTAATCGTATCCATCCAGATAGTTGAGTAATTGTGAATCTGAGGATACTGCACAATCAGTTCACGGCTCATCAGGGCAACATCCCTTGCAGTTGACATATGCCCGTCTGTATCCAGTCCGCAGCAGTTGATAAAAGTAGTGTTATTCATGCCAAGTCCTTTGGCACGCTCATTCATTTTGGCAACGAAGCCCTCCTCGCTGCCGGCAATCAGTTCCGCCATGGCAACACAGGCATCGTTGGCACTGGCAACACTGATACATTTAATCATGGTTTCGACCGTCTGTGTTTCGCCGGGTTCTAAAAAGACCTGGCTGCCGCCCATGGAAGCGGCATATTCGGATACGGTCACATCGTCGGTCAGGTTGATTTTACCGGAGTTTAATGCATCAAAAATCAGAATTAATGTCATGATTTTTGTAATGCTTGCGGGGTGTAAGACTGTATCGGCATCTTTTTCATAAATCACCTGTCCGGTGGAAGCTTCCATTAAAATGGCGGCGGGCGAGGTAATGGCAGGACCATTGTCGGAATTTCCGGCATATGTAATGCAGGGGAAAACGGAGGTTAACAAAAAACATACGGAAAGAAGTAGGGCAGTCAGACGGACTGCCGGATAAAGAAGCACAGTTTTACGCATAAGAAGCTCATTTCCGCTAAAAAGCAATTCATTTTCTTAATGCAGTATATGAAATAGACTTAATTTGTATGCTTTTGCTGTATTTTTTTGTGAAAAATAGGCAAATCTGCTTTCGGGTAGTGAAATTTGAAAAAAAATATGTTATATTTCTTATTATTGGGTTTACTAGAGCCTGTGGAGGAATAAATGAGTAGTAATGTAAAAGATGTTATTTATTCTGTTTACAGAATACGGATGAGTGATTACCGTATTATCTCGGCAGATGAAAATTTTGAGAAACTGACAGGATATACTGAAAAAGATTACAGAGAAAATCAATTAAAACATACCGATTTGATTCCGGCAGAAGATATCGTTGAATATATAGAAAAGATGATGCAGATACGCAGGAACCAGAACGAAAATATACAGGAACACCGTCTGGTAAAAAAGAATGGCGATATCATTGTAGTTTTCTGTTATGGAAAAATCTACAAAGATGAAAAGACCGGGGAAATGCAGGCGCAGATTATTGTTTCAGATGTTACCGATACAGCGCCGCTTTCCCAGGTTAAAATAGAAAACAGCAGTTATATGGAAATATCAGAACATGATATGCTTACAGGCCTTTATAACCGAGGCAGTTTTGAAAAACGGGTAAATCACGATTTAGCACTGCTTAATGATGGCAACTGTGCGATTATTGTAATGGATATCCGTGAATTAAAATGGATTAACGACACATACGGACGTTCCGCGGGGGACATGGTAATCAACAATATGGCTGCCAATATGGTATCTATATTCCGTTCCGATGTGGTGATGTCCCGTATTGGCGGCGATGAGTTCTGTCTGTATATTCCACTGTACGAAGAAAAGATGCAGCAGCAGTATATGGATAAAATTATGCAGGTAGCAGAGCAGACAACAATTACCGGATATCCGGATGTGCGGATAAAAGTGACAGTGGGAACAGCGGTGAGTTCACGTTTCGGCACAGATTTCTGGCAGCTTTACAGCAGCGCGGAAACGGCGTTAAAACAGGCAAAAGAAAAGGGAATGACAGGTGTTTCCGTACAGGCTGACAATCCGGTATATAAAGAGGCATATACAGAATCCATTCTTGTAGTAATGGCAAATGATGGTATCCAGCATATGGTGGGGGATATCTTTATGGGAAAATATAAAATTATTAAAGCGGATACCAGTCAGGAGGCAATCGAGATTGTTGATGAAAAAAAAGATTCTCTGTGTCTGGTGCTGACGGAAATGTATGCCAATGGGATAAACGGTTTTGATTTACTTGATTATATGCGGAAAATGGATTATATCGATAATGTTCCGGTTGTTTTTTTATCCAGTGAATATATAGAAGATGTCTATAAAAATGCATTTGCACATGGTGTTATTGATATTGTGACAAGTCCGATTGATACATACAGCTTCAGCAGCCGCTTAAATAACATCATTGATTTATATAAACACAAAAATGCGTTAGAAGAAAAGACCATGCGTCAGACCCGGAAGATACAGCGGCTGAATGAAAAAATTATTGAATCTCTGGGCAATGTTGTAGAATTCCGTGATGTGGAATCCGGTGCGCATATTAAGCGTGTGAAATTTTTTACAAAAATCCTGGCGGAATGTGCAAAAGAGGAATGCCCGGAATATGGACTGACCCAGAACGATATTGATATGATTGTACAGGCATCGCCATTACATGATGTGGGAAAAATTTCAATTTCCGATACGATTCTGCTAAAGCCGGGAAAACTCACACCGGAAGAATTTGAGATTATGAAGACCCACACAACGAAGGGATATGATATTATCCTTCGTATTTTTAACGATGAAGGGGAAGAAGAATATATGCAGTACTGCTCGCAGATTGCAAGGTATCATCATGAAAAATACGATGGGGGCGGATATCCGGAAGGACTTACAGGAGATGAAATTCCAATTGGTGCACAGCTGGTGTCACTGGCAGATGTCTATGATGCGCTGATTAGTAAACGCTGTTACAAACCGTCATTTTCATATGATACAGCTTATCAGATGATTCTGGACGGAGAGTGCGGTATATTTAACCCAAGATTATTACAATGCTTTATAAAGAAAAAGAATGAATTAGAGGCAATGGCAGAACAGTTTAAAGACTAAAAGGGGATAGTGTGAAAAAGCCTTAAATCAAAGCTTTTTCACACAGGGATTTGTTTTTGAGCAAAAACAAATCCCCTTGATGGCAGATGAGGAACCGCCTGCGCGGATTTCTCATCGCCCCTTCGCAACAAGTTGCCAAGGAATGAGGATAACTATGGATTTATTTGATTATATGCGTGAAAATACAATAAAGCAGGAATCGCCGTTAGCATCTCGTTTAAGACCGCAGACACTGGATGAAGTGGTGGGGCAGCAGCATATTATCGGAAAGGACAAGCTGCTCTACCGCGCCATTCAGGCAGATAAATTAAGCTCCATTATTTTTTACGGACCGCCGGGAACGGGAAAGACGACACTGGCAAAGGTCATTGCTCATACGACTAGTGCGGCATTTGAACAGATTAATGCGACTGTTGCCGGGAAAAAAGATATGGAAGACATTGTTGCCAAGGCAAAAGATAATCTCGGCATGTACGGTAAAAAGACGATATTGTTTGTCGATGAAATTCATCGTTTTAATAAAGGACAGCAGGATTATCTGTTACCGTATGTGGAGGATGGGACGCTGATTTTAATCGGAGCGACAACGGAAAATCCCTATTTTGAAGTCAACGGCGCTCTTTTATCCCGCTCGGTTATTTTTGAATTAAAGCCGCTTGAAAAAGAAGATATTAAAAAGCTGATTGTGCGTGCCGTACAGGACGAAAAAAAAGGCATGGGCAGCTTCCATGCACAGATTGACGAAGATGCGCTGGAATTTCTTGCAGACGTAGCAAACGGCGATGCAAGAAGTGCGTTAAATGCAGTAGAACTGGGAATTCTTACAACGGCAAAATCAGAAGACGGAAAAGTGCATATCACACTGGATACGGCACAGGAATGTATCCAGAAGCGTGTGATCCGCTATGATAAAACAGGCGATAACCACTATGATACGATTTCAGCATTTATTAAGAGTATGCGCGGCTCAGACCCGGATGCCACCGCCTATTATCTGGCAAGAATGTTATATGCCGGGGAGGATGTGCGGTTTATTGCAAGGCGGATTTTAATCTGTGCGAGTGAAGATGTGGGCAATGCAGACCCGCAGGCATTGGTAGTTGCTTCGGCGGCGGCACAGGCGGTTGAGCGGCTCGGTATGCCGGAAGCACGGATTACGCTTTCACAGGCGGCGTTGTATGTGGCATGCGCACCGAAAAGCAATGCGGCTTATATGGCAGTCGATAAGGCAATGGAAGTGGTAAAAACACAAAAGACCGCTCCAATTCCGGCACATTTGCAGGATGCCCACTATAAGAGTGCGGCAAAGCTAGGTCACGGTGCAGGGTATCTGTATGCACATGATTATAAGAACCACTATGTCAGACAGCAGTATCTGCCGGATGCATTAAAAGACAGTCGTTTTTATGAAATGACAGAAATCGGTTACGAGAAAAAGATGAAAGAGCATTTAGATAAAATCAAAGCGGAGGCTGATTCCGAATGAAGGAGTATATCAATCGATTAGCAAGAGGAAAATTTACATATCAAAGACCGGAATTAGAAGTGCAGGATTATACGCTGACCGGCAGTGTCACGGCAGGCGGACAGGGAATGTTTACGTTCCGGTTTACGGCATCACAGCCGGCTTACGGCATTGTATTATCCAGTCATGCACGTGTCCGCATTGAAAAACCCCAGTTTGGCACGACACCGGCAGAGATAGTTTATACGGTAGATGCCGCGGATTTAAAAGAAGGTACGGTGATTCAGGGACAGTTTTATATTGTCAGCAGTGCGGGTGAAAAAAGCGTATCTTATGAATACACGGTTGAAGCGCAGAAGGTCATGACCAGCATGGGAGCAGCAGGCAGTATGTTTCATTTTGCCAATCTTGTACAGACTTCACCGGAGGAGGCAGCAGGCTTTTTTTTATCGCCGGATTTTAAACGGATATTTTTAAAAAACGATCCGGTACAGACCAATATTTATGATGTGGTAAAAGGCGCTAAAAACGGCAGTGAAGCCAACGTTTATGCAGCAATGGAAGAATTTTTAATTGCCGTGCGGAAAAAATCACCGGTTGGCATAGATGTTTTTCCGCAGACAAAGACATTTGCGGATTTTACGGAAAGCGTGAAAGAGCGTATAACGATTACCAGGAGCGGCTGGGGGTATACGGAGCTTACGGTTGAAACGGATGTACCGTTTATCTGTCCGAAGATAACACGCATTACGTCTGAGAATTTTACGGGCAATAAGTATGAACTGGAATATGTCATTGATGCGGACAAGCTGCACGCGGGCAGGAACTGGGGCAGAATGACAATCTGTTCTTTTACGCAGAAATATACGGTTGAAATTGAAGTAGACTGCGCCGGACAGGAAAATACGCACCGTGAGAAAAAGCAGGCGGTGCTTGCACTGGTTCAGGAATATTTAAAGTTCAGAATGAAGCGGGAAGACAAGCGGGCATGGCAGGACAAATCTTTACAGATTATAGAACGCATGCGCGGTATCTGCGATGACGATATTTTTTTCAAGCTGGCACAGGCACAGATTCTGCTGGTGCAGAACCGCAGTGATGAAGCCGGCTGGCTGATTGACAATGTCAGGGATTTTCTTGAAGAAAATAAGGACAGCCATGTGGAATTGTACTGTTATTACCTGTATGTCAGTGCAATGTATTATAAAGATAAGTCCTATACCTTTGCGGCAGTTAAGGTAATCCGGGATTATTATGAAAACGGCTATGATACGTGGCGCGTTCTGTGGGTTTTATTTTATCTGGATGCTGCGGAAGATGCAAATAAGAGCATTAAGCTTTTACGGATTAAGGATGCATACCACAATGGCTGTGTAAGTCCTGTGATGTATTATGAAGCGTTACAGATTTTAAATGCACAGCCGGAGCTTTTGCGTGTGTTAAACGATTTTGAACTGCACATTTTACAGTTCGGTTGTAAGTACGGCATAATTTCCACGAAACTGACTTTGTATGTGTGTGAAATGATTGCAAACGGTAAAGTGGCAGATATGCAGTATTTAAGACTGCTTAAAGCATTAAACGACTTTTTTGACAAGGATGAAATCTTAACCGTACTTGTTACACATATGATCCGCAATGAGCTGGTTGGACCGGAATACGCAGGACTGTACGAGAAGGGAATTCTGCGTGGACTCCGCATTACGCGTCTGTATGAATTTTATATAGAAAGTTTAGATAAAAAAGAATTAAAACGCCTGCCGCAGATTGTACTGCGTTACTTTACATATGAGAGCAGTTTAAGTACAAAAAGCAAGGCATATCTGTATGCGGACATTTTAAAAAATCACAGCAGCTCCAGAGAAATCATGAACACGTATGCACCGCAGATAGAGCGGTTTGCCTATGGGCAGATGAAAAAGGGATATATTGATCCTTATCTGGAAGTGATTTATGGATGGCTGTTTCAGAATGTCGGTGTCAATGAAGAAACGGCACCATTCTTGTCAAGATACTTATTTACATACCGTATTACCGTATTCAATGACAAGATTGAGTCGGTGCTGGTAAAGCACAAGGAACTGCGCAAGGGACAGCGCTGTACGCTGGTGGGACGGACTGCCTATGTGCAGATGTATACAAGGGACTGCATTCTGATGTTTGAAGATGCAGGCAAACAGGTGCATAAAGGCAGTATCCAGTATGAAATCGAGAGGGTTTATGATAATCCGGCATATTTAAAAGCGCTGGATGATTATTGCAGCAAAGACATTTATCTGCTGCTGAACTGGTTTGAACAAAGCTTAGAACAGCGTAAAAACGATGAAGAAGCCTGCGCAGTCTGTCTTGCATTGATGGCAGACGGCAATGTCAACCAGCTTACAAGAAACCGGTTAAACAGCTGGCAGATACAGTATTATCATGAATATTATCATGGCGAAGATTTTGGAGAACGCTATGAAAAAATTTTAAAAGAAGAATTGCAGATACACGATGCAGCGCTGCTGATTGAAACGTGTATTGCAGAAGGCATGTATGAGGATGCTTTTGATTTGGTATGTGAATACGGTTTTGAAGAAGCCGCACCGGCAAAGCTTTTACGTATGGCAAGAAATATGATTCTGTTAAGACCGCAGGAATACAATGAAAAATTGCTGGCGTGCTGTATTCATGTGTTTGATGAGGGCAAGTATGACGAAAATGTACTGGCATATTTAGAACAGTTTTATCAGGCAAAGTCCGATAAAATGATGAAAGTATGGCGTGCCTGTGCGGGATTTAGGGTGCCGTGCCAGACACTGGCAGAGCGGATACTGGTGGAACGGCTATTTACAGGAAATTTATCTGGCAGAATTCCGGAAGTTTTTACGTATTACCGTCAGCAGCTGCCGGATGCGGCGGTTGAAATGGCTTATCTGGCAGAAAATGCGTACCGTTATTTTGTGAAACACGAAACGGCAGACGAACAGGTCTTTACCTGTATCGGCGGATATCTGCTGGAAAATAAAAAAATGCCGCCGGTGTGTGGTATGGCATATTTAAAATACCATACGCAGTTTGGACAGGAACAGCTTGGCGCTACACATATGCTGTTACTGCAAAAGCTGATGGATATGCTGTGTGCGGAAAATATTTTCTTTTCATTTTATGAGCAGTATAAGGGGATACTTTCCCTTCCGTATAATGCGGCAGACAAAACAACTGTAGAGTATTATGCACCGGAAAACAGCAAAGTACAGATATTCTACCGTCATGATGATAAGGAAGAATATCAAAGTGAAGTGTTATCCTGTGTGGCAGGCGGTGTTTATGCAAAGAGCTTTTCTTTGTTTTACGGGGAAAGCATACAGTACTATTTTCTGGAAGATGACGGAAAGAAAAAGAAAAAAACACAGGATGCCAGCCTGCTTTGTAACAATGTGACACCAAAAGAGCCGCAGGGACGTTTTGATTATTTAAATGATATGCTTGTCAGCATGGAAATGCATGATATGGCAACCATGAAAAAACTCATGCAGGGGTACTGCGTGCAGGATTACGTTGTGGAACAGATGTTTCAGCCTTTTTAAGAATGAAGGAGCTGCGCAGGCGGCAGAAGGAGATTGAATTGATAGTTGGAATAGATATCGGGCAGGAAAGTTCCCAAATCTGCTATTATGATGAACAGCAAAGACAGCCGGTATCGGTAAGCGTTGTAAATTCCGTGGACAACCGGCAGAAGTATCAGTTTGGATTTATGCTATCCGGTGCCAATCAGGATAATTTAAAAGAACTTCTTTGTACGCTGCTTGCGCTGCTTCCAAAAAACGGGCGAAAGGCAGGAGAACGGGATTCTATCTGTGTCACCGTCAGTGATTTTTCAAAGCCGGTGTTAGAAAAACTCTCGGCGGCAGTACAGCTTACAGGGTATGCAAAGGAAAACTGGAGTTTTATCAGCCATGAGGAAGCTTATGCGTATTACGCCTTTTCACAAAAAAAAGAGCTGTATGTCAACGGCGCGGTTTTACTCGATTACAGGGAAGACGGACTGCATACGCATTATATGACGATTGTAAAAAAAAGCGGTCAGGAAATGATACCGGAGGAAAGCCACGTTTACAGCTCCGAAATGATTTGTTCCGTGCCGCAAAGACGGAAAACACTGGCGCAGGCTGAAAAAGAACTGATACACTGTGTGCAGGATGCATTAAAGGATAAAATCGTATCTGCGGTATATCTGACGGGCGCCGGTTTTGAAGCAGAAAATCTGCCCAAGGAACTGACCCATGTGCTGTGCGCGCGCAGAAAAGCATTTGCGGGACAGAATCTGTTTGTAAAAGGTGCTGCATATGCTGCATTAAAGGAAGACACTTCTGCCGGTCATAGTAGCGGCAGACTGCTGGCGTGCAGAAACCGCATTACCACGGGGCTTGAATTAAATATCAAAGAACGCGGCGAGGAAAAGCGGTTCCGCATGGTCAGACCGGGAACGAACTGGTACGAAGCCGGACGCAGTGTGGAACTGATACTGGAAGATATGAGAACGATTCCTGTTATTTTGCACAGATGTGACACCGGACATGAATGGACACAGGAAATTGACATCAGTGCGATACCGTTCCGCCAGGGCAGGATGACAAGAGTGGCTTTTGAAGTCCGTTTTGACAGTGACAGCCATTGCGTGGTACGGATAGAAGATATGGGCTTTGGCGGATTTGTCAAAAGTTCCGGGGTTGTAGTGGAAGAAGAAATAAATTTGGAAACAGACAAAATTGCACAGAAAGAGGAATGAATATGAGCGGAATCATTTTATGCCGGACCGGGCGGGCATTAAAGCCGCTGGTTTTGGAAGAACCGGGGGTACAAATCTATTCACTGGAAGAATTGTGCTATTATATATACAACAATATCTATATTCTGACAAATGCATTTTTAGATGAAAAACTTATTGCGTTTATCCGGACAGAGATTAAGGAACCGTTGCTGGCAGACAAGCTTGAGCAGTTGAAGTGTGAAAATGCAGGGCTGGCGGAAGCGGTTGTGACCATTTTAAAGTATGTGGATTATTATGATACGGCAGAAATTGAACAGGTAAAGGACCTGCTTGCGATGCTGGATACACAGAATGTCTATGAACGGATGAAAATGCGTGCAGACCGGTTCCTTGAAAAAGGCTGCTATTATAGTGCAATCAGCAATTATGATAAAATTGTAAATGGAGAGCGCGACATCAATCTTTCAGGGCTGTTTTACGCAAAGGTCTATCACAATCTGGGAACTGCCTATGCCAGAATGTTCTTCTTTGAAAAAGCGGCAAAGTATTTTGAAGAAGCGTATAAAATCGGTCAGCATGAAAAGTCCCGAAAATGTTATCTTGCGGCATGCCGTATGGCAGAGGGTGAGGAACAGATACAGGATATGCAGGCACCGGAAGAAGAACAGGTGCTGCAAAGAGAACTGGAACTGCTTACAGACAATGCACGTTACAGCGATGAATACCGTGCGATGCAGAAAATGGAACACTTAAAATCCGACGGTGAAGTAGCACAGTATTATAAGGCGATTGATGACTGCATGGACAGATGGAAAGCGCAGTATAGAAGGTATACGTCATAGACGGATGAAATGAGGAAATATGGGATTATTAAATTATATCAAGGGAACAATTAAAGAAAATTACGATTTGGAAGATATCGAGGACATTGAAGACATTGATGATTTTGTCTATGACGATGAGCAGAATACAGGGGAAGAACAAAATGCGGATAATTCGCGGACAGAAGATTTAACGGGACTTGTCAGCGAATTTGAAAAAAATTATCAGAAGCATGAAAAAAAAGCAAAAGCACCGCAGAAAAAGAATAAAAAGGTCAGTTCCGAAGAAAAAATTCAGGAACAGCGCAGAAAAGCAAAAGAAGAAGAAAAAAAGTATGATGAGCTGTTAAACAGTGTGCAGGCAAAGTCCCTGATTCATGTAGTAGATAAGATGAATCAGGCAGGGACACAGGAAAATTATTCGGGGAAGCTTGCAAAAGAAGAAAAAGAAGAAACGGAATACTTAAAACAGCTTGAAAAAAAAGAAGAAAAAAAGCGGATTCAGGAAGTTTTAAATTATTCGGAAGAAGATAAAGAATTCGATGCCAGTGCCGTACATATTCCGGATGTATCCAGAACACCGCGCCGTCTGGACAATATTAATACGGATTACTACGATAAGGAAGAAACAAAAGCCTATATCCGCAGCCAGTGTGAAATCATGGAAGAAGCCACCGGACACATTGAACTGGCGATGGAAGAATACAATGTCGTTACGGAACATTTTTCGGATATCCAGCTGATTGATACGGCACCGGACAATATCCGCAGAAGGATTACGGAAACGGCAGACCGTGTAGATAATCTGACGGTAGACCGGCGGATTTTTAAATCCGGCGAGCATAAGCTTTCCACCCATACGTATCACCGCATGGAACAGTTTGAAGATGAACTGCCGCGTGGTATGAAGTATCTGGAAAAACAGGAATCGTATTATGAAACCGTCAAACGGGATATGAGGATTCTTGAAGGGGAACGCATGAGTCTGCGCATGGAGGCTGCGGCACTCACAACGCGCCAGCTGCGTATCAGAAGCCTTGCCCTTGCCGCGATTGTCGGGCTGGCATTCGTATTTATGGTATTTTTCATTGCGCTTTCCGTAACGGAAGATACACAAAATACCATGCTTTATATTGTCGTTGCCTTTCTGGGAGCGGTGCTTGCCCTTGGCATGTTTGCCCTGCTAAAATATACGGAACGGCAGGTTCTGGTGACGGAAATCAAACTCAATAAAGCTACGACATTACTGAATAAAACAAAGATTAAGTATATCAACGCAGCCAATACGCTTGATTATGAATATCATAAATATCATGTCAGAAGTTCGTATGAACTGTCAAAGAAATATGAAGTTTATATGGACATGAAAAATGAGCAGCGCAAGATTGTACAGATGACGACCAAATTAAGTGAAGCAGAAGAAGATTTACTGGATTTACTTAAAAAACTCGGACTCTATGATGCCAAATTGTGGCTGTCACAGGTACGTGCCCTTGTATACAGCAAGGATATGGTGGAAGTGCGGCACGATTTGAATACACAGCGCCAGAAACTGCGCAAACAGATAGAATATAACGAAAACAGGATTGAGGAAGCAAAGAAGAATATTAAAGAGGCAGCGGTCCGTAATCCTGACTGTATGGACGAAGCAATCCATATTATTGAACAGTTTGAGAGTAAAAACGTAAGAAATCAGTAAAAACTGCTTGCCAATTTGTAGTCATATGATAAAATAAAAGTTAGGTTTTGCAATTGGAGGAAAAGAAAATGATGAAAGAAAGACTGCATGAAATCAGAGAAAAGGCATTAGCCCAGATTAATTCCACTGATTCACTTGAAAAATTAAATGAGGTAAGAGTTTCTTTCCTGGGTAAAAAGGGAGAACTTACAGAAGTCTTAAAGGGCATGAAAGACGTTGCACCTCAGGACAGACCGGCAGTTGGACAAATCGTAAATGAAACCAGACAGGCAATTGAGGAAGTACTGGAAAACGCGAAAAAGGAACTTTCCGCAAAAATGCGTGAAGTCCAGTTAAAGAGCGAGGTGATTGACGTAACACTTCCGGCAAAGAAAAACAATGTCGGACACAGACATCCAAACACTGTTGCACTCGATGAAGTAAAGAGAATATTTGTCGGCATGGGTTATGAAGTCGTAGAAGGACCGGAAGTAGAATATGATTATTACAATTTTGAAGCGTTAAATATCCCTGCAAATCATCCGGCAAAAGATGAACAGGATACATTTTATATTAATGATAAAGTTGTACTAAGAACCCAGACTTCACCGGTTCAGGTCCGTGAAATGGAAAAAGGCAAGTTGCCGATCCGTATGATTGCGCCGGGCAGGGTATTCCGTGCAGATGAAGTCGATGCAACCCATTCTCCATGCTTCCATCAGATTGAAGGCATGGTTATTGATGAGGGTATTACATTTGCAGATTTAAAAGGAACACTGGCTGAATTTGCAAGAGAGTTATTCGGACCGGAAACAAAAGTAAAATTCCGTCCTCATCATTTTCCATTTACAGAGCCAAGTGCAGAAATGGACGTGACATGTTTTAAGTGCGGCGGTAAGGGCTGCCGTATGTGTAAGGGCGAAGGCTGGATTGAAATTCTTGGCTGTGGTATGATTCACCCGCATGTATTTGAAATGAGCGGTATTGACCAGAACAAATATACAGGATTTGCATTCGGAATCGGTTTGGAAAGAATTGCGTTGCTGAAGTATGAAATTGATGACATGAGACTTCTCTATGAAAATGACGTAAGATTCTTAAAACAGTTCTAAAAAGAACGACGGCTGTAAGACAGCAAAGAAATTGGATACGAGGAAAGGATATTGAATCATGAATACATCATTAAATTGGATTAAGGCAATGGTTCCGGGACTGGATGTAACAGACCAGGAATTCAGGGACGCAATGACACTTTCGGGAACAAAGGTGGAAAATTTTACCGCTTTTGACAAAAATCTTGATAAAATCGTTGTCGGACAGATTGAATCGGTCGAAAAGCACCCGGATGCAGATAAGCTGGTAATCTGCCAGGTGAATGTCGGCAGTGAAACTGTTCAGATTGTAACAGGCGCACCGAATATTCCGGTGGGTTCATCAGGACAGAAAGTACCGGTTGTATTAGATGGCGGACGTGTGGCAGGTGGTCATGACGGCGGCGCACTTCCGGAAGACGGCATTAAGATTAAAAAGGGTAAGTTAAGAGGTGTAGAAAGCTTCGGTATGATGTGTGCCATTGAAGAACTCGGTTCTTCCCGTGAATTTTATCCGGATGCACCGGAAAACGGCATTTACATTTTAGGTGATGATGCACAGGTTGGAGAAGATGCCGTTCACTATCTCGGTTTGGATGATACCGTATTTGAATATGAAATTACAAACAACCGTGTAGACTGCTACAGTATTATCGGTATTGCAAGGGAAGCAGCGGCAACATTCAGAAAGCCGTTTACACCGCCGGTTGTAACAGAAACAGGCAACGCAGAAGACATTAACGATTATGTAAAGGTTGATGTGGAAGCCACAGACCTCTGCAGCCGTTACACCGCAAGACTTGTAAAGAATATTAAGCTTGCTCCGTCACCGAAGTGGATGCAGCGCAGACTGGCATCAGCAGGTATCCGTCCGATTAACAACATCGTGGATATTACAAACTACGTTATGGAAGAATACGGTCAGCCAATGCACGCTTATGATTATGACACCCTTGCAGGCGGTAAGATTGTTGTAAGACGTGCCAAAGACGGTGAGAAGTTCATGACATTGGATGGACAGGAAAGAACACTTGATTCTGATATGCTGATGATCTGTGACGGTGAAAAGGCTGTCGGTCTTGCAGGTATCATGGGCGGTGAAAATTCCAAGATTACGGATGACGTAAAGACCATGTTATTTGAAGCTGCAACCTTTGACGGCACAAATATCAGAAAGGCAACAAAGCGCCTGGGTCTTCGTACAGATGCTTCCGGTAAGTTTGAAAAGGGCTTAGATCCTGAAAATGCACTGGCGGCAATGAACAGAGCATGCCAGTTAATCGAAGAACTTGGAGCCGGTGAAATTGTCGGCGGCGTGGTTGACGTATATCCGAATAAGAAGGAAAGAGTCAGAGTGCCGTTTGAACCGGAAAGAATCAATGCACTACTGGGTACAAATGTTTCCGTGGAAGAAATGCTTGGATACTTTAAGATGCTTGAATTAGACTATGATGAAGCAAAGCAGGAACTGATTATTCCGACGTTCCGTCAGGATTTATTAAGAACAGCGGATATTGCGGAAGAAGTTGCAAGATTTTTCGGATATGCCAATATTCCTACAACACTGCCACACGGAGCTTCTACAATGGGTAAGATTTCCTTCAAGCAGAGAGTGGAGGATGTAGCCGGAGAAATCGCACAGTTCTGCGGATTCTCACAGGCAATGACTTATTCATTTGAAAGTCCGAAGGTATTTGATAAGTTAAAGCTGGCAGCAGATGCAGAGGAAAGAAAGACAGTTGTCATTTCCAATCCGTTGGGAGAAGATTTCTCCATTATGAGAACACTGCCGTTAAACGGAATGCTGAATTCGCTTGCAATCAACTACAACCGTAGAAATAAAGATGTAAAGCTTTATGAACTGGCAAAGGTTTATGTTCCGGTAGAAGGAGAAGACCTTCCGGATGAGAGAGTACAGTTCACACTGGGCTTCTACGGCGACGGCGATTTCTTTACAATGAAGGGTGTTGTTGAAGAATTCTTAGAAAAAATCGGTATGAGTGCAAGACCGGAATATGATCCGGAAGCCGGAAAGACATTTTTACATCCGGGACGTCAGGCAGAGATTCTTTACAAGGATACGGTAATCGGCTATCTCGGTGAAGTACACCCGGACGTTGCTGACACCTATGGACTGGGCGAGAGAACATATATTGCCGTACTTGATTTACCGGAAATTTTACCGTTTGCTTCATTTGACAGAAAGTACGAAGGCATTGCAAAATTCCCTGCTGTTACAAGAGATATCAGTATGGTAATGCCAAAGACGGTACTTGTCGGTGAAGTAGAAAAGATTATTGAAAAGAGAGGCGGAAAGCTTCTTGAAAAATATAACCTGTTTGATATTTATGAAGGTGCACAGATTAAGGAAGGTTTCAAGTCCGTAGCTTATACCATTTCTTTCCGTGCAAAGGACAGAACATTAGAAGATAAAGATATCCAGCCGATTATGGAAAAGATTCTGGAAGACCTTTCCGGCATGGGCATCGAACTTCGTTCTTAATTATAAATAAAAAACAGCCCGTTCTGCGGCAGAAAAGCTAACTGCCGCGAAGCGGAAAAAGATAGAAATGGAGCAGCATATGGAATCAATGAATTTACATGATTTTTATTATGATCTGCCACAGGAGCTGATTGCACAGGACCCGCTGTCAGACCGTTCCAGTTCAAGACTGATGGTACTGGATAAAAAGACAGGGGAAATACAGCACAAAATTTTTAAAGATGTGATTGATTACTTAAATCCGGGAGATTGTCTGGTCATTAACGATACCAAGGTGATTCCGGCTAGACTGATAGGCGAAAAAGTCGGAACGGGCGCGGCAATCGAAGTGCTTTTACTTACCCGCAAGCAGGATTTAAAAGACACATGGGAAGTGCTTGTAAAGCCGGGTAAAAAGGCAAAAATCGGTACACAGATCAGCTTTGGCGGTGGAAAATTAATCGGAGAGATTGTGGATATTGTAGAAGAAGGCAATCGTATGATACAATTCACTTATGACGGTATTTTTGAAGAAATACTCGATGAACTGGGTCAGATGCCGCTTCCACCGTATATCACACACCGTCTGGAGGATAAGAACCGTTACCAGACCGTTTATGCAAAGCATGAAGGTTCTGCAGCGGCACCGACAGCGGGTCTTCATTTTACAAAAGAACTGCTGGAAAGGATACAGGAGAAGGGTATTGAAATTGCCCGTGTCACGCTGCATGTCGGACTTGGAACGTTCCGTCCGGTAAAGACAGAAAACATTCTGGAGCATCATATGCATTCAGAATTTTATACGGTGACACAGGAAGCAGCAGACAAGATTAATACGGCGCGCAAAAACGGCGGAAAGATTATTGCAGTCGGTACGACAAGTACACGTACACTGGAATCTGTCGGGACAGAAGATGGTACAGTAAAAGCCGGCAGCGGCTGGACCCAGATATTTATTTATCCGGGATATCAGTTTAAGGTTATTGACAGCCTGATTACCAATTTCCATCTGCCGGAATCCACGCTGGTGATGCTGGTTTCAGCACTGGCAGGCAGGGAACACGTTCTTGCGGCTTATGAAGAAGCAGTAAACGAAAAGTACAGGTTTTTCAGTTTTGGAGATGCTATGCTTATAGAATGACACCGGTTTATTACAAATGTAAGAAAGTTAAACTAGAAAAAGGCAGGAACGAAAGTCCTTGCCTTTTTCTAGTTTTATGAGCTGTACATCAGAAATATCAGTAATCAAATTTATGCGTTAATCCGTTTTTGAAAACAATAGAGGTTATCCGGCCATCGGTGACATAGATTGAATCCAGAATTGTTTCCATGTATGTTTTGAGAATTTCCGGAGAAACGGTCTGTGCTAAATTTTTATAATAAATATATTCTTTGCTCTGTAGTTTTTTGTTTATGAGCAGATGACTTGCCTGTTTGATAAAGTCCTCGTCAGACAGGGTGGAATCAACATCATGTGTTATCATGCCAAGACGGGCATTGATATCTTCAATTTTCTTTGATATTTCCATTTTTTGAATAATAAAATCCTTTTCTGTCATGGCAGAAGATGAATATAAATATAAATCCTGAAGACGTTTCAGGGCACGTTCTTGTTTTTCTTTATCTTTACGGAGAGATGCAATTTCAGGGTCAACAGAAGCTTTTTTCTTCCGGGGCGCAGAGATAGAGAACGAATACGATTTATCCGAACCATAACGGGACAGAAGATTAAAAAGCTCGTGCAATCCGGTTTCGGATATATGAGTAATGCCATTGAAAGCAGAACCGGATAAAAGCCGTTGCTCTAATTCCACAGGGGAAGAGATAGACGAAAAGGAACTTTTGGCATTAAGCATATTCAAAATGTAATTGATAACAAATTCGCCAACAATCAGGTCATTAATTGAGGGATTATCGCACTCATGCGTTTTTCGCTTTTTAGGGCAGGAATAAATTGCAGTGCGGAAGCCGTCAGCTTGTACTCTGCCGGGAGAGGAAACAAGTCGACTGCCACATTTGCCACAGTATAAAAGACCTGAAAAAACATATACATTTTTTGCACGGTGTTTTTGTCCTAATATATTCTTAGTGCGGGAGTTAGACTGTAATATATCAAGCATTTTCTCATGTTCCTCAAGTGTAAATATGGCCGGATGGTGGTCGTTGATAATAACCCATTCGTCTTCGGGATTCACAGTGCGGTATTCAGTGCCTTTGTAACGGTTATATCGGTACATACCCGCATAAAAAGGATTTTGAATAATAATCCACACCGTAGTGGGGGACCAGTCTGCACCGGCGCGTGTTTTGTGACCAATGGAATTAAGCAGTCTGGAAGTATGCACAAGTGATTTGTTTTCTAAATAGTCATCGCAAATAATCCGGCAGACAGCAGCTTCATCATCCCGTATAGAGAAAGTTGAGGAATCGGAATCGTAGTTGTATCCGTAAGGAATCCTGCCGCCATTCCACAACCCTTGGTTGGCACGGGATATCATTGTAGCAGTGACACGTTCAGAAGTCATGTTGCGTTCCAATTCTGCAAACACTAAGATGATTTTAAGCATAGCCTCACCCATGGCAGATGAAGTGTCAAACTGTTCGTTTTTACTAACGAATGTTACACGCAGGGATTGAAGTTCTTCGTACATTTCCGCAAAGTCCAGAAGGTTACGCGAGATACGGTCGATTTTCCATACAAGAACATGGGAAAATTCGCCAGTGCGGATACGTTGCATCATGGATTGAAAAGCCGGACGGTCGGTATTTTTACCGGAATAGCCAGCATCTTCAAATATTTCGTAGTCTTCGATGCCAAGAACAAGAGAGCTGTATGCAATGAGGTCCTTTCGCTGCATGGGCAAAGAGTCCTTATCGACCTGATATGTGGTGGAAACACGAATATAGATAGCAACTTTAAGCCGTTGCGTATTGTCAACGGTTCTTTTAGATATGTTCTTTCGTCTCATTGATAAAATATCCATATAAACGAAAATAGCCCATGCTAAGGGCTATAAATCGTTTATAAGCGGTGCGTATTTATTAAGTACAGCCCATACAACATTACGGTCATCAGGGCTGGCAAGTTGATAGCAGGCAAGCAGCCTTTGAAGCTCCAGCACAAACTCATCATGTTCACTGGAAGAAGGTTCTTGCAACTGTATGATTTTGTGATCTGCCATTTACACCGACTCCTTTCTTAATTATTTTTAAGATTCCACATAAAGAGTGCATAGTCAAAGTTGATTATGCGTTTTTCTTATTAGAATATTTTTCAGGTGCTACCATATGGGTCCGCAGGAAGTCTTTACACATTTCCTGTCTGTCAGGTGGTATGTGTGAGATGATGTCGAGCCATTCCCTGTCTGATGCCGATAGCTCATCCGATTGAGTGGCGGCAATTCTATGAGTAGCATTGTTGCCATATACTAACTCATCCAATGACATATTGAGATGGTCTGCCAGTTCCATGATGATATCTAACTTTGGAGATTTTCCGGCTTTCCAACTGCCGGTATTACCTTCAGCACGTCCAATATCACGCAATGCCTGGGTTATTGTGGTGCCTCTGAGTTCACAGGCATCACGAATTCTGTCGTAGAGCATAGTATTCCTCCTAAAAAACTCATAAAAATGTGTTAAAAGGTATTGACCTACTCAATACTATGAGTTATAGTAACACTTGTAAGGTCAATATGATGATTAAATTGAGTTTACGTCAGTAACATTTTACCAAAAAACTCAAAACAGTACAAGCGGAAAAGGAGGGTCGAGATTATGAAAAAACAACTTCCGCCTTGGTGTAAGTTGGTAAAGCATACCTTAATCGACAAAGATATGGAAATTGCAGAACTTGCAAGTGCATTAGATTTTGCAAGACCATACCTGTCATCAATTATTAATGGCAGGGTGTATAGTCAGCCTGCCGTAAATAAGATAAGCGATTATCTGGGCATTAGTAATGATTATTACAAGGCTGAATATCGACCTGTAAATAGTATAGCCTCTACGAAACAAAATTAGAATGGAGGAATGATACAGGATATGAACGAAAATGTATATTTCGAGTGCAGGAAAAGGGCTGCAATACATAACGAAAGATTGAACAGCCGGGCAGGAGCGGCAGAGCTTCTTGGAATATCAGAATCAACACTTGCACATTACGAACTGGGCATAACCAAAAGTGTTCCGGTGGACATAATTGTGATGATGTCTGAATTATATGGGGCACCGGAATTAAAATGCCACTATTGTAAAAAGGAATGTCCAATTGGCGAAAGTTTACCAATAGCCACAGAGGTAGGAACAATTGAGAACATCACCGTAAGGATGTTGAATGGATTGGATGAAAATAAAATTGATGAAGTAAAAAGAAAGCTGCTAAATATAGCAGCAGACGGAAAGGTGGACGAACAGGAAAGAGAAGAACTTGCAGAAGTCGTGAATGGACTGGATGACTTGTATAAAGTGATTTCAGAACTGCGGATGATGACTGAACAACAGGTAAAAACGGAAAGGAAGTGACTACCATGGAACTGCTGGAGAAATTAAAAGAAGTCCTGAAGCGTGAGTATAACATTACTACGGACGAAGAATTGATACAGGCTGTGAAAGAAATGCCAGCACTTGACATTGGAATATTCGTCAGTCCGGTGGGAGGTGTTGAAAGTGCGAAAAGCGCTTAGCCGAAAAGAAAAGCTGAAAATCTATGCGGTTGATGCAGCTATGCTGTTTATGGCGGTGCGTATGACAACGTGTATTAATGCAGATAAGGAACAGCAAAGGGAGCGGGCAAATGTTTTCTATGAGGTTGTGACTATTGCAGATGAGAAGAACACAGAACAAATCGAATATGTAGAGCCGGAGCAAGTAACGGTTTGTGAAGCGGAAACAAAGCAAACAGTAAGCGTTGCCGAAAGATATATGCTTGCAAAGTTGGCAATGGCAGAGGCAGAAAATCAGGATATTGAAGGGAAAGCACTTGTTATATGTGTAGTGTTGAACCGATTAGCAGATAGTAGTTTTCCAGACAGTATTTCAGAAGTGATTTATCACGAAGGTCAGTTTAGTCCTGTGTCAGACGGGAGATACGACAGAGTAGAGCCGGATGAAGATTGTTATAAAGCGGCAGATATGGTGCTGAATGATGGATGGGATAACTCCGAAGGAGCATTGTATTTTGAACGCAAGAGTAGTTCAAAGTGGCATAGCCAGCATCTTAAATTTTTATTTAAGCATGGTGACCACTATTTTTATACCGAGGAGAACTAAACATGGAAAAAATGATTTTAAGACATTGGAGAACACTGACAATCGGGTGCATCCTGACCGGTGTATTCATCAAGGTGGAATATTACACAAGAGGAAATTTTGCAATCGGTGGTGAATGGCTGATAATACCATTTTGCTTGATTGTGGGAGATGTACTCAAGCACATAGACAGGAGGCACAGAAATGTATGAAGAATACAATGCAATTCGTAGGCAGGCTGAAATGGACGGGTATATCTTGGATGATGATACATTCGAGTACCTTGTGCAATATGCAAAAAGAAAAGCAGAGATTGCAGGAAAAGACGAATCTTACATTCCATATTTGCTGACAGATGTGATAAAGGAATCCTTTTTCAGGCATGACCTTAATAAGCTTGCAGTGGCAACGGTGGAATTTGAGAGATATATACAAAATTTTACAAAAATGGAGGTACAAGGAAATGGCAGAGCAGATTACAGAAAAGCAGTGGCTCGCTAATATCCAAGCGGGATTAGTAAAAGAACTCGCAAAACATGAAAAGGCATTGCCGCCAGGGTTTAACAGAGACAGATTTACATTAAACTGCATTACGGTTATCACAGATATGCTTAAAGATAACGGCAAAAAAAAGCAGTTACAGAATATCGACCCGGTTTCAATACCAATATGCTTAGCAAAGGGAGCATATTTAGGATTGGATTTTTTCAATGGAGAATGTTATGCAATTCCATATGACGGACAGATGCAGTTTCAGACAGATTACAAGGGCGAAATCAAATTGTGTAAGAGGTGGAGCAAGAATCCAATTAAAGATATTTACGCAAAGGTAGTGCGTGAAGGTGATTTTTTCCTTGAAGAAGTTGACAGTGGCGAGCAGAAAGTACAGTTCAGACCGGAACCATTCTCAAACAAGCCAATGATTGGTGCGTTTGCAATAGTGGTATTTAAAGACGGATCCATGATGTATGACACCATGAGTACAGAAGATATTGAGAATATCAGAAATATATACTCAAAAGCAAAAAACAGCCCCGCATGGAAAAATTCACCGGGAGAGATGTACAAGAAGACTGTTATCAGAAGATTGTGCAAATTGATTGACCTTGATTTCGATAATAAGGAACAGCAGAAAGCATACATAGATGGTGGAGATGTAGAATTTAAGAATGGACAGCCTGTATATTTGGATGACAGACAGCAGGCGGCACTTCCTGACAACGGTGGTCCAATAGATGTATTTGCACAGCAGTCACAGGAGAAGCCAAAAGAAACAGTATTGTTAGAGAATAAGCAGAAAAGTCCAAAAACCGAACAGCAGACGGCACAGGATGATTATATGGAGTTTGAAAGAAATTATAATGAACAGCCGGGAATACCGGACGATTATGCTATTCCGGATGAAATGCTGAGTGATGAAGGCTTACCATTTAGATAAATAGGAGGATGAGAAAAATGAACGAATTAAAAGTTATTGTACAGCAGAAAGTCGGACAGATTACATGGAATTATGAAGAGTTAAAATCAGCACTTGCCGTAGAAATGGAGAAATATAAGAATATTGTCTACGATGATAATTTAATTACAACAGCCAAGAGTGATGTTGCGTTTCTTAGAAAACTGAAAAAAGAAGTAAGCGACCGCCGTATTGAAGTGAAAAAGCAGTGTTTAAAGCCGTATGAATTGATTGAAACACAGGCAAAAGAATTAACAGCTTTGATTGATGAGCCAATCACAGAGATTGACAAACAGATTAAGGAGTATGAGGAACAGCAGAAGTCTTTACGCAAACAGGAGATTTCCGATTTTATGGATGAAGCTTTTGCAGACTTGCCGCAGGAAGTTATCACAAAGCTGAAAAATAAGATTTACGATACTAGGTGGGAAAATAAGTCAGCAAAGAGAAAGGACTGGACTGATGCGATTGCTGCAGCACACGACAATGTTACAGGAGATTTACAGGTTATCGCCGGAGTTGATGAAGAATTCAGAGAGATGGCAGAAAAGGTATATTACACCAATCTGGTATTATCAGAATCACTCAATAAGGTCAACGAACTCCGTCGTCAGAAAGAAATGATACTGGAAAGAGAGAGACAGAGAAGAGAGGAAGACGAGAGAAGAAAAGCAGAAAAGGCAGCTATGGCACAGGCACGTGCAGAAGCAGAGATGCAGAAAGTAGCTGAACCGGTGCATCCTGAAAAAGTGGAAAAACAGCAGGAGCAGGCAGAAGAGAAGCCAGCGCAGGTTGTAGAAAGAATACAGTCGGTTTCTAATCAGGAATCACAGGTAAATGGGAATATTTATCGCATTGTAATTAATGCAACCAGTGAGCAGATGGAAAAAATCAAAGGATATATTAATTTCGTAGGAGCAAAATTCAAGGAGGTATAGCAAATGGACGGTACAGAGCTGAACGAGGACAATTACTACTCCGACCTTGCAAACTATGAATATATGAGTGTATCGCAGTTTAAAGATTTTAATGGTACATATGGCAGGAGGGCGTGCGAGGCGGCCGCCCTTGCCAAGCTCAAAGGTGAGTGGAAAGAAGAACCGAACAATGCAATGCTGGTTGGATCGTATGTTGACAGATATTTTGAAGGAACACTTGACAGTTTTAAACAGGAACATCAAGAGATATTCAAACGAGATGGAACTTTAAAAGCTGAATACAACAAGGCAAACTTAATGATACAGAGAGCAGAAAGAGACGAATTGTTCATGAAATATATGAGCGGCGAAAAACAGGTCATTATGACTGCGGAAGTATTTGGAACACCGTGGAAAATCAAAATGGATAGCTACCTGCCGGGAATTGCAATAGTTGATCTTAAAGTTATGGCGTCCCTTACTAAGCTGGAATGGGTGCGGGACATTGGGTATTTGGATTTCGTCCGTTACTGGGGGTACGATATCCAGGGGGCAATGTACCAGGAAGTTGTTTATCAGAATACCGGTAAGAGATTACCGTTTTATATCGCAGGGATATCCAAAGAAGATGCGACAAACATTGAAATTATTCATGTACAGGATAATTACTTGAGAGAGGCACGGAACATTGTCGAACATAATATGCCGAATGTTTTGAGAGTGAAAAGAGGACAACAGGAGCCGATGAGATGTGAGTGCTGCCGATATTGTCGAGAAACAAAGGTATTAAAGAGACCGATAGGAATTGCAGACCTCACAGCAGAAATTTAAAAAGGACGGGGCGGATAAATGCGAAAGTCAGACGATAAAAAGAGTTTTCAACTTTATAACGATTATATAGACCACTTCTCGCTCATGTCTGATGAGGAGGCTGGAAAGCTGATAAAAGCAATTTTCTGTTATGTGAATGATTTGCCTTGCGAAGAGCTGGCAGGACTGTCTTTAATGGCTTTCTCATTTATCAGTTCCCAGTTGAAAAGGGACAAGGACAAATATGATGCCAGATGTGAGGCAAACAGAATCAATGGCAGGCTGGGTGGAAGACCGAAGAAAACGAAAGAAGGTGGAAAGGCAGACGAAGAAAAAAAGCCGAACAGTTGCAATGAAAAACAAATGGTATTGGAATTACCTGATACAGAGGTACGGGAAGAATCTCAAGAAGAAAAGCCAAAACGGAAAAAAGCGGAGTACTCTCCAGAATTTGAAAAATTCTGGCAGGTGTATCCAAGAAAAGAGGGCAAAGGCGAGGCTTACAAGAAATATAAGGCAAGACTGAATGACGGGTACAAGGAACAGGAACTCTTCACATCGGCAGAGAACTATGCCAAAAGATGTGTAACGGAGCATACGGAAGTCAAGTATATTAAGCAAGCTAAGACATTTTTGAGCGACAGCACACCGTTCCTTGATTATCTTCCTAAGACGAGAGAAGCAGCATCAGAACAGTTTGGCGGCTTTGACGGCGGCTTGCCGTCATCATAAAGCAAAGGTGGTGTACAGGCATGGATTTAGACATTACAAAGGCAGTTATAAAAGCGGCAACGGCGGCACAGGCAGAAAAGAACCCGGAGGATTATTACAAGGACGGTATCCTTTTCTGCGGCAAGTGTCACACTAACAAAGAGAAAAAAATTCAGCTCGCAGGAGAGTGCATAACGGTTTGCTGTATCTGCAAGTGTGAATCAGAGGAAAGAGAGCGTATCCAGAAGCAGAAAAAGTACGAGGAGGAAATGCAACGAATAGAGAGGCTGAGAGTTGCAAGCCTTATGGAAACGAAGCTGGAAGCAGCTACGCTAAAGACATTCATAAGAAAAGAGGACAACCAGAAGTTGTACACAATTATAAAAAATTATGTGGAAAACTTTGACACATTCTATAAGAGTAACAGAGGACTTTTGTTTTGGGGAAACGTTGGAACCGGTAAAAGCTATGCGGCGGCTTGCATAGCAAACGAACTTCTAAAACGGAGAATACCGGTTGTTATGACCTCATTTGTAAAGGTATTACAGGTCATTCAGGATAATACCGAGAATGAAACGGAGTTTGTAAACAGGTTATGTGCGGCAAGACTGCTTATAATTGATGATTTAGGAACGGAGCGTAACACAGACTATGCACTAGAGAAAGTCTACAATGTAATTGACAGCAGATATCGTACAGGAAAGCCGCTGATACTTACTACAAATCTTGATTTGAAGGATATGCAACAGACACCGGACATCAGGTATCAGCGTATCTATGACAGGATATTTGAGATGTGCCACCCGGTAAGGGTAAATGGTGCATCTTGGCGTATCGAACAGGCAAAAAACCGGTTCGATAATATGAAAGCATTACTGGAGGGCTAGAGAGATGAAAAAAATAGCAGAACTTTGTATTGCAACAGTCGAAGATAGAATGACAGTCGCAGGTATTCTTGTTAAAAATGGATACAACGTAGGACCGGGAAGACGTAAGAAAACACCAACCGGAAAATCCTATGACTATTTATTAAAGGTGTATAAGGAGGAAGAAGCAGATGCAGATGAGTGATATTGAGATTGTTGACAGATATAAAAGAGCAGACAACAAAAAAGAACAGGCAAAAATTCTTGCGGAATTAAATGCATGTGGTGAGGAAATAATTGTTGGAATACTGCGGAAAAACGGTGTTGATGTGTCGGAATTGGAGAGAAAGCCAAGAGGAAGACGAAAAAAGAAATTGACAGAATTGGTTAATGCACCGCAGGATGATTCAACAGTAAGTTTCAATGATGACGACGAACCAATCGGCATTACAGGTGGTGAGGGTATCACAGATATTAATGCTGAATCACAGGAGACAACAGGAAGATATAAGACGGGAAAAGAATTGAAAGCTATACCGGAAGAACGGTTAACAGAGCAAGAGAAAGAGAGACTGAAAAGGGTGCAGTTGATACCTGATACAGTGATAGAACTGGTAGAAAATGAACTGCGCGAATTAACATCTAAGATTCAGGAACTGGAGCGAGAACATGATGAATTGGTGGATTATATGAATGGAGAGCTGACATGCAGGGATTAATGGAGGCAGAAGAGATGAAGCAAATCCGATTTGAGGTACCGGGAGCGCCCTTCGGCAAGGAAAGACCAAAGTTTGCGCGCAGGGGAAATTATACGATGACATATACTCCAAAAAAGACATTACAGCATGAAAAAGAGGTAGTGGCAGCGTATATGAAAGTTGCAAAGGGTAGAAAATTTGAAAAGGGCACACCACTTGATATAAGAATCATAGCATATTACCCCATTCCGAAATCTACATCGAAGAAAAAGCAGAGAGAAATGCTGGAACACAGGTTACGCCCAACGGTAAAACCGGATCTCGATAATGTGGCGAAGCTCGTATATGACGCTTTGAATGGTGTGGCATGGTATGACGATAATGCGATAGTAGATACACAAGTGAGAAAATTTTATTCCGATATGCCGAGGGTAGATGTATCTATTCGGGTAGTGGGATAGATTTTTAAATAAAACATAGGAGGATTCAAGCAAAATGGGTATTTTGAATTACGAAGAAATGACACTGGAAAGTGATACATTTCAGACTGCAAGAGAAACATTTAATTTGATGATGCAAAAGTTGTTGAAGAAAATGGAGCAGTCCGATATGGACGAGGGAAGTATTGAACTTAAAATCAGCATTGAATTAAAAGAAGATTTCGTTCCGCGGGAGAACGATACAACGGTAATAATTAAAAAGCCGCTTATCAAGCATAAGATTTCCACTGTTGTTCCTGTAAAAGATAGTGCAAACGGTAAACAGGATATAGGAATGGAACTGGTGTATGATAAAGAACTTATGAGATATGTGCTGAAACATGTATCAACAGGCGGACAGATGAGTATTTTCGATATGGAAGATACAGAACAGAGTGCTGATAGTGATGTAGTTTCCGTAGTACCGGCTATTGAGCAGACAGGCGGGTATTTCCTGCCGGATAATCAGATAAATGAACAGGAAAGCGAAACTGATGCAGACGTTCCTAACGGCGATTACGAAAGCACAGACGATAGTGGTATGCCATTACCATTCAATGAGGGCAATGATGATTACCCATACGATGAACCGGAGGAGTAGAAATGTTCAAGAAAGAAAAAAGAATGCATAGCTTTATTATCAGAGCGCAGGAAATCCTTGCAGAAGGGAAAAAAGAAGAATCAGCCAAAATGGTTATTCAGGGATTGCAGTATTATTCTAATAGAATCCTTAGAGCAATACAGCCATATTCCAAAGCAGATGCAACATTGCTTGTAATTGCGTTGAGATATATTGCAGACCAGATGGAACAGAAAAATGGCTGTGCATTAGCAGTAAAGGCGATGAGCAAAGTCATTGAATTTCCTGAACTGGAAGAAGTCGAGAGAATTAAGAAAGCAACCGAGGGGGTTGAAAAATGAATAAATGTAATAACGCATATTAATTAAGTTTCAAGCTTTGGAAGGAGGTGATGATAAAAGATGACAAAAGCGAATCGTGGAAATTTTGGAATCTGCGCAAAATGCCGGAAGCAGATATTATGGATTAAAACTGTAAATGGTAAGAATATGCCGGTAAATACTGGACTGGTAACATATCGGATTCCGAAAGAGGGAAAAGGAAAAGAGAGAATCGTTACACCGAATGGCGAAATAGTAAGTGCAGAGATTGTACAGTCCGGAACACAGGATGCTGCAGGTGTGGGATATATCTCACATTTTGCTACTTGCTCGTCTGCTAATACGTTCCGCAGAAAATAAAAAGGAGCCTCCTGCAATACGGTAATTGACAATCGGCTCTTAAAACACAAAGACTACTGTCATTTTATTATGATAATTCCGAAAAGTCAATCTGTAATTGTAGGAGGTAAGAAAAGTGGGAAAAGCAGAAAGAAGAATATTACTCACGAAAGAGGAAATAAAGTCACTTTGTGAGGAAGCTGCCGACAAAGCAGTTGAGAGAAGTGAAAAGGCAAAAAGAAAGCGTATTGTACAAGAGAAAAAAACACTCTTGTATAATACCAAGAAACTGTTAGAGAATTACACGAAATTGAAAGACTATGCTGAAAAGGCAGTATACACCATTGATGAGGCAGAACAGGTAGACGAGAGTATTATGAACATGGATGTTTTGGCCGGATTCAGAATTTTAGACGAGGATAAAACATTACATAGACAGTTAAAGGGAATCAATGCAGTAAAATTTATGCTTGCACATGTAGACCGAATGCTGGAAGTATACAGGAAAGAATGTGAAACCTCATCAAATGAGATTATACAGCGCAGGTGGAAAGTCATTCAGATGATGTATCTTGACAGAGAGAAAAAGAAGAGTACAAAGGAAATTGCAGAATTTTATAATATGGAATTGTCCACAATCCAAAAAGATGCAAAAGAAGCACGAAACGACCTGACAGTATTGTTTTTCGGTTTAGATGCCATGATTTTACATGATTTTGGAAACCAAGTGGAAAGATAGAAAACCGTTCGGTTTATTTTAAATCCGTTTTTTTTCCTTTGACCGTCAATTCGACCGGTGATATAGTGTATGGTGCAATCAGAAGAAATTTTGATTGTAAAGAATGTGGCTGCTGTATTCGTTCTTTTTCTCGTATGGCAGGGAAAATACCTGCCATGCTCCTAAAATTAAATATCAGCAATATGAAAAGTCATATCTGAAAAGGATATGGCTTTTTATTTTTTGTCCGGAGCGAGGAGTGTAGAGAATGAAAAGATGCAGGAGCCGGAGAAACGAAAGGAGCGAGGCAATAAATGAACAGCAGCATTGAAATTGTCATGCGGGATATTGGAGAATTGACACCGTATGAGAACAATCCAAGAAATAATGATATAGCAGTAGATGCAGTAGTAGCATCTATTCAGCAGTTTGGATTTAGGAATCCGGTTATTATTGATAAGGACGGAGTAATTGTCGCAGGACATACACGATATAAAGCGGCACAGAAACTTGGAATCACTGACATACCATGTATCAGTGCAGATGATTTATCGGACGAGCAGATTAAGGCATTTCGGCTGGCAGATAATAAAACAGCAGAGCTGGCAGAGTGGGACGAGGATTTACTCGGTAAAGAAATGCAGGGAATCATAAAAATTGATATGAGCCAGTTCGGTTTTCCCGTTGCAGATACCGGATTAGGGGGGGGAGCAAATGCAGGACGATACCTATACAATGAAAGTTAAAATTCCACAGTATGAGATTACAGGTGAGTGTCCTGAATTATCGGAAATGTTGGACAGTTCTAAAGCAGATGAACTAATAGAGGAAATTAACAATACAGAGAATATACCGGACGATATAAAAGAATTTCTTATTCAGGCAGCCAGACGGCATAATGTATTTAATTATAGCAATATTGCAGAGTATTATGCACATGCCGAACCAGAGGTGCAGAGATTATTTGAAAAGTCCGCACTTGTTCTCATTGATGTGAACGATGCCATAGCAAATGGATATGCGTCATTAACGCAAGATATATTAGGAATCATGGAGAACGAATAGATGAGAGAAGATTTTACAGTATTTATCCTAACACATGGCAGAGCGGACAGAGTAGATACGATAAAAACATTAAGGAAAAGCGGATACACTGGTCCAATATGGCTTGTTATAGACAACGAAGATGAGCAACGGCCGGAATATGAAAAACTGCCAGTAACAGGAGTTTATGTCTTTGATAAAGCAGAGGAAATGAAGCGTACTGACACGGAAGACAATTTTGCAAACCATAAACTTGTGGTATATGCAAGGAATCGTATCCACGAGATAGCTGCTGAACTTGGTTTTGAGTATTTTTTAATGCTTGACGATGATTATAAAACGATAGATTACAGATATATTGACGGTAATAGTTTGCGTTCAAAAAGCATAAAAGATGCGGATAAAATATTTGAGTTGTACGTGGACTTTTTAGAAGTAAGCGGAGCGAGAACAGTATGCTTTTCACAGGCGGGCGATTTTATAGGAGGAGCAACAAATGGTAATTTTAAAAAGCAGGTTCTAAGAAAGGCTATGAACAGCTTCTTTTGCAAAACAGACAGACCATTTAAATTTACTGGTAGCACAAACGAAGATGTAAATATGTATATTACACTTGGAATGCGAGGAGAGTTGTGCTTTACAGTTGCCTATATTGCCGTTACACAGCACATGACACAGGAAAACAAAGGCGGCTTAACTGATATATATCTGGAAGACGGAACATATGTAAAGAGCTTTTACAGTGTAATATGTCAGCCAAGTTGCGCAATGGTAAAAATGATGGGAGAAAAACATAGGAGGATTCATCATCAGATTAAGTGGAATAATTGTTGCCCTAAAATAATTAATGAGAGGTATCGCAAAGTGATGCAGGAAGATTGATTATTAAAGCTTTTAAGGCATGATAGGACAGAGAGGTGGTGTCAATGGCTAATGATGAAAATCTGATACCTATGAACCGCCGAACAAAGAGCGAGCAGAGGAAAATTGCCACAGCAGGAGGAAAAGCATCTGGGGTAGCGAGGCGCAAGAAAAGGGATATGCGAAAGGCTGCCGAAATGCTGTTGAATATGCCGGTATCGAATAAGCAGTCTTCCATGAAAGCCATGCTTTCAGCTTTAGGGATTGACGAAGAGGATATGGACTACAGCATGGGAATAATGGCGGCAATGCTGGTGCAGGCGGCAAACGGTAATGTAAATGCAGCAAAGTTCCTAAGAGATACAGCAGGGCAGAATCCGGCACAGCAGTTACAGGAGAAAGAATTTGCTTATCGGAAAAAGCAGGACAGAGAGACAAAAGCAGCCGAAGAAGATGAAAGCATAGCTGGTAGTACACCGGTAGAAATATACCTGCCTGAAAAGGAGGAAGATGACGATGAGTAAAACAAAAGTTATACGACCTCAGAAAGGACCGCAAGAGAAATTTCTTTCAACAACGGCGGATATTGCTATTTACGGTGGAGCCGCAGGAGGTGGAAAGTCTTACGGACTGCTGATTGAGCCTTTGAGATACAAGGATAACAAAAGATTCGGTGCTGTGATATTCCGACACGAATATAAGCAGATATTCAACCAGGGCGGTTTGTGGGATACAAGCAACGATGTATACGGTGATATAAAGGGAGCCGATGGAAGATACAGCACAGGGATGTGGAAATTTAAAAACGGTATGACAGTTGCATTTGACTATATCAACCGAGATGATGATTTACAGAAATGGCAAGGTTCACAGATAACCATGATAGGTTTTGACGAACTTACTCATTTTTCCGAAAAGCAGTTCTTTTATATGCTATCCCGAAATCGTAGCGTTTGTGGAGTAAAACCATACATGAGAGCAACTTGCAATCCGGATGCGGATTCGTGGGTTGCTAATTTTATTTCATGGTGGATAGACCAGGACACTGGCTATCCGATAAAGGAACGTTCCGGAAAAAAGAGGTGGTTCGTCCGTATTAACGAAAATGTAATGTGGGCGGCTACAAGGAAACAGGCTGTACAGATTGCCCTTGATGCCAATATAGGCGAAGAAGAAGCGGAAACGATGCCAAAATCCGTTACATTTATTATGTCCACGCTGGACGATAATAAAATCCTGATGAAAGAAAGTCCGGGATACAAAGCTAACCTGTTAGCCTTGACAGAGGTTGAGAGGGAAAGGCTTCTCCGGGGCAACTGGAAAATTAAGGCTGCCGCAGGCTTGATGTTCCGCCGAACAAAGGTAAATATGCTGGAAGAAATACCGCCTGATGTTATCAGGTGGGCAAGGGGCTGGGATTTAGCCGCAACGAGTGAAGATGAAAAGGGAGACCCGGCATATACAGCCGGTGTTCTCATCGGCAAGAGGAGAAACGGACGGTACATCGTGGCAGATGTTATCAATAAAAGACTTAGTTCGGCAGATGTCAGGGAGATAATAAAGCAGACCTGTATTACGGATAGGGCAAAATATAAAAGAGTTTTCACGAGGCTTCCGCAAGACCCCGGACAGGCAGGTAAAGACCAGGCACAGAGCTTCTTAAAACTCTTAGCCGGTTTTACAGTCAAGTGTATTCCTGAATCCGGGGATAAGGTTACAAGAGCAGAACCGTTTTCTGCACAGTGGCTAGGACTTGAGGGAATGGACAAGGGTAATGTTGATGTGCTGATAGCTCCCTGGAATGAAATGTATTTCAATCAGGTTGAATCATTCCCGGAAAGTAAGTTCAAAGATATGGTGGATGCGAGCAGTTCGGCATTTACGGAGTTAGAGAGTGGTGCAACATATTCAGCACCGGGTGGTAATGACGGATTAAGTAAAGATAGTTACTGGAGGAGGTGAGAAGATTGCCGGTTAATACAAACGGAAAAAACGGAGCAGAGTTAGGACGAATAGGACAGCGCCGCTACGGCGGTGTGATATATGAGGAGTTTTTACCGGAACTTAGAGGAAAGAAAGGGATAGCAGTCTACAATGAAATGGCGGAGAATGACGACATTGTAGGTGCTATCCTTTATGCTATAGAAATGCTTATCAGGCAGACAGACTGGAATGTAGAGCCGGGAGGAGATTCCGCAAAAGATGTTGAAGCTGCTGAGTTTGTGGAAAGCTGTATGAATGATATGCAAAAGACGTGGATTGATACAGTATCCGAGATATTGTCATTTCTTACATATGGCTGGAGCTTCCATGAGATTGTGTATAAGCGCCGAATGGGTAATACAAAAGACAGCCGGACAAGAAGCAAATACACTGACGGTCTTATTGGCTGGAAAAAACTTCCAATAAGAGGGCAGGAAACCCTGTATCAGTGGGAATATGACAATGAAGATAACCTGTTAGGTATGACACAGATGCCGCCGCCATTATATCAGCTATATACAATTCCTATGAGCAAGGCATTATTATTCAGGACGAAAAGTCGCAAAGATAATCCAGAGGGCAGGTCGATACTTCGTAATGCATACAGGCCGTGGTATTTCAAACGGCGCATACAGGAAATAGAAGGTATCGGTATTGAGCGTGACCTTGCCGGACTGCCGGTAATGCACGCACCGGAGGGGCTTGATATATGGGACCCGGATAATCAGGATGCGTTAAGAATCAGAACAGAGCTTGAATCCATGGTACGCAGAATCAGGCGAGATGAAATGGAGGGTGTAGTCCTTCCACATGGATTTGAGCTGGAACTTTTAAGTTCCGGTGGTTCAAGACAGTTTGATACAAATGCAGTGATAAATCGGTATGACACCAGAATTGCTATGACGGTGCTTGCCGATTTTATTTTTTTAGGACATCAGCAGAATGGGAGCTGGGCATTGAGCTCAGATAAAACGGAACTTTTTGCTATGGCATGTGGCGCGTTTTTGGATATTATATGCGAAACATTCAACAGCCAGGGAATCCCGGCTTTAATTGATATTAACGGCGACCATTTCAAAGGTATTACAGACTATCCGAAAATGACACACGGAGATATTGAAGATGCCGACATTACAAAGGTATCTACATTTGTAAAGGATATGACTGGTATCGGTGTGTTAGTTCCTGATGACGGACTGGAAGATTATATCCGGCAGATAGGACATTTGCCGGGGAGAATCACAGACACAAGAACTGCAGGTGAAGCAAGACAGCCGTCAGAGCCACAGACAGCCGCAGGGACGAATCCAAAAGACAAAGGTGAAGAAATCCCCGACAATGCAGTGGAATCAGCTAAAAAGCGTTTAGGGAGGGTTGAAAGATGACAATAATTATAAGACCTCACAAACGCATAAAAAAGGCGCGGGCGGGCAAAGGTCAGGAGATTCTTGACAGACTGGAGAAGTATCTAAAAGAGAACAGCGGCACTCCAGTAAAAATACTCTGCAATTTTTGGAAAGACCAGCAGGATGCAATTACATATAAAGAGCTTCGACAGGCTGTAGCAGACGGCAGTCTTGATGAAGAAACATTTGAGGAGTGGTCGAGAGACTACTCTTTTTTAATTGAAAACAGTCTGCGGTCCATGTGGACAGAAGCGATTGCCTCCGGTGCAGTAAGTCAGCCGGTAATGGCAGGACTTACAGGCTATGTGTTTCAATCTGATTATCCGGCGGTATTATCGTGGGTATCCCAAAGGAGTGCGGAATTTATAACAAATTCTGTAAAAGAACAGCGGGGAGCAATAAGGGCATTACTTACGCAGGCGGTAAGGGAACGGCATAGCATAGACGAACTGGCAAAATATATCCGTCCATGTATAGGACTTACAGAACCACAGGCAAAGGCAAACTTAAAATATTATGAGAATATAACCCGCACATTAAAAGAGCAGTATCCGAAGATGAACACTGAAACCATACAGAGCCGGGCGCGGGAAGCCGCCGCTAAATATGCGGAAAGACAGCACAGGTCCCGTGCGTACACAATCGCACAGACTGAAATGGTGTCAGCATACAGTAAAGGCACTGATGAGGGTATCAGACAGGCACAGGCGCAGAATCTTTTGGGGAAAATGGTAAAGCGCTGGTGTACTTCCGGCGATGAGGCAGTATGTCCTATATGCAGTTCTTTAGAGGGTAAAGAGCTTGAAATGGATACGGCTTTTGAATTTTCAAAGAGCTGGCTCAACAGCGGCAACAATTTGATTCCACCGGCGCACCCGAACTGTGCATGTGCTGTGGAATACATCGAAGTTGAAAAGCCTGTTGCAGGAGTGCAGACATCACCAGTTGAAAGGGAGGAGTTATTGTCTGATGAAACTAAAAGAAAGCTTGCCAGAAAGTGGGACATAGCAACACGCAGCGACCCTCCAGTGTCGATAGCAGACATAGAGGGGACAGATGCAGACAATATACATAATATTATTAATAATGCACCTGAAACGTATAAAAAGGTCATACTGGGAAATGCAGATAAAATATGTTTTGCAAAAACAAACAGTCGTGGTAATATAAGATATGTGCCACAATACGGAATATTTGTAAATCTGAAAGAAGACAGGGAAAGACAGACAGGCGCATATGATGCGGTTTTTCATGAAATGGGACATAATGTTGACTGTATTTACGGGTATATATCCGAAAGTAAAGAGTTTCAAAAACGGTTGGAAAGTGATATAATAAAATTCGTTAATGGTATGTCAGAATATGTAAATATGTCAAATGATGATACCGTGATGTATATTATACAGCAAATGGAAGAACAGCCGCCAAGTGAAATCCATGTAATGTCGGATTTATTTTCGGCTATTTATACTACGGATAAAGGATATCCGTGGAAATATAGACATGAACCTGATTATTGGAAAAAACCTAATAAATTAGGACATGAAGCATTTGCTCATTTTTTTAGTGCTTCTGTAAGAAATGACAGTGCTGAGTTAAATAATATAAAATCTATATTTGTTGAATCGTACCAGTTGTTTGATGAAATCATAGCGGAGGTTATAAAGTATGTCTGAAAAAAAAGAATTTATAGTACCGGATTTTTTGCGGAAAGAAAATAAGTTCAGAAAATCGGACCCTACAGAGGTAAAAATTAATGCTTTAAGGAAAAAGTATATTGAACGTTTTGGAGAAGATGTGGAAGATAATATATCTGTTCCGCTGACTAGGGAAGAGTGGATTGATGTATTGACGACCTGTCTTGAACAAAATATAGATTTTGAATCTTTGACAGGCTTTGGCTATGATGAAGAGGACCTAGCTGAAGGTGCAGATTATTAATTGTATGACAAAATTATAGCGGAGGTTATTGGGACACCCGAAAGGGTGTCTTTTTTGTACCCTAAAGGCAGAAAAAGGAAGGAGGCGAGAGCGTGAAAAAATTCTCAGAGATAATACAGATACAGGGTGAACCTGATAAAAACGCTCCAGGCGGTGTTATCAAAGGCAGGGTTGCTATTACAAAGGCAAACGATGATAAAATGCTGGCTTTCGGCTGGGCGAATGTCGCAGTTACGGCAGACGGAGAGAGAATCGAAGACTGGCAGCATGACATCATAGAGCCGGAAGAACTGGAAAACGCAGCTTATAATTTTGTTGAGCTGTACCGTGAGGGCGGAGAAATGCACGAAAGAGGCGGTGTGGCCGTCCTGATAGAATCTGTAGTATTTACAGAAGAAAAGATGAAAGCTATGGGAATTCCGGCGGGGGCACTTCCTGTCGGCTGGTGGATTGGCTTCAAAGTTTTAGATGAGGACGTATGGGAGAAAGTCAAAAGCGGCGAATATCCTATGTTTTCGATTGAGGGAGAAGCCCAGCGTGTAGAAGTTTAAAAACTAAATATTGTTAATTCAGAACAGCACCTGTGTAGTATGTGTCCGGGATTCCGGAAATACATCAGAATGGGTGCTGTTTTGCATTATATAGAAATCTGTGAAAGGAGGATACAAAGAAAGTGGCAACAAAGTTAAAAAATCTGAAAGTCAAAAAAGTTGACTTCGTCGATGACGGAGCCAATCCGAAAGCACACATCAGGCTGTTTAAGAGCAAAGACGGAGAGAAAACCGAACACGAACAGTCTGAAGAAGACGGTCAGAACAGTCAGAATGTACTGGAAAGGTTAGCTGGTGCAATCTTAAAGGCATTTACGGCAACGAATCAGATACCGGCAGAGGAAGCTATATCACATGACGGTGGTGAAATCGCAAAGGGCGGTTCAGAAAGTTTCAGTGGTAAGATTCTTGAAATTAAGAACCGGAAAATTTGTGATGAAGTGTGGGACGTCTGCTATGCGTTGCAGTCGTCGTTTTGTTCAATTCTGAATGATGAGGAATTAGACAGTACAGGTGCTGCAAATGCGATGGCGGAAAGCCTTTCCGAATTTACCGGTGTGGTACAAACTGCTATTGGTGAGTGGTCTGCCGGAAAGATTACAGGCATTCGGAAAGCCGGTGGCACAGATGAAGAACCGGAAACAGAAAACACTAATAAAGAATTGGAAGGAGAAACAGACATGAGCAACATTGACAAGAGTAAGCTTACAGAAGCTGAAAGAGCGTTCTTAGAATCCATTGAAAAGAGATATGGAGCAGGAACAGAAGAAACAACGGAAGTTACACAGAAAACGGATCCAGCCGTGCAGGAGGTAACAAATCCTGTAGAAAAGTCTGCAAAGACAGACGTGCCCCCTGAATCATCAGAAAATGGGGGCGCAGATAATATTTACAAAGGTCTGCATCCGGCAGTGGCGGCAGAGCTTGAGGCTTTAAAGAAGTTCAAGGAAAGTGCAGAGGAGAGAGAACTCACGGACATTGCCAGGAAGTATGAGATTATCGGAAAGAAGAAAGAGGACCTTGTTCCGGTACTCAAAAACTTAAAAGCCGCAGGCGGTACAGCCTATGCAGATATGATTGCCGTTCTTGATTCAGCGGTTGATACGGTTACAAAGTCAGCAGCATTTACAGAGATTGGAAAGTCCGGCAGTGCAGGAACTACAAACGGTGAAGCATGGGCAAAGGCAGAAGCACAGGCGGCAGATATTATGAAGTCTAAGAATGTGACAAAGGCACAGGCTCTTGATGAGGTGTTTATCAATAATCCAGAGCTTGCCGCAGAATGTGAACAGGAGGGATAAGACATGGCAACTTATTTTGGTACAAGTATCAATGAAAGTCCGACAGTTGTTTTTCCGGCAAAGGAAAAGATTGAAGGCGCACAGGGTATCGCCCTTGTGATTGACGGCGAAAAACTTACCAAACCGACAGCCGGTGCAAATGTTATCGGGCTGTCACTTTTCACAAATGACGAAACCGTAGAAGCGGGCGATGATATTACCGTACAGGTAAAGGACATTGGCAAATGGATTGCCGGTGAAGCAGTAGAGGCAGGAGATGAACTTGCTACTGATGCAGAAGGAAAAGCCGTAAAGGCAACATCAGGCAGTTTTATTACCGCGGTTGCACTCTCAAAGGCAACAGCCAAAGGAGATGTAATCGGGGTACAGATTATCAAAGCAGGCTATAAAGCCTGAGAAAGAGGAGGTAACACAGAATGAGTGGAACAGTAACCAATGCGCAGATTGCGTCAAGAATTGCAAAAGGATGGAAGCCTAACCGTTATTTAACGAACATGAGCATGGCATATTTTGCTGACCCGAAAGACCATGTAGCAACAAGTATTTTCCCTATTTGTCCGGTAGATTTCTCTACCGGATTTTATTATGAATTTTTAAAGGGTGACCTTGCGCGGGATAACGTAAGAAGAAAGCCTGAATTCGGCAAGGTAGCTCCTGCTAAAATGGGACATACAGATAATACATATAAGTGTACTGTAGACCAGGTTATCGTAGGGGTTGACAAGATTTCGGCTGTAAACTATCAGCGTGCAGGAGTTCCTGCTTCTATCGACCCTAGAAGAAACAAAGTTCGTTTTGTATCAGAACAGCAGCTTTTACATCTTGATATTCTGTTTGCAGAAAACTTTTTCAAGACAGGTGTATGGGCAAATGAATTTACGGGTATTGATTCGGGAATTCCAGGGGCAACACAGTTCTTAAAGTTTAGTGATGCGAATTTTGACCCTGTAAATTTCTTTGATAAGAGAAAAAGGGAAATCAAGCTGTCAGGCCGCCGTGAGCCTAACAAGCTGGGGCTTGGCTATGATTCATTTATAGGTTTAAAGAGCCATCCGGATATCTTAGAACGTGTCAAGTACACAGGAAGTTCTGCAAATCCGGCAATCGTCAATGAAAATGTACTTGCACAGATTCTTGGCTTTGAGGAAGTAAAGGTGTTAGAGGCTACATATAATGCCGCAGGAGAGGGACAGCCTGACGATATGCAGTTTATATGTGAATCAGACGGAGCGTTACTTACATATACAACAAATACACCGGCTATTGATGAGCCGTCCGCAGGATATATCTATACATGGGATATGCTTGGAGATGGTAACTATATGGCAACAGACCAGTTCGAGGGTGAGGGCGGTACTCACGCAGAGTTTATTGAGGGCTTAATGTCAACAGACATGAAGAAAACTTCTGATGACCTTGCCTGCTATCTGTCTAAGTGTGTATAAAGGAGGCTGACCTATGAGCTATATTTGCAGAAAGGGATTGAATATTTCCGGTGTGCAGTATAAGCCGGGGGAATTGATTCCTGACGGTGTGATACTGACGAACAGGATAAGACCTTTAATGGCGGTAGGTGCAATCAGCGAGGTGGAAAATACGGTGATTCCGGCTGTGGGTATTTCACAGCCGGATACAGCAGTTTCCGAATTATCCACGGTTTCAATTCCTGTAAAGAGTGAATCCGGGAATACTATGCTTGAGATGACACCTGATGAAGTTAAAACAGTTTTTGCTGTGTTGCAGATGACCGCCAACGAGGGTATCACGGCAATCGGAAAAATTGAAAGTGATAACGTGCTTATTCTGATTCATGCAACGGACAGCAGGAAAACAATCCAAAATGCGGCAAAAGAGCGTGAAGATATATTAAGTTACGCAAACGAAGATACAAACGCTCCTGTCGGCAGTAACGAAGCTACAGACGGCAATGCAGACATTACAACCGGATAAAGGCGGTGTTGATGATTATGGCAAATGGAAGTTATACATACAATCCGGCTGACATCAGGGAGCAGACGGTAAGCCGCATGAGGTTTGAGATTGGCGATACTATGGTTGAGGGCGGTTCAGATACCACAGCACTCACGGATGAGGAAATACAGGCGGCTATAGACAGCAATTCCAAGTGGAAAAGGGCAAAGCTGATGTTGTTGGAAAGCCTGTACCGTCGCTTTTCTTATGAAGTCAATACAAAGACCGGACCGCTTACGCTTGAACTGCATGCCAGGGCGGCAATGTGGCGGGAAGATTATCTGACTTTGAAAAAAGAAATACAGCAGGAAAGCTGTTCAGTACCTCGATTTGCCAGCGGCGGCTCAGATAAGCCGCCGTATTTTTATGCAGGCATGCAGGAGAATGAAAGGACAAAGGGCATATGAATAATGCAAGGCTGATGTATTTACGACCCGGCAATATGTTCAAAGAATTTATCATTGAAGATAACTGCCAGACGGTAAGCAGTACAGGCAGGGTGGTAAACAGGCATACCGGAAATGGCACGCGGACATTAAAAGGCTGTCTTGCACAGGCAAATGAAAAAGACATTGCAAGCCACAGCAGACCGGACCATACTGTAACACACACGATTGTACAGAGTGGACTGCCGAAAGCAAAGCAGACAGACAGGCTTATTCTTGGGGGCAGACTTTTTTATATCTGTGATGTGGACGATACCGGAAGCCTTGGCATAGCCACAATCTATTATGCAGAGGAAAGGCGGGATGTAAAATGAAACCGGAACAGGCGGCTGAAGCGGTCAGAGAAGAGGTTGAGAAAAAGAAAAAGAGTATCAACAGGCAGGTAAAGTCCAGAGGCAAGAGGGTTGCAAATGCACTTAGAAGCGCTGAACTTGAAACATTCACAGGAGTGAGAAGCGGCAGAATATATAAAAAACCAGGCACACATGGAGGTGCAACCAAAAGCACCAGAAAACTGATGAAGGAATATAATCACAAACTTAGGAAAGGCGGACAGCTTTACAGAGCTTCAGCACCGGGAGAAGTACCGGCATCAAGACGGCGCGGCGGGTTAAGAGCGGCGTGGACAGACGGTACTGCAAGTGTGAGCGGTTCTGACAGCGGAAGCACTTCTATTGTTGCCTATATTGAGAGCCGGTCGCCTTATGCCGGGTATCTTGAACACGGTACAAAAAGGATAGCTCCAAGACCTTATGTTGACCGGATAAGAGAAAAGGCACGTCCGGAGGCTGTGAGGATTCTGAGTGAAGATTACGATTGATGACAGGAGGCGGAAATGGCACTGATTACAGAAAAGCCGGAAAACGTATTTGATACAGAGGCAATCAAACCGGGGTATCTTGTATATGCAAAGCATTTTTCATGGAAAGAGGGCATAGGCGGTTTTGTTACGGCGGTTACGGATAAAGAGGTTGTGGTCCAGTATCACCCCGGAATCGGAAACGTTACAAACCATTTTATTATGCAGGCACAGGATGTAGCAGCAGGAAACTGGGAAATCAGGTATTCGGCGGATATGAAAGAGATTATCTCTTATCCTGAACCGGAAGCTGGCGATACAGAGGATAGGCCGGAAGCGGAGGCATAGATGATACTGGAAGAACTTATCTATAAGAAATTTATAGAATCAGAGGAACTGTCGGATATGCTGGCGGATTTTTCCGGAAGACCGGCGGTATTTAATCCGGATGCACCGGAAGATAATCAGCCGGGGTGGAATGGAAAGTCACAATACCCGCGGCTGATTTATAATTATGACTTACAGGCAAATGAAGAAAGAAACAGCGCCGGTACATTATCTGTTTTTGTCTACTGCCAGAACACGCAGAATACAGATGAGATAACACCGGAAGAAATTGAACCGGCTGTAAAAGACTGCCTGAAAGATGTGCTGATAAAACCGACAGACGGACCGATATATGCGTTTACATGGGCGAGGTCAGATGCTTTTGAGCTTGAAGAAAAGAAAAATAGTCTGATTATCGGTACGGAAATCAGATTTGATATTCTTGAATATGCAGGGCAGGAAACGACAGACCCTGACCCGATAACAGCAACAAACAGATACATTAAACAGATGTATCCTGAATGTGTTGTGGTGGGCTATGACAATATGGCAGAGATAACAAAGGCTTCAAATGAAAGACCTGTTATTTTCTGTCGGTTAATGTCATCAGAGCTGGCAGAACAGACAAATACAGTTGTATGGCTGGACGGCAGGATTGCCGTCCATATTTTATGCCCGGATAACACAGTCCGGCTTAAAATGGCAATGGCGGTTGCACAGAAGCTGTCACTGGACGGGGAGATTATTCTCTTGGATAAATCCCCGATGTTTATCCGCCGGTTGCAAATGGATAATAAATCCGACTATCTAAAAGATGGACAGATTTTTATAACAGGCAGATACGGTGTGCTTCGGTATAGAGCAAAGCCGTATGAGCTTAATAATGCAGAAACAACTTACAGTTAGGAGGTACGGTATGGCAGTATCAAAAGAAAAGACCGCAGTCGAACAGACGGCAGAAAAGGCTGTAGCGAAAGCTGCACCTGTACAGGCAGAATCCGTTTATACAGCGGAGGAGCTGGCGGCAAATGCAGGAAAGCTGTTCGGGGTCAGAACAGAATGTGCGGCGGCGGCACTGAAAGCCGCCGGTATCAAAGAATGTACGGTTTCCAAAGCAGGTGAAACCGTAAAGACATTTATGAAGAAGGAGGTCAGATAGTAATGGCAGAAACCTATATTGTTGGAGAAACAAAGGTCAGACCCGGTGCGTATTTTAACATTCAGAAGCAGGGAACAAATGCACAGGCAGATGTTGTAAACGGTGTTACCGCCGTTGTTTTTAAATCAGATTTCGGACCGCTCAATACAGCGGTTGAATTAAGTGCCGAAGACGGATTTGCTTCCACGTTTGGAAACGGTGGCACAACAGATGCCATTCAGGAAGCTATCAACGGCGGTGCAAAGACAATCATTGCGTGCCGTGTTGGCAATGGCGGTACAGCCGGTACGGCAACATTAAATGATAATGAGGGAGAAGCCGCTGTGACGATTACAGCTGCATATCCCGGTAAGAAAGAATTTACCGTTACTGTAAGAGAAAAGCTTACAGACAGCACGGTAAAGGAATGTATCATTTATGCAGGCAAGACGGAATTTGAAAAAGCAGAGTTTCCGGCCGGCAGTGGAGAAGCTGCGGCGCTTGTGGAAGCTTTTTCAAACTCAAAGAAGTTCAAGGCAGAATTAAAAGCAGGAAAGGATTCGGCAGAGATTAAGGCAGTATCGCAGATTGCATTTACAGCCGGTACAGACCCACAGGTAACGACAGGCGATTATTCAGAGGCTTTTGCACAGGTTGAAGCGTTTGATTTTAATACTATCTGTGTAGATACAGAAGATACCGCGGTACACCTTCTGTTACAGGCATTTGTCAGCCGGGTATTCAATGCCGGAACGCTGGCAATCGCAGTTGTGGCAGAAAAACACACGGTAGACCTTGAAACAAGAATCGCCCATGCGGCAGTTTTTAATGACAAAAAGATGTGTTATGTGTTAAATGCTCATGTAAATGAACAGGGAACAGAGATTGACGGATACCAGACAGCGGCTCGTATTGCAGGAATGATTGGAGCGTGTGCTTCAAATTCGTCCCTGACACATACAGTTGTAAACGGTTTTACCGAGATTCTTGAAAGACTGACAAACACACAGATTGTTACTGCGGAGAAAAAAGGCTGTATTGCGCTCACGTACAACAGTGCAAAACAGGTATGGATTGATAATGCAATCAATACTCTGATTACTCCGGCAGAAAACGAAGATGACGGCTGGAAGAAAATCCGCCGCGTAAAGACACGTTTTGAACTTATCCGCAGAATGAATGTTACAGCAGATAACCTTGTCGGAAAGATTGACAATGATACCAACGGAAGAGCAACGGCAATCAGCCAGTTACAGGCTGTCGGAAATTCCATGGTATCAGAGGGAAAGCTGACCGCCTGCAAGGTGTCTGAAAGCTCTGTATATACGGCGGATGGTGACAGTGCTTATTTTGAAATTTCAGTAATCGACAAAGACAGCATGGAACATATGTATCTTACATATATGTTCCGGTTCAGCACAAACGAATAGGAGGTAGCACAATATGATTAATACAAGGGCTGCCGGAGATGCCAGACAGGCACGAACCGGCAAGGACGGCGCATTTTACAATGCAGACGGTGTACTGCTGGCAACGGTTGAATCATTTTCAAGCAATGTAAGTTTTAACAACGCATCATACTCCGTTTTAGGTAATGCGCAGGAATTAGAGTCAGCAAACACTTTTAAAGTAACGCTGACAATGAGTCAGATTGTTGTTGAAGATGATGCGTTTATTCAGGAGCTTATGACAGCAATGAAAGAACAGACAATGCCATACTGGAATTTCCAGGGCGTTTTAACAGGCAGAAACGGTTCAGAACAGCGTGTGGTTTATTCAGAATGTGTTCCGTCAGGACAGGTGGACTTACAGAACATCACGACAGGAGATGTTGTCAAGCGTGCATGGAACTTTGCGGTAAACCAGCCGCCGGAATTACAGAGCCTTCTTTCAATTTCTTAATCTGATTAGAAGGATAAACAGCTAAATATATGCAGTTTTAGGGAGTGCATATCGTCAGGGTATGCCTCTCTTTTTTATTTTTTTTGGAGGATATGAGCATGGCAGATTTAACAAGAGCAACAGTAGGTATTGTAGATGAAAGCACTGTACAGGAAAGTGCAGCACCGGTACAGGATATTGAACTTACGGAAGATGAAACAAAGGAACAGATGAGAGTTCATGAAGAAGATATTATCCGCGGGCTGATTGAAGCGGCTGGGTATACACAGGACGAAACAAAGCGGATTGAGATTGCACGAGGCGGTAAGGTATATTTCACATTTGCTATCAGACCGTTGTCAGAGGAAGAATACGACCGTTGTAAAAAGAAATGGACAAAGTATGTAAGAAATAAGCAGTTTGGAATGAAGCTGCCGGAGGAAACGAACAACATTAAATACAGAGCCGCCCTTATTCATACGGCAACGGTGGAGGAAGACCGTGAAAAGCTGTGGGATAACAAGAAAGTATGGGAAGCACTTAGAAATAAGGGCTTACAGATTATGAGTGGTCTTGATGTAATTGAGTATTGTCTGAAAGCGGGAGAAAAGGACAAGGTACTTGAAGCTATTGATGCGTTAAGCGGCTATGATTCCAATATTGAGGAAGTAGCAAAAAACTAATTGAAGCCGGTGGAAAAGCCTGTCTGTTGCATCACATATTCCAGCGGACAGGCATAACCCCGGACGAGTTCTACCAGAAGCCGAGAGGTGTACAGGCATTTATGTTGGCTTCCACGCGGATTTATTTGGAATCTGCCTGTAAAAGTGAAGAAGAAAAAAACTGATAGAGTAGTTTAAAAGATGTTGACTTTTTGTGGCACATTTAATATTATATTATTGTGGCACAAAAAGTGAGGTGATGAAATGAGTCCACGAACAGGTAGACCAAAATCTGACAATCCAAAATCAATAGAGGTTAAAGCTCGGATAGATGACAAAATGAATGAAAAACTTACTCGATATTGTGAAAAGCATCAAATGAGCAGAACTGATGTTGTGAGAAAAGGACTTGAGATAGTTTTAGAAAATGAATAAGAGCAACTGACACCCTGAGAAAGTAGCAGTCGCTCTTATTGACAATTAGAAGTTATCTTCCGTGAAATATTCTATCATGGACAGGAACTTCTTTCAACAGGCAAATTTTGAAAGGAGATTGTTATGGACGAAATATCTATTATTGAGTATAAAGGCGCAAGAGTGCTGACAACACAACAGCTTGCGGAAGCGTATGGAACAGATGCACAGGTTATTACAAATAACTACAATCGAAATAAAGACAGATATATTGAGGGCAAACATTATATTTGTCTTACAGGGCAGGAATTGAGGGAATTTAAAACGAAAAATCAAAATGATTTGTCGTTAAAAAGAATTAATCAAATTTATCTCTGGACAGAAAAAGGAACGTTTCTTCATGCAAAGTCCTTGAATACCGATACGGCATGGGAAGTATATGACAGACTGGTGGAAAGTTACTTCCGGGTACGTCAGATAGCAGACGATTTATCTCCACAGATGAAAATGCTTTATGGTATGTTAGACCAGATGGCGGCGGCAGAACGACAGGCAAAAGAAGCAAAACAGATTGCGGATAGTGCAAAGAAAACGGCGAGCAGAGCTGTTGAGAGTGTTGAAAACATCAAGGAAGCAGTCAAGCCGGTATTTGATAACTGGCGGGAGGAAAACAACGAGAAATTCAACCGGATACAGAGAAACACTGACAAATCATATAATGTCCTGCGTACTGAAATGTACGGAGAACTTGAACGGCGGGCAGGCTGTGATTTGAGTGCAAGACTGCGGAACAAAAGAAACCGTATGCTGGAGAATGGCTGTACAAAGACAGAAACCAACAATCTTAACAAAATGGACATTATCGAGAACGACAAGAAACTCAGAGAGATTTTTTCAAAGATTGTTTCAGAGTATGAAATCAGATATTGTGCATAGAAATGGTTGGAAAGGTGGTATACATATGGAAGCGGTAACAGAAACATTGTTTGAGGCATTTGCAGAGGGCGAAATCCTGACAGAAGATAATACATACGATAAAATGACAGAAGCATTTGCAGAGTATGAGGAAAATGCAAAAACCGGGAATTTTGATGCAGATAAATTGTCTTGTTTGCAGTACGCGGCAATGCGGGCAGGGTTTTATGCAGGAGTAAAGGCAGTACGCTCTTTGATGAGGTAATATAAAAATTAAATAAAATTCAATTCAGAACAGCATCCGAAAGGGTGCTGTTTTTTGTTGCTCAAATTCACGAAAGGAGGCGGAGACAATGGCTGATGCAATCAGGATAGATTTGGAAATAGCAACGGTAGATAATACAGACCCGGAACTGTCGAAAGTGACTAAGAATCTGAATGACATGAAAAAGGCATCCGAGAATGTAAACAGCAGTGTTAAAAAAGCGGGGGATTCCGTTTCAAAGTTTGGAGATTCAACATCAAAAGCCACGGAAACAGTATCCAAATTCGATAAATCCGCGGAGAAAACGCAGAAGTCACTTGCGGCATGGGCAAAAGAAAAATATCAGATACTGCTTGAAGCAAAAGACAAGATAACCCCGGTTTTGTCCACGATAAAAGGCGGACTGCGAGGTTTTGCCGGAAAGGCATGGAGTGTAACCGTGAAAGCTGTTGACCTTGTTACAGCTCCGGTGCGTGGGATACTGAATCTGTTAAAGAATCCTATCTTTCAAGCCGGAGCAGTCCTCGGAGTAACTTTTAGTGTTGCGGATACCGTAAATACTTACAAAGACTTTGAGGCTGCTATGAGCCAGGTAAAGGCGGTAAGCGGGGCAACCGGCAGTGAATTTGATAAGCTTACAGCCAAAGCAAAAGAAATGGGGGCGACTACGAAGTTTACAGCCAAAGAATCCGCTGAAGCTTTTAATTACATGGCTATGGCAGGCTGGAATGCAGAGCAGATGACAGACGGTATTGGTGGTATCTTAAACCTTGCAGCGGCTTCCGGTGAAGATTTGGCAACAACGAGTGATATTGTAACAGATGCGTTGACAGCGTTTGGTTTAAAAGCCAGCGATGCAACGCATTTTTCTGACGTTCTTGCACAGGCTTCATCAAGTGCAAACACTGATGTAGGAATGATGGGCGAAACATTTAAGTATGTGGCGTCGATGGCTGGTTCACTCAGTTACTCAATTGAAGATGTAGCATTAATGACCGGATTAATGGCAAACAGTGGTATAAAGTCCACACAGGCAGGTACGGCACTTAATTCTGTTCTTACAAGACTTGCTACTAATTCAAGTGGTGCGGCTGATGCAATAGCAGCGCTGGGAGTTAATTTCTATGACAGTAGTACAGGTAATGCCAGATCACTTGCAACAGTAATGGGTGAGTTAAGAGAAGCAACAGCAGGAATGAATCAGGAACAGAAATCAAATTTAGCTAATACAGTAGCAGGAATGGAAGCACAGAAAGGCTTGCTGGCTATCTTAAATGCTTCGCAGGAAGATTATGATAAACTGGCAGAGTCAATTAATAATGCTGATGGTGCTGCTGAGAAGATGTCAAAGATACAGCTTGACAATCTGTCCGGTGATATTACTTATTTTCAGTCGGCTGTGGACGGCCTTAAAATCTCATTAGGTGAGAGACTATCCAACTCATGGTTGCGTGATATAGTCCAGTGGCTTACAGCACAGGTGCCGAATGTAGAGCAGGCATTGAATGATGCCATGGATTCTGTGGAAATAAAGCTTGACAGTCTGAAACACAAATTTAAAGAGGTTACAGATACAGACGAATGGAAAAATGCAGATTTCTTTGGAAAGGCAAAGATAGCATGGGATGATTTTATTGTCGAGCCGTTTTCCGAATGGTGGAGCAGTAAGGGCAAAACAAAGATAAATGCAGTAGCCGGAGATATTGGAAATGCTATCGGTACAGGGCTTACAGTCGGTATCGGTACAATTCTTGGAATTAATCTGTCGGAAACTATAGACGAAGGCAGTACGCTGGGAGCTTCTTTTGCAAAAGGCTTTTCGGAAGGATTTGATTTTAGTCTTATTTCGGAAAAGATATGGGACGGGCTGGGAAATCTGTTCAGCAATGCGGCAAAACTGTTGCCGGGCGGACAGAGCGCCGACCTGTCATCTGTTTTATCTGCCGGTATCCTGATGAAAATTTCAAAACCGTTTGTGGGACTTGGAAAAGGTGCGTTCAGTATCGGCAAGGGATTGTTTGGTACTGGTGGCACTGACGGGGTATCGCTTGCGGGTTCGATAGTTGGTTCGACCGGTAATGCCATGGTCGGCGGAAGTGGAATCCTTGGCGGACTGGCGAATGTCGGATATGCGCTCAATCCGGTAAATAAAGCCGGTATGTATTTTGGAAGTACCGCAGGAACAATGAGCGGAGGAATGGCGGCACTTACCGGAGCTGGAGCAGTGGCGGGAGGATTAGCTGCCGGAGCTTCGTTGATTCATGCGGGTGTTGATACATATAAAGCAATAAAGTCTGATAATAAAGATGAAAAAGCTGCATATGGAGCATCAGCTGGACTGACAGCAGGCGGAGTCGCCGCAGGAGCCGCAATCGGTTCATTTATTCTTCCGGGAGTTGGCACACTTATAGGTGCCGGTGTCGGTGGTGTTGCCGGTTGGTTGGGTGGCAATAAAGTCAAAAAGGATTATCAAAAGAATGTTGAGGAAATGCAGGCAATGTCTGACAAGATACAGGCAGTGTATAACGCAACCGGCATTACGATTGATAAGACATCGAAGTTTGCCAACAAGAGCCTGAAAGACGCGCTGAATGATTCTTCAGTCAGTGCAGAGGACTTTGCGGCAAAGTTTCAGGAATCGTGTGCAGACGTTATGAATGATTCATTTGGAGATATAAAGCTGTCATTTACGCAGATTAAGAAGCTGGCGGAAGAAATCACTTTCGGCAATATGAAAGAGGGGCTTGATGAGTTTAATACGGTAACGGAGAACACACAGAGTTCTTTAACAAATTTGAAGTCTTCCGTAAGCACTTTGAAGCGTGAAAACTGGAAAATCAATCTTGGTATGCAGTTATCTGATACCGATATTGACGAGTACAAACAGAGTGTGGATACATTTGTAAAAAATGCACAGACATATATTAATGACAACCATTACGAAGCAACTGTGGCTTTAAATCTTCTCACAGACGGCAATGGTGATACAACAGGTCTTGATACCGTGTACAATTCTTTTGCCCAGCGGGCAGAGGAACTGGGGACGGAACTCAGTGAAAAAATGAACATTGCGCTCTCAGACGGTGTCATAACGCTGGACGAATCGGCAGAGCTTACCAATCTGCAACAGCAGATTACGGACATTACAAATAAGCTTGCAGATGCCGAGAATCAGGCGGATTTAGATGCAATCAGTATTAAATTCAAAGCCAGCGGCGCGGAACTTACACCGGAATCATATTCGGAATTGCAGGAACAGCTTAAAGACTACACTGAAAAGGCGGCCGCAAGCTATTACGATGCAATGAAAGTATCGTTAAAGAACGTAGAGCTGCAACTATCCGAAAATGTTATATCTGAGGACGAAGCGGCTGAAATGAAAAAGCAGATAGAGGATGGATACGCACAGAAGCTGTCTGACCTGAATCTGAATGTGCAGGAATTTAATTTACAGACGATTGCAGATGCCTTTGAAAGCCAGCTTGACGGAATACTTCCAGATATCGAAGGTACAACAGCTGAAAAGCTTCAAACGGCAATAAACAATGCGCTGACACAGAAACCGGACGTAAGTACCTGGGACGATACCTTTATGAAGAATATCTTTGACCTGGACGGACTTGATGAGGAGTATCAATCGCAAATTGAAACACTGCTGAAATCGACAGCGGAGAGTATACCGCAAAAAGTTAAAGAACAGATTTTGCAGTCTTATAAAGATTCAGTTCCGAGTGCAGAGGAAATTATGGATGCGGACGTTGATTTTATCGGTCCGTACACAGACGAGATACAGAACCAGCTTTCGGCACTGGATTTATCAAATGCTGACATGGAAGCTCTTAAAACCTCACTAAGCGACGGCGTAGCGACAGCTATTGAGGGTGCGGACATGGACAAGGTAAACGCGGCGCTTGACATTGTAAAAGGCAATGTCGATACTTCGGCTTCGGCAAAGTTTGGAGCTGGCTACAATGTCACAATGCCGCTTACGGTTACATTTGATTATTCAGTAACCAATCCTACAATGCCAAGTTCGCTGATGCCGAGTACATCTTACAGCATTACACCGCAGAAACATGCCGCCGGTGGTTATGTAAGCGGTGGTCCGCAGTTAAGCTGGCTTGCAGAAGAAGGCTATGGCGAGTTTGTAATTCCGACCAATCCAAGCCGCAGGTCAAGGGCGCTGGAACTTTATGAACAGGCAGGACAGGTGCTGGGGGTAACAGCCCATGCAGAGGGCGGCTATGTAAGCGGCTCAAATACAGGGTTAAACGCTGTTGATTATAATTTATTCAATGAAACAATAAAAACCGTTCCCCGCGGCTATTACGAAACCACAGAGGATAATACAGAGAATAATCCGGCTGTATTTGAACCGGTCAGCACCACGGCACCACAGCAGGGCGGAAATAGTCCGGTATCAGTTAATGTTTCTGTATCGCCGGAATTTGTAATCAATGGCACAGAAGGTCAGTCAGAAGCAGACATCATGGCGATAATTAAGAAAAATATGAAATCCATGGCTGATGAACTGGGCGGAGAGATTGCAGAAAGACTGGAGCGGGTATTTGAGAATATGCCGACAGTAAGGGAGGCGTAGCACATGGCACAGGATATTATCATACGGCTTTCAGAAGTAGGCGGAAGCCGTTTTTTTACATTCCCGGCAAATCCGGAAACGATAAGCGGTACACTGGCGGCAAAGTACCAGTCATTTGACATCATATCCAAAGGCACCGTAAAGGTGCCAAAGGGTACTGATGTTACAGAAATTAAGTGGAGCGGCGAGTTTTTCGGCAGTGCAAAGCGGTATGAAAGCATTGTGCTTACACAATACTATATGCCGCCGAATCTGTGTGTTGAAACTTTAAGGGAATGGCAGGAATCCGGACAGGTTTTAAACCTGATTGTAACAGATACATGGATTAATCTTGATGTTACAATATCTTCATTCACCCCGGAGGTATACGGTGCGTATGGCAATGTGAAATATTCCATAACTTTTACGCAGGCAAAAGATTTGAAGATTTACACTACCGATGAATTAAAAATTGCGGAATTTGTAAAGACCGTACCACGCAATGAACCGGATTCGGATTCTGATGATTCGGGCGGCGGGGATTACAGTTATACGGTTGTTTCCGGCGATACGCTGTGGGCTATTGCCGAGCGTGAACTCGGAAGCGGCACGGACTGGACACGGATATATGATGCCAATGAAGACACCATAGAAGACACGGCACAGGAACATGGGAAAAGCAGCTCTGACCATGGACACTGGATATGGCCGGGTGAAGTCCTTACAATTCCAGGTTAGGAGGCGGCATGATAGATTTAACAAAGATTCAGTACCGCGTTGTCATTGTCGATGAGAACGGCACGCAGTATAACATTAAAGATTATGTGCATGGGCTTGGCTGGGAAGAAAACGAAAATGAAATAGCTGTCAGAACGACCTTTACGGCAAAGAACAGTGAAACGGCACAGGGAAAGTTATCCTCGCTGATAAAGCCGGGGTGTCTTGTTGGTATCTTTGCAACAGATTCGAGCGGGCATGATGAGGAGGTGGCAAGGGGATTCGTGACAGACTGGAATCCTACGTTGCAGAACAGCGGTGATGATTTGAAATGCACGGCATATGATGAACTTTACCGACTGCAAAAAAGCCAGGACAACCGGTTTTATTCCTCCGGCACAGGTACGCAGTCTATTGTAACAGGGCTGTTTGATGATTTTGAAATACCGACAGACGGTTACAGCGGACCGAATGCGGCACACGGCAAATTAAAGTATAACAGCAGTTACGTTTCGGATATTATCCGGGACGTGCTTGATGATGTTAAGAAAAAAGGCTACGGCACATATCTTGTGAGGTCACAGAAAGGCTATGCCGATGTTGTTATGCGCGGAAGCAACGAAGATGTGTACGTGTTTAAAGTGGATATTACAAAATCCGTCAGTACGTCAATCAGCACCGCCGACCTTGTAACAAGGGTGCGGGTGCTTGGACAGGCAGACGATGACGGAAAATCAAGCGTTGAAGCCACGCTGAACGGACTGACTGAATATGGAATAAGACAGCGTATCTATGTCCGTGGTTCTGATGAATCGCTTGAAGATGCAAAGACGGCGGCACAGGAAATCTTAGACAATGACGGAAAGATAACGCAGGAGCTGACTTTAACTGCACCGGACGTCCCGTACATCAGAAAGGGCGATTTAGTGTATGTAATGGCGGGTACAGCTGATGATTATTTTTATGTCAAGGGTATCCGGCATGACTGTGAAAGTTATTCCATGACAATGGAGCTTGAAAAGGCGGAAACGGAAACAATCAGAACAGATTCAGATTCGGGAGAGTCTGACAGGGAATACAATGTCGGTGACATTGTGAATTTCCACGGTGGTACGCATTATGTAAGCAGCTACGATGATGCCACAGGGTATAACGCGAGAGCCGGACAGGCAAGGATTACAATAAAAAACGGTTCCGGTGGTGCGCATCCGTGGCATCTTATACACGTTGACGATGACAGCAACGTATACGGCTGGGTAGATGACGGAACATTTGACTAAAGGAGGGCGGCTATGGCTGATAATACATTTGATGAAAATGCCGGTACAAACAGACTGGCAAATGTGCTTACGGACAGAATGAAAAGAGAGAGCGAAAGCCCTCTTTATTTGGATTTTGGAGAAATACAGGCAAACGGAAGCCTGATAACAAATACATTTCCGGTGGCTGTTCCTAAAGGTCAGTATTCGGTATGCCGCCATGTCGGTGGGCTGACGTTTGAAATCTCCGGCGGCGGACATGAGGGACATGAAGAACAGACAAATAACACAGGAAGCCACACGCATACGGTAAAACCGCCGGCAGTAAAGTCCGGTGACAGGGTGCTTGTCGCATGGGTGCAGAGTGAAGCTGTGGTGATAGATGTTATTGTAAGTTCTTAAAAGGAGGCTGGCATGGCAAAAACATTAGCAGTAGTGAGTGTACCGGATTTCAAAAGCGAGAGTTCCAGGTACGACACGAAATATAAGCACACTGCAAAATGGGACCCGGTGGAAGGTGATTTTGTAAGGGACGGTGCAAACAGGATAGTTTCCTGTACCGGCGAAGAAGGCTTTATGATTTGGTGCTTCAAGGTGGCACAGACAGAACGTTATTCGTGCCTTGCTTATGCTAAAAGCATAGGAGTGGAAATGGAAGCCGCACTTGCTGCGGACAATCAGAAAGTCGTGGAAAGCATGGTACAGCGCACAATCACAGATGCCTTAAAAGTCAATCCCCGCACGGAATATGTAACAAACTTTGAATTTACGTGGGATACAGATTCAATGCACTGTACGTTTACGGTAAAGGGTATTGAATGGGATAAACTGTTTAAGATAACGCTTTAAGTATTAAGGAGGTGGCGGAAGTGGCACAGCTTAAATTTACAAATCCGGATTTTATGTCCGGCACCAGTACACAGGAAATCCATGAAAGAATGATGAAAAATCTGCCGCCTGACATAGACGATATGCCGGGCGGTTTTCCTTATGATTTTACAAGACCGGCGGCAATCGAAAAAGCGGAACTGATAAATTTTCACCTTACGAGGACACTGATGATTGCATTTCCGCAGTATGCATGGGATGAATGGTTAGACCTGCATGGACAGCAGGTGCATCTTACACGGCACCCTGCAGATCATGCAGCAGGATATGTAAAAGTAACCGGTAAAGAAGGAACTAAGATTCCTGAGGGAACGGTGTTTTGTACACCGGCAACAGCTACAGGACCGGCACTGGAATATACAGCAGATGAGGACCGTACTATTGACAGTTCCGGAAACTGTACAGTTGCAATTACGGCAGTCACAGCCGGTACAGTATCGAATGTAGCGGCAAATACAATCTGTATTATGGCAAAGCCGGACAAGAATATAACATTGGTTGTGAATACTGAACCGATAACCGGCGGCAGTGAAAGAGAGGGCAACGATGATTTTTACGACCGCATAGCTGCCGAGTATGCCAATAGCATGACATATCTTGGAAATGATGCCGACTATGTCCGGTGGGCAAAAGAAGCCGGAGCAGGTGATTGTATCGTGGTAAGTGCGGCAGACGGACCGGGGACGGTTAAACTGGTGCTGGTAGACCAGAATGGACAGCCTGCCAACCAGGCACTTATCAATGCCGTGTATAAGCATATCGTATCTCCGGACGACAGGACGGCAAGACTGCTTCCGACAGCGTGTGCAAAGCTTACCTGTGCGGCGGCGACAACCGTTCAGATTGCTTATGCGTGTACAGGGCTGATAATCGATGAAACAACTAATATTGAGCAGATAAAGGCTGATTTTAAAAAGGCGGTTCTGACGGTGTATGATAAGGCAAAAACAGACAGTATTCTCAGGTACAATGATGTACGACCGTTAATATCTGCAATAACCGGGGTGAAAGACTTTGAAACCTTTACAATCAACGGTGGCACCGAAAATATCATACTTGCACAGGACGAGTACCCACAGACGGGTACTCTTAATTTTTCCCTGGCAGAGTAGGAGGCTGTAATGGAAAAAGAAAAATTTGACCTTGAAGCATTTCCTACAAGCGAGAGTGCAGTGCGTATGCTGTCTTACGTGTCGCAGGGGTTCTATGATAGTTCATATGTCGGTAAGTGGCTCTATCAGGTCATGGGCATGGAATATGATGATGTTCGTAAGATCATAGAGGAACTGCCATATCAGATGTTTCCGGAGACGGCGACATGGGGGCTGATGTATCACGAACTGAAATGGCAGCTTCCAGTGCGGGAGAATCTTTCCTACGAGGAACGGAGAAAGCTGATTTATCAGAAGCGTGACTGCCGTACACCGATGACACCGTACAGAATGGAGCAGTACGTAAAAAACACAACCGGGATTGAAATATCGGTTGCAGATGCCATGGACTCCGGCAGATATGGCTATGTGCCGGAACACCCCAATATATTTAAGGTTTATTATGACGGGGAAAATACGCTTGATTCAAAGCTTGTACACAGTGCGCTGAATCAGTTGAAACAGTCACATACAGCCTATGTGGTTAATCACAGGGTTGAAGTGGCTGTTATTAATTTACTCCGAATAAGTCTACAAAATATTAAAATACATTTCAAATCCGCACTGACTGAACAGGTAAAAGCAAAAGCAGCTGTACATCTTGAAATGGATAACAGCGTGGAATGTATCGGAACTGTAGAATTAGAACGGCGCAGAAATCTGTGGTATCTGAATGGGGACGTACCGCTTAATGGAAGCAGAATATTAAATGCATTATACGAGAAGGAGGAACTATAAAGCATGGCAGAAAATTCTATTATTACAAAAAAGGCGCGGGAGAATATGGTAAAGGCAAGAGCCGGAGCGATAACACTTCCAAAGATTGTCGGCATGGCATTCGGATCAGGCGGGGTGGATAGCTCCGGGAATGTAATTGCGCCGACTGCCGAACAGGAAGCATTAAAAAATGAGCTGTTCAGAAAAGAAATAGACGGTTACAGCTTTGTAAATGATACGACCTGCAGGTATCAGTGTACGCTGTCAGAATCAGAGCTTGCCGGAGAGTACATCAGCGAAGTAGGTTTGTATGATGCCGCCGGTGACATTGTCTGCATTAAGAACTTTACCGCAAAAGGGAAAGACAGCGACATTGAAATGACCTACACGGTCGATGATGTATTCTAAGAAATTTTGAAGAAACGGAGGCAGAGAATATGGCTGATTTTGAAATTCCGGAAAATCCGGATTTTGTTGAAAGTGTACGGAAGTTTGAACCGACAGATCCCGCACACGCTGATTTGTTTAACAGGGTTATTCTGGCACTGCTGGAGAGTCTTGCGTATTTACGCAAATATAAAGCGGATATGGACTATGTAGATTTATCTTATCAGCAGGCGACCGGATATGCAGATAAGATAGTTGCGGCTTTGATAAATGGCGCACCGGAAATGTTGAATACATTGGATAAACTTGCAAATGCAGTTGAAGAAAATGCTTCAATTATTGATGTACTGGTTGCGGCTATAGGAAAAAAAGCAGAACAGGTGGAGCTGGATACTCACACAGGCAATAATGTAATCCATATAACATCTGCGGAGCATGAAGGTCTTACAGAAGCTATAAAGCATACAAAGACAGCACACGTTACAGGTGTTAAGGGAAGTGCGGAAAGCATTTATCGCACAGAGAACGTTGAAATAACAGCGGAAAATGTAGGACTTGGAAACGTTGACAATACAGCAGATTCTGAAAAGTCTGTAAATTATGCGGCAAGTGCGGGAAGTGTAAACTGGGCTGGGATAAAAGACACACCCTCTACATATCCACCGGAAGCGCATACTCATAAATTGAATATTGTATCAAATTCGACATTTACAATTAATAATTACAGTGACAACCCGGTAAGCATAGTACAAACTGTTGACTGCGGCGAGTACATAACCATGGGAAATGTGAATATGCGGCATTATAGATTACTGTTATGCACGGAAGATAAATGTGAAAATGGGATAGTTACAGAATTTGACATAACAAAAAACAATAAAACTTTAGTACCGGTTACAAGCGCAAATCCAGCACAAATGATAAGCACCAATGAAAATATTAATTTGTATTTTGATATACATTTTAACTATTCGGAAAATTTGGGCGGCTGGAAATGGAGTTGGGACGAAGTGGGTTATATTACAATTTATGGCGGTAGTGGTACTACAGGCTTCTCAACGAAAAACTTCTTCTGGGTAGATTGTTGGGCACAGTAAAAAATTAAAAAACAACAGAGGAAAGGTAGGTGATAACCATGTACTACGACAGCAGTTAGAAAGCCGGTAAAAAGTTAAATAGCATTTATTAGAAAGACACGAAAGTGTCTTATTTTTTTACCCAAAAATCGGTTGCAGGAGCAACAGGACCAAACAAAAAGGAGAGATGAAACATGATGATTTTTGATATTTACAGAAACGCCGGTAACAGTCCGGTAGTGCAGCTTGTAGTTATTGCTGTTGTGCTGGATACGGTTTTCGGCTGTATCCGGGCAGCAAAAGACAGGCAATTCAATAGCTGTTTTGGCATTAATGGAGCAATCCGCAAGATTGGCATGGTGGTGTCGATTCTTGCGCTGATTTTAGTAGACCAGATTGTCAGCTTCAACTTAATTGGATTCCTGCCGGAAGCGGCGCGTGCCTATTTGGGCGACAGAATCGGATTAACCGAGTTTTTTGGAGTTCTGTATATCGCCTATGAAACAGTCAGCATTCTGAAAAACATGGTGCTTTGCGGTTTGCCGGTCAAGGCCTTATGGAAAGCAGTCAAAACGTTCTTGGGACGGTATACAGATGAACTGCCGGATGAAGATGAAATTGAATTAGCAGAGTTAGCAGAAAAAGAAAGCGAGGAAAGATAATTATGGAAATTACAAAGAATTTAGTAACTGAAGGAAAGTACGGCATTAAATGCCCATACACAATGGAGCCTATTGGTATCACGGTACACAATACAGGAAACAGCGCAAGCGCAGACAATGAAATTGCCTATATGATTGGCAATGACAAAGAGGTGTCATACCACTACGCTGTAGATGAAGAACACGCAGTGCAGGGACTTCCACTGAATCGTAACGCATGGCATTGTGGGGACGGTAATGGCAAAGGCAACAGAAAGACCATTGCCATTGAAATCTGCCGCTCCACAAGCGATGATGAAAGCCTGTTTGACAGAGCAGAGGAAAATGCCGCTGAACTGATTGCGGCACTGTGCAAAGAATACGGCTGGACAACTGATGATATTTACACTCATCAGCACTGGAACGGTAAATATTGTCCGCATAAGACCTTAGACCGCGGCTGGGAGCGTTTCCTTGACATGGTTCGTGAAAAGCTGGGCGAAGATGTCGGAGAACCGGACGATATGCCGTCAGAAGATAATCAGGGCGATAACAGCGGCGAATCATGCGGTACAGATGGTACAGATGTAAACGTTACATATGCCGTTCAGTTGGAAGACGGAACAATCCTTCCCGAAGTAACCAATTTAGAAGATTATGCCGGTATCCGCGGCAGAAAGATTATCGGTATTGCGGCAAAAGCTGACCGTGGTGAATTAAAGTATCAGGTGCATACAGTAGGCGGCAGCTGGCTGCCATATGTGACCGGCTACGACTGGGATGATGCCGTAAATGGCTATGCCGGAAACGGAAATGTCATTGATGCGCTTAGGGTGTATTACAGCACACCGGACGATATTGTCGAAGCAGACGGCTACAAGAAAGCCAAGTACAGAGTTGCTCCGGCAGGCGGCAGCTATTACAGCTGGCAGCGTGACGATGAAACATCAAACGGACAGGACGGTTATGCCGGAATGTTTGGTAAGCCAATCGACATGGTGCAGATTACGATTGAATAATATTCTATAGTCTTTAGCCGCTCCGGAGAGAATACTTCCGGGGCGGCAGTCTTTTAAATTTCCATATATTACCAGTAAAAATACAACTGTCCGTATTGTAAAATGAATGTGACATAAAATGCAGACAGGACGGTGGAACTTATAAATACAATTAATGTGGGCATAATTGATGACATGAAACAGTCAGTTGAAATCGTAGAAGCTCTTATATCAAATTTCAAACCCCATGAAGGAGAAAAAATACAGGTGTATACATACACCACACCCAAAGAAAGCATAGTGGCTGCTGTAAAGATACAGTTTGATATAGTCTTTATGGACATTGATTTAGGCGGTAAGATAACAGGAATAAATATTGCGGCAAAGATAAAAGAAATACAGCCGGACTGCCTTATTATTTATATATCAGGATATACAACGTATTATCCGCAAATGGTAAAAAATGAACTGTTTGGATTCCTTGAAAAGCCGCTGAATCCGGCAGAATTTTACAGCATGTTTGAAAAGGCATTACAGCGCATTGATAACAACTATAAAAAATACATGATAGAGTATAAGGGAGTACATACAATAATACGACCGCATGAAATTATATATGCGTATTCCAGATTAAGAAAATGCGGGCTTGTCATGGATGACGGACAGGTAATGGCATTCTATAAAAAACTGGACGATTTGGAAAAGGAGCTTAATGCAATTTATCCGTATTTTATCCGGGTAAATAAGAGTGTATCAGTAAATTATATGCGTATCAAGGCAATAGAACGGGAATCTGTTACCATGGATAGCGGCGAAATATTGAGCATATCCAAGACGTACCGGAAAGAATTTCACAAACGGATTTTTGATGAAATGTGAAAAGTTATTACATTAAAGCGGTCAGTTCTTACAATCGTATTGAAAAAATATTATCAGGGTGTATTCTTGTGGTAAATAAAAGATTTCAGAAAATGCAAAAGAAAAAGCTCTGCTTATATCATTTATTTGGTTATATGGCAAGATTTTTAATAAAAATCAAAATAGTGGTTGACTTTTAGGTGTGACATAAATATAATAAAGGTGTGACAAGAAAGGAGGGCGAAAAGATGTCGCCAGTTGGTAGACCAAAGGCAGACAATCCAAAATCCAATAGATTCAGCATTCGTTTAGATGATGAAACAGAAGAAAAATTGAAAATTTACTGTGAGAAACATCATATAACGAAAGGTGAAGCAGTAAGACGAGGAATAAATCTTCTTTTGGAACAAAAAGAAAAGTAGCAGTTGATTAGTTTGGCGACCGACAACTACTACTTCCAACACAGAGGTTTTCCTACTGATAAATACATCATATCATTTTGGGAAACTTCTTTCAAGTAGAATTGAAAGGAGATTTTTACATGGACGAAATAAAAAATGAAGTAACAGAAGTAACAGAAGTAGCAGTACCGGAAGCAGATGAAGCTTATAAGAGTGGTTCGGTGCAGTACATTGACAGCCGGGAAGTGGCGCAGATTATTGGAAAACCACATAATGACTTAATGAAAAGTATTCGTAGGTACGAGAAACATCTGGAAGAATTGAATAATCAAGAAAACACTCAGGGAACTTTTTCCCTCACCGATTTTTTTGTAGAAAGTTCATATCGAGATACTTCTGGAAAAACAAACAAATCTTACCTTGTCACGAAGAAAGGCTGCGAGTTCATCGCCCACAAGCTGACTGGTATCAAGGGAACGAAGTTCACGGCTACATACATTAACAGATTCCACGAAATGGAAGACACACTGGAAAAGAATGAATTGACAAGTCTTGAAAAGCTCGTTAGGCAACAGGCGGAAGTCATTGGCAATATGCAGGAGTTAGTGCAGGACATTGTGCAGAAGCAGAACAGTATAGAGCAGGAAGACACAGTCAATAATCAAATCAACCCATACAGAACTGATATTACTGCAGAGCTTGAAGGGCGCAAGAAAGAACTGTATAGACTGACATCAAAGGTAGCGGATATATACGGGCTGACTCAGACAAAGGCACTGCATAATCTGTATCTGGCAATGGAAGAATCGTTGAACGTGCCACTTGATGCCTACAGGCTGGTGTATATTTCAGAAACCGGAAACGTAGATGCAAGCACGGCAGAAGTGATAGCGGCAAATGACAGACTGTATCAGGCGGCAATACGCATAAACATGATAGTCATTGAAAGAAATCAGATTTACGAATAAGAGAAAGGACGGTATCGGGTATGGAATCAGTGAAAGAAACGTTGTTTGAAGCATTTGCGCAGGGAGAGATTCTGACAGAGGACAGTACATACAGCAAGATGACAGAGGAGCTTGCAAGCATAGAGGACAAAGCGAAAGGCGGGAAATTCGACATAGACGATTTAAGCTGTTTGCAGTATGCGGCAATGCAGGCGGGCTTTTATGCCGGTATGAATGCAATGCGGACCTTGATTGTGGGCTGATAATATGAAAATTTCAGAGTAAATTCAAACGGAGAGCTTTTCACTCTCCGTTTGAATTTGGATATAACCTATTATTTATACAATGGTATCAGTATTGATAAACAGCTTATTGGTGCTGTTGTATTTCTCTTTTCGGATTTGAAGACTGTATCGCAGGAAATCTTTCAGTTGTTCCCTTTTTAAACCTTCATATGGCAAAATTTTATACATATTACGTTGCAAACAGCCGGGATTTTCGGATATATATGAAAGTGCTTTGGCTGCAACTTCACGATAGGATTCAAATTCAGATAAGGCGACAGAACCGTCTTCAGGATAATAAGTTTGCGTTTCTATACATAATTTGATAGTTTGCTCAGCTTTATCCCATTCGCCAATTTGCATATAAAGTTCAGGCAGTAAATCACGGCAAGCCAATTCACAAGGTGCTTCAAACTTTGCTTTAATATATGGTGCCATAAACTCGGAAAGTTTTTCTAAATCTTGTTCAAGCATTTGTATTTTTTTGTTAATATCCAATTTCTGAAATACCTCATATTGGTGTTCACAAAATTGAGAAACACAATCAGCGGGAAGGATAAAATTTTCTTTATGGCTAATTCGAGCTCTCGGAGGTAAATCTTCTTTAAAATAATATAGATAATCACAAGAACAGCTAGGGCATAAGGGCAGTTTGGGGGCATCTGCCCTTAAAAATATTTTGCGGCTAAATTGTTTACACATGGGACATACATCGTCATCTTCGGCAGTGCAAAGTTCAACGTATTCTGGCTCATCGAAATACGTATCGGTGTCTACTGAGATTTCAGTATGAATATTTTGCTCATTTTTAGCGGCATCTAATTGGTGCAATTCTTCATAATTTCTTGGGGCAGGAGCAGAGGGCTTCTGATATGGATACTGATATTCAGGCTCTTTAGATACTTCTTCGCTTCCTTGAAATTGTGATATTATTTTTTTAAAATTCTCGAAAATACTCATAAATAAAACCTCCTTACGTTAGTAAGAAAATTATATCACAATAAAAAATCAAAGACCATAGAAATAGTAAATAAAATCTATTTAAACAGTGAATTGACATCAAAAACCAAAATAACCCATGGGTTTTTATTGTAACCCATATGAAAATGAACTAAAAATGAACCTGAATGAACCTGGTACAAAATTGGTTCATTTTGATATACCCATAATCCGAAAACCAAATGGTTATTTTGGTGTGTTCTGCAAAGCCCCTATTTATGGGCGATTCGAGGACTGGAAACAACAGACTGAAAACCCAAAAACCATGCGGTTATTTTAAAAACCCAAAAAACCCGATACAGATACTGATACAGATACTGATACGGATATATAATATATAAAATAATATATGTCCATTTGAGTTTGAAAAAAATTTAAAAGGGGGTTGACTTTTTGAGTACCACAATATAATATAATTATAGGAACTCAAAAAGTGAGGTGATTAAATTTGAGTGCCAAAATGGGAAGACCACCATCAAGGAATCCAAAGCAGAATGATATTAAAGTCCGTGTGGACGACCAAACACACGAAAAGTTATTGAAATATTGTGAAGAAAAAAAAATATCAAAAGCAGAAGCTATAAGAATAGCAATCAATAAATTCCTTGATAAATAAAAAAGAACAGCCACTTACCGACCAAAGCTCGTGACTGTTCTAACCAAACCAAACCGTAAAGGCTTGATAAATCTATCATATCAAATCTTTACGGCAGAATCAAGAGAAAAGGAGCCGTATCAGTGAAAGAAATCAAAAAAACAAAACAGTCGTAGAAAATTTCCACTTGCAAACTCATAAAAGTGAGTTATTATAAAAGCGTAATAAACCCAGAACATAGTGAAAGAGAGGAAACACCATGGAAGAAATGAAAAATGATGTAACAGAAGTAGCAGAAGTAGCAGTACCGGGAGCAGATGAAGCTTATAAGAGCGGTTCAGTGCAGTACATTGACAGCCGGGAAGTGGCTGAAATCGTTGGGAAGGAACACAATGATTTGCTTAAAGATATTCGTAGATATGTTCGGCAATTAGATGAGGGGAAAATTTCCCGCAACGAATTTTTTATGGAAAGTCAGTACACAGACAAGCTTAACAGAAAGAAAAACTGTTACCTTGTCACGAAGAAAGGCTGCGAGTTCATCGCCCACAAGCTGACTGGTATCAAGGGAACGAAGTTCACGGCTACATACATTAACAGATTCCACGAAATGGAAGACACACTGGAAAAGAATGAATTGACAAGTCTTGAAAAGCTCGTTAGGCAACAGGCGGAAGTCATTGGCAATATGCAGGAGTTAGTGCAGGACATTGTGCAGAAGCAGAACAGTATAGAGCAGGAAGACACAGTCAATAATCAAATCAACCCATACAGAACTGATATTACTGCAGAGCTTGAAGGGCGCAAGAAAGAACTGTATAGACTGACATCAAAGGTAGCGGATATATACGGGCTGACTCAGACAAAGGCACTGCATAATCTGTATCTGGCAATGGAAGAATCGTTGAACGTGCCACTTGATGCCTACAGGCTGGTGTATATTTCAGAAACCGGAAACGTAGATGCAAGCACGGCAGAAGTGATAGCGGCAAATGACAGACTGTATCAGGCGGCAATACGCATAAACATGATAGTCATTGAAAGAAATCAGATTTACGAATAAGAGAAAGGACGGTATCGGGTATGGAATCAGTGAAAGAAACGTTGTTTGAAGCATTTGCGCAGGGAGAGATTCTGACAGAGGACAGTACATACAGCAAGATGACAGAGAAACTTGCAAGCATAGAAGACAAGGCGAAAGGGGGGAAATTTGATATAGACGATTTAAGCTGTTTGCAGTATGCGGCAATGCGGGCGGGATTTTATGCCGGTATGAATGCAATGCGGGCTTTGCTTGTTAGATAAAAAAATGAGTTAAAAAGTAAAAAGGGTATTGACATATGCCTACAGCGTGTTATTATAATATCAACAACTCAATTAAATGAGTTTTAAGACAACAAAAAAGGAAACCCCGCCACCTACCAAGTAAAAGGGTTTCCAATAATCAAACAAAGGGTAAGCGGATTGCATTTGCATTTGCATTGCTGTCACCGCCAAGCCTTACTCATTTATTATAACAGGGCGGTGGAAAAAATCAAGAAGAAATTGAGGAGAACTGAAACATGACAAAGTTTGAAACAGGAGTGGTATATCTTAGGTATTTGGATAACGGCGGTGTTTGTGCATATAAGATTCTTAAAAGAACCGAGAAAACCGCAACGATAGCAATTCATCCGGGTGGAAAGTATGAAAAAATCAAAAGAGTACGTATAACAAAATGCGGCTGTTGCGAATATATGCAGCTTGCAGATACAGTTATTGCATTTTCAGATGATGATATCAGAGAGGAGAACTAAAATGACAGCACAGATTATCCGGTTTCCGGTACAGCACAGCAATGGATATAACAACCTGATTCAGTTTTTTGAAGTTTGCAGTTTGTTGGAAGCCTGCAATTTCTACCTTGATACTGCTGAAATTTTATATTCGCAGGGTGGAATCACAGAAGAAGAACTGCACCTGCTCCGCACAGCAGGACGTCAGAAAAGGGATAAGATTATTGCTTGCCGTACAGGCGGCGGAAAGGAGTAAGCCGTGTGGAGGATGCCGGACGAGGACGGATATTGGGAACGGGTGCGGGAAGAGAGAGAAAGCCCGCACAGACATCACAGGGGATATGACAGCAAAGACACGGATCCGGTCATTGAACATGATGTGCTGTTTCTTGATGAGGAGCAGGAGAAAATAGAAAAAGAGTATAACCGCAGAATGGAGAAGCTGAGCATGGGAGAATTACAGGAGATTGTAGAGGAACGAAAAGAGGTTGATACACTGTCAGCATGGTGGAATGCCGCGGCGCGGTGTATCAGTTACAGCTATGAAGATAAGGAGGCATACGCGTGGTAAATGTGTCAGAGGAAATAAAGCAGTATATGCGTGAAAATAATATTTCATACAAGGAGACAGCAAAGCGCATAGGGTGGAGCAGTCAGAATTTATGGGATAAGCTCAACAAGAGAGCTGAACCGAATATGGAGAATGTGAAAAGAATTGTAGAAAGCCTGGGAGGAACAATCGAGATTGAATCATGTCACAGCATAGATGCAACAAAGTTATTTACTGCAGTGGAAAATGAACAGATTGGATATTCTGTTGTTGAAAAAATCTTAAATTCTGTAGGCTGTTCACTAAAAATTAATCTTCCCAAGTAAAACTCAAAAAGGTGTGCTGAATTGTAAAAAATGGTATTAATAGCACGGTTTTACGTGTTTGGGATAATGTCAGCAAAAATAACTCAATAAAATGAGTTTAAATAAAAAATAAACCAATGGAGGTCAGAGAATGAACAAAATGTCAGAAACATTACAAAGTTTAGTCAAGGCAATCGAAGCAAGATGTTATGGAACCGGAATGACATTCCGGGCGGTGGAGTTATCGAAGAATAACGGAACGGTCAGATATGGTGTGCAGGTTGGAAACAGCAACAGCAGTATTGGGGAAGTGGTGTACGTAGAGGACATTCTCTGTCTGTTGGAATCAGGGGAGGTTGATGAGGAAGAAGCTGCCGAAGCATTTGAAAATGTGTTTATAGATTCATGGAGTTATGAAAATAACAAAGTCGAGGACTTTGTAAACAAAGTTATTTCCGGAAAAGAAAGCATACTTGCCAATGTAAAGTATAACCTGGTCAACAGGGAGTGGAACGCAGAACTGCTCAGTAAGGTGCCGTACAAAGAGGTTTTGGATTTGGTGGCAATTTATGAGATTACATCAGAAAACGGAGAGTTTAGTACAAAAGTTACATATGAGCTGATGAAGCATTACGGAATTACAATACAGGAATTAGAAGAAGCAGCATCCAAAAACAGGAGGGAGTATATCATCAAAGATATTTTCGATGTATTGATTGATATGCTGTCAAAGGACCGTAGAGCCGAAGAACTGGAAAAAATGAAAAGACAGCCTGGTAGCTTTGATATGTATGTGATTACGGCCAAGAGCAAAATCAAAGGTGCAAGTGCAATGCTGTATCCTGAAAATTTTGAAACACTGGCAAAAGAGTTACATTCTGACCTGTATATTATACCGTGCAGTATTCATGAACTTATTGTTATGCCAACCTATCTGGAGATACCGCCAGAGGTGATTACAGGTTATATCCAGTTGATAAATGTCGAGAATGTGGAACCGGAAGAAAGATTGAGCAATCATGTGTATTTTTACAAGCGGGGAAGTATGCAGGTTGTGATGTAGGAGGTGCAGACGATGAGAGATTATGAGGGCGATATGAGTTATTATCAGGACCAGCTTCTTAAAAAGGGAATTACCAAAGATATGCTTGATATGGACAATTTCGTAGGACTTACAGCAAGAGAATTACAGGGCATTGTGAACAATGCCCGGATTGTAAAAAGGGAGGGAACAAAAACAGTATGAGTGAATCAAAGTATTATGACATGAACGAGGACAGCACGGGAGCAGACAATGAAGCCGGGAACGATTTCTTCAAAGTGGTGGAGAATCATGAGATTATGCGGTTGCAGTTATTTTTCGAGGATACACCGGACGAGAACACGCGAACAGTTTTAAAAAGACACGGTTTCAGGTGGTCGCCAAAGAACAGATGCTGGCAGAGAAACCTCACAACGAATGCAAAGGTTGCATTGCACAGGGTGTTAGAAGAATTGAAGAAAACGGAAACGATAGAGGATTAACTGGAGGATATGCAAATGGAAAACAGCAGTATTGTAAACATTAACGCGGATTTTATTTATCAGCACCCGGATAATCCGCGAAAAGATTTAGGGGATTTATCGGAACTGGCAGAATCAATCAGGAAGAATGGCATCATGCAGAACTTGACAGTCATTCCGGGACACTGGGACGAAAAAAGAGAATGGCATGCAGACGGATATACACTGCTTATCGGACACAGAAGATTTGCCGCCGGAAAAATGGCGGGTATTACAGAATATCCGTGCAGGGTTGTAAGTGAAATGGACACCAAAGAGCAGGTATCAACGATGCTGGAAGAAAATATGCAGCGCAATGACCTGACAATTTTGGAACAGGCACAGGGATTTCAGATGATGCTCGATTTAGGCGATACGGCAGAGCAGATTGCAGATAAGACGGGATTTAGCAGGACCACAATCAGACACCGGCTCAATATTGCAAAGCTGGATCAGAAAGAACTGAAAAAGAAAACGGATGAACAGGGAGCGTTCCAGTTGTCTTTAAAGGATTTATATGAGCTGGAGAAGATAGAGGATATTAAAATACGCGACAGGGTATTAAAAGAGGCTCATGATTCTCGAGATTTAGTGTGGAGAGCAAAGCAGGCGGTTATAGAAGAAAATGCACAAAAGAATCTGGAAGCGTTTAAAAAGCTGTTTGAAAAGGCAGGTATCAAACCCGCACCGAAGAAAGCGGAGGAAGAACGCTGGAGCGGGAAGTGGAAGACTTTAAAGGAATGGCGGCTTGAGGAACAGGTGCCTGAAGCTTTAGGAGAACTTACCGGTGACAATCTCCAGTATATTGTTTATGTGGAAAGAAAGGTGGCAGTGATTACTCCGGTTAAACAGAAGGAAAAGAAACTGAGTGAATATGAGATACAGCAGATAGAAATAAAAAATGCAAAAAAAGAAATCAGACAGAAAGCCAAAGCAATGTTTGACAAGGCAGACATTTTTATCAAAGAGGTTATTGCCGGAAAGATACAGCCATTGAAAGAGAACGTGGAACTCTATAAAGAATTGCTGTGTGCGCTTGCGGTAGGAAATGTAGAATTTTGGGAATCTGACATTGTAAAACTCTACTGTGGAAAAGATATGTATGAAGCACAGAAAAATGAATCAGAGTATCAGGAGTTTTTAAAGTGGAAAGAAAATCTGTCGCCGCTTCATAGGGTGATAGCACAGATGAGCGGCATCAGAAAATATGACCTTTATCGTTATAATGCAGAGTGGGACGAAAACAATGCAAGACGTATAAAGGCAGTGTTCAGTTTTCTTGCAAAATATGGATTTTCAGTTTCAGAAGAAGAAGAAAAACTGCTGGACGGAACACATGAATTATATGTGAAAAACAAATAACAGAAATCATAAACAGGCTGGAAACAAGGAAGGTGTGACAGGGTGCAAAGTACAGTTGATAGAAAACTACAGCTTGAAGGAGAAATCGCCGGTCTTCAATGGCTGGAAGAAAAGCTGCCGGATATGGAAATAGCATTTACACAACGGCAGGGTATAATACCGGCAGACAGCTTTATAGAGGGTTTATCAGAAGCCATCAAAGAATTTGGCAGGAAATATATAAGGAATGATATAGAGTTGTACGAAGGAGAACTGCGAAAGATTGAGCAGGCAGAAAAACGCAGAAATGCAAAAGTAAAATATGAGGGTGACGGATATCATACCTGCCGGGTATGTGGAAAGCCGTTGTGTTTTGAAGCCTATGACAGAGAAGACTATGTCTTTAAGCAGAGTATTAGAATCAGAGGAAAGATTAAGACAGTTTACTACTGCGGCTACAACTGCCGCAGGAAAGATGAAAAATAAAATCATGAAGAAAGGAGCCGAACCTCCGGCCGGGGTAACGATATATCGGGTTCCTTACAGAAATGACATATAAAGAATTTTTAGAATCAAAGATAGAGCTTGCGACAGAAAGCGGGTTCGATGTAAATCCGGACCAGGTAAATAAAGCGCTGAAGCCGCATCAGAAAGATGCCGTAATGTGGGCATTAAAAGGCGGAAGACGTGCATTGTTTGAATCATTCGGAATGGGTAAAACAGTACAGGAAATAGAGTTCTGTAAGCTGGCGGCAGAACACGAGGACGGACAGGCATTGATAGTGCTGCCACTGGGAGTAAAACAGGAATTTACACAGGATGCCGTTCATGTGCTGGGATATGATAAGCCGGAATACTGTAGAACAATGGACGAGGTACGGCAGAGTAAAAGCAGGATTATTCTGACAAATTATGAACGTGTCAGGGACGGGGACATCAGACCTGATTATTTTGCGGCAACATCACTTGATGAAGCAAGTGTTTTGAGAAGCTTTGGAAGTAAAACGTATCAGACATTTCTTGATAAATTTAAGAATGTGCCATATAAACTTGTTGCAACTGCTACACCATCTCCAAACAAGTATAAAGAGCTTATTCATTATGCAGGGTATCTTGAAGTTATGGACACGGGACAGGCATTAACAAGATTTTTCCAGCGTGACAGCACAAAAGCCAATAATCTGACACTGTATCCGAATATGGAAGATGAGTTCTGGCTGTGGGTATCAAGCTGGGCACTGTTTATTACAAGACCGTCAGATTTGAATCCGGCATACTCTGATGATGGATATGATCTGCCGCCGTTAGAAGTACGGTGGCATGAATTGCCGGTACATTATGGCGATGCAGAAGATAAAAACGGACAGCTACAGTTGTTTCAGGAAGCGGCAGAGGGCTTAAAAGAAGCTGCAGCTGTCAAACGTGAAAGCATTGACTGTCGTGTAAAAGAGATGAAACGGATTGTAGAAGCATCACCGCAGGATAATTTTCTGTTATGGCATGACCTGGAAAGTGAGCGTCATGCAATCAAAAAGGCATTACCGGAAACGGTGGATATTTACGGGTCAATGGATTATGACATACGGGAGCAGAGGGTGCTTGATTTCGCAAATGGAAAAACAAGATTATTTGCAACAAAAAAATCCTTATCCGGATCGGGCTGTAATTTTCAGAAACACTGCCACAGAGAGATTTTTCTGGGTGTGGATTATGAATTTAATGATTTTATACAGGCAATACACAGATGTTATAGATTTTTACAGAAAGAGCCTGTGGTGATTGACATCATCTACATGGAAAATGAAAGAAGAATAAGGGAAACACTGCTCGAAAAATGGAAAAATCATAATCACATGGTAGACAAGATGATTCAGATAGTTAAAAAATACGGATTAAATGCAGCAAATAAGACAGAGCGTTTGGAAAGGAAAATGGGTGTGGAAGGAAGCAGAGAAGAAAGAACGGTAACAGGAAAACACTACACGGCGGTTTATGGTGACTGTGTGGAAGAAACAAGGGCAATGGAGAGCAACAGCGTAGACCTGATACATACGTCAATTCCATTTGGCAACCATTATGAATACAGTGCAAATTACAATGATTTTGGACACAATGAAAATACAGACAGGTTTTTTGAACAGATGGATTATCTGACACCTGAATTACTGCGGGTATTAAAGCCGGGAAGGGTTGCGGCAATTCATGTAAAAGACCGTGTATTATTTGGTAATACAACGGGAACAGGTATGCCAACGATAGAACCGTTTCACGCTGTATGTATCGAACATTATATAAAGCATGGATTTCAGTACTTTGGAATGATTACGGTTGTTACAGACGTTGTCCGGGAAAATAATCAGACATACAGATTAGGCTGGACAGAACAGTGCAAGGACGGTTCAAAAATGGGCGTAGGATGCCCTGAGTACATACTGCTGTTCAGGAAGCTTCCAACGGATAAATCAACGGCTTACGCTGATGTTCCGGTGAAGAAATCAAAGGACGATTATACACGTGCCCAGTGGCAGATTGATGCACATGGATACTGGAGAAGTTCCGGTGACAGATTAATCAGCAAAGATGAATTAAAAGAAATTCCGGTAAGTAATCTGCAACAGGTGTACAGGGAATACAGCCGCGGGAATGTATATGACTACGAAGAACATGTGAAACTGGCGGAAGACTTGGACAAAGACGGAAAACTTCCGGCAACGTTTATGGTGGTTGCGCCGGGGTCGTGGAATCAGCTTGAGGTATGGGATGATATCAACAGAATGAGGACACTCAATACCACACAGAGCAGAAGAAGGGCGCAGATGCACGTATGCCCGTTACAGCTCGATATTGTAGAACGCATCATCAACAGGTATTCAAATGAGGGCGATACGGTATATGACCCATTTGGAGGGCTGATGACAGTACCAATGACAGCGGTAAAAATGCACAGAAACGGTAAAGGCTGTGAACTGAATCCAGATTACTTCCGGGACGGTGTCGGATACTTGCAGGCGGCAGAGAATGAAGTCGATGAGCCAACGCTGTTTGATTTTATGTAAAAAGGAGATGAATGTCCGTTTTGAGAATATTGAGGATAAAGAAACCTGTTGATATAGACAGGCGTTTTGGGAATGTGAGAATTACATCAATCAGATATTCAGAACCCATTGAAAACTCCGATAAGTGGAAACGTTACACAGAAATTTCTTGTTGGTATGACATAGATTGTGAAAACTGCCCTATGGGGTGGGAAGAGCGTGGCTACGAGGGCAAATGTGGCGATTGTGGCTGTTTATTTAATTATGATTTCAATACACCTATATGGAAATGTATGTTGCCTAAGTGGATAAAGAGATTATTTGCTAAGCATAAAGAAAAAGAGTGCCCGTTTTAGAAAGGAGCAGGAATGGAGAGATTAACAGAAGTTACAATCGAAGACGGAGTAAAACTTTACGATATATCTGAAAAACTGTGTTTGTCAAGAACAACTCAAGGAGAAAAGATAACTACAATTTTGAAAAAACTGGCTGACTATGAGGACTTAGAGGGGCAGGGCATGCTTATTAAGCTGCCTTGCAAGGTGGGAGATGTGGTCTATGCCTATTGCAACGAATTTGGGATATTAGAATATGAGGTAGACAGTATTGTTATAGACAAACATATCACATATCAATGCAGTGCATATTCTGAACCTATTGGAGACTGCCCAAGTGAATGTTTGGATGAAATAGAACCAGACATTTCAGATTTTGGCAAAACAGTATTTCTCACAAAATCCGAAGCAGAAGAAAAGCTGAAAGAATTGAGAGGTGCAGAAAATGAAAGTGGTAATTGACATACCTAACGATTTCACAGGAGATTATATTGTTGACAAATTCAAAGATTTCTTTTCAAGGGTTATTGCGGATATTGATTGTAAAGGTATGTGTGGTAGATACGAGAAAGAAATCGCTGAAATGTTTTTAAAGGTATTTGATGATAGCGAAGAAAAGATTTCTTGTAACTGCCATCATAACAGCAATTCAAGAGATAATGAGTCTTGTTGTAAATGTGATAGCAAACAGACCAATGCCGACAGGATAAGGAATATGTCGGATGATGAGTTAGCTTGCGTTATTGAAAAAATTAAGATGTGCGGAGGGCTCATCAGAACAGAAACGACTTCTGCGGAATGTAATGGATGCAAAGATGGATATTGTTGTAATGTTATGCAATGGCTTCAATCAGAAGCAGAATAGGAGAGAATATGGAAGATAGATATTTGTATAAAGCTAAGACAACTCCAAAAGAAAAAGGAGAATTTAACAATGTTTGGGTCATTGGAAATCTTATTGTTTCCAATGGAAAGTATTACATACATCCTGTGGGCAATATTGTAAATGTTAAAAATGAGATTGGAAGAATAATTGTGATGCATGAAGTAATTCCAGATACAATCTGTCAATGCACAGGCTTAAAAGATAAGAACGGCAAGCTGATTTCAAGAGAGGTGAGGCATGAGGAACAAAAGTATCAATATAAACAGCCCCAATAAGCAGTGTGGCAACTGTAGATTCAGAGTTGAACTTGGAACTAACAGCCAGGGACAGCAGGTTTATGGGTGTAGGAATAAAGAAAAATGTAAGGAGCGTGAAATACATGAAAGATAGACATTTATTTAAAGCAAAAGATAATAAAGAGTGGGTCCGTGGAAGCTTGGTTTATACTTTTACTGGCACGCCTTATGTCGTTACAGAATACGACCACATAATGAACCTTATCAGTATGCACGAGGTAGACCAATCCACCATCTGCCAATGTACTGGCTTAAAGGATAAGAACGGCAATCTGATTTGGGAGAATGATATTGTAAAAAGAACTGATAAGCCTAAAGCAGGAGAGCCTACAATCGGTATAATTGAATACGATATTGCCAACACAGCTTTTCTTATTCGGTGGATAGACAATCCTAATTATTCGCCGATGTTTCCGTGGGAAGAAAAAATCCAAATAGTCGGCAATAAATTTGACTATAAATTCGATGAAGGAGGTACAACCAGTGGGAAAAATTAAAAGCTGTTGCAGGGGGAAATCAAGACACATGATAAAAGAGACAGAAGAGCAAGCAAGAGAGCGTAGGAAAAGTCTGTACGGCTGTGACGGATTATGCTATGGAGGAATTGACGAAAAAGGGCAAGTGTGTCAAATATGTGGAGGAATAGATACTTGCGAAGAAACTAGGGGTAAAGAAGCAATAGCAGAATTCATTGCCGTATTGGTTATACTGATAACGCCGGTAATGTTGATTGTGTGCTTTATGCTGCTTGTAATTGCATATATGAAAGGATTTTTGTAATGGCAAAAAGAGAATTTACAAGATTTACAAGAAAAGAATACGATAAGGTATGTAAAATACTTGATTTCATTGATACCGAGGAAAAGGAACGAAGCGAGAATGGAGATGCTGAGGCTTGTGTAACTTTGAAAGAAATGAAAAAGCAGTTGCAGTTTAGGAGTAAAAGAAAGCCTGCGGAAATATCTGATATGTTCGGAGATATATATGTGGCATGCCCGAATTGTGGGAGCAGTTTATATAATTACATCAATAAAAATATCCTGCCGCCGTACTGTATGATGTGCGGTCAGGCGATAGATTGGAGCAATACTCATAAAAATGAATTGACTACCAGCGGTGAAGATGATAAACTAGAACAGGTAGAAAACCAATCGGTTATAAAATAACCAAGCGGTGTAAATGGGGCTACGAATGCTACAAAAAAAGATAAAGCACATATTTATAAACAGAGCAACCTTACAAATGTTAGAAAGTGACTACATTCCTATAACATTGGGGATGCTATGTTAATAAAGTAACTTAAAAGTTTACTTTTTAAGGATCATAACAGGGGGAGTACTTATGGGTGATGAAAGAAGAAGAACAAAAAGAATTGATGTAGAAGCGAATTTATCAATTCGTCCGATTACAGATCAGGATACTAAGGAAGAATTTATTGCTGTTCATGCAACGAATGTATCAAGTGGTGGAATTGCATTTAAAACAAAAGACGTTCTGCCATTACATTCTTTTTATGACATGTTGCTTGAAATGAGCGGATGTGATAAAATTGAAACCGTTATTGAAGTTGTGCGGATTGCATCACAGGACGAAGACGGCACGGAGTACGGCTGCCGTTTTGTAGGACTTGGCAAAGAAGCCCAGTTCCGTATTGATGTATTCCGTATGGTAAAAGAAAATACAAACTAAAAAAGACTGAGTAGCACAGATGATTGCGGCTGCAATTGCCGAAAGGCAGCAGGTGAGGAAAGTCCGGGCTTCACAGGGCAGGATGCCGGAT
>ENA-OROU01000073-OROU01000073.1-human-gut-metagenome-genome-assembly--contig:-NODE-73-length-106148-cov-5.217950_pt1 | contig 106148 bp, 157 predicted proteins | sample MGYA00242131_ERZ509054 | MGnify/ENA primary metagenome ERZ509054 (study PRJEB26280, sample SAMEA2338749) | human gut metagenome | biome: human gut; feature: human-associated habitat; material: faeces... | reverse complement strand
CATATCCGGAAGAGATCATTCCAAGAGAAATGAAAGAAAACGGATGTCCATTGGAGGGCATCGAATAAACAAGAGTTTCAACAGAATGGAAGAATTTTGTGGAAACACCGATTTCTTAAAAGGACGGAATTTATGAAAAAAACAAGAGTTAAATTAATAGTTAAAGAATTTTATAAACAAATGAATCCTGACATGTGGGACGGATCCGGGGAAAGACCGGATTCATTTGATACCCACGCATGGGAATATCCATTAACAGATGCGGTCCATCTGGAGCTTGCTTTTGGTTATGATGAAAGTGACGGCGGTTGGAAGTATTTCTGCGATCTGGTGTATTCATCTGACAACAGTTCCTTTGATATGACAAGCGGTCATGAAATTAATTCACCGCAGAACATGATCAATTCTGTTATGCAATTATGTCGGGAGTATGAATAATTTTATATGTAACACAAAAAAATACGGAGGAAACACAATGGATAGAACAGAGTTATCGAAAATAATTGACGCAAATATCAGTAAGATTTATAAGAAGTATCAGGATGCAAATAAGATTGAGACCGGTAATATTTCTCCGGAAGATGATTTGAAACTGGCAGTTATAAAAAAATCACTTGCAAATCTGATTATGGGAATCTGTGATCCAGAAGAAAAAATTAATATTCTGAATCCTGTAAGGAAGAGAATATTGGATCAGGTGTCAAATGCATACAGCACAAATTTTAGTGAACACAAAGATCTGATTGCGTTCTGCATATGCAGCGGCTATTTGGAAAGATATGATCCGGATACTGATTTGGATGAAGAAAGTGATTTTTCAGAATTGCTTGTTGCAGTGGAAAAAGACTGGCTGTTTTCTTTTATGAAGGAGAGCCTGCATTTGGAAACGGATGAAGAGGCACGAAAGTATTTGCAGGATGAATATACGAGTGATGACAGCATCATCTGGTACAACAAAGCTCTGGAAGACAAGAAAATTGTAATGATCAATTTCAATTAAGTACGAATATTACAGTGCATAAAGAGAGGACCTTGAGTTCTCTCTTTTGTTTTTCTCAGCAGCAATCATTCTAATTATAGAACATAAATCAGCAGAAGAGAGGAGATTAGAAATTTTATACTGTAATGTTCAATAAAAATCGGAGGAAATATTATATGGCAAAACACAATCCTTATGAATATACAGATTTTGAGTCAATAATTCAATATTTTCATAAGTTGCAGAGGGGGTTCCAGCGATGAAAGCGAAAATTTACTATAGACGTCCAGATCCCACACTTCCACATAATAAATGGAAATATACGGTGAAAACAATTGAAGTTTCAAAAAATGAGCCAAACCATATTTTACAGGAATTCATAAAGATTACAAGACTTCCACAATATACCTATGTTACTCATATCAAGTGCGGCCGTTATGACTATCAGTGGTATGATAGCTGCAATGGTGCTTTTGGTGTAGGGATTTTTTAGACAGAATATTGCGGTATAAGAAGGGAGAGTTTTTTAGATTCTCCCTTCTTTATTTTTTAATAAAAGAATCACACTATTAACAGAACATGAATCTACAGAAGAAAGGAGTAAAAAGAATCGCTGTAAATGTTCTGATTATTACTAAAAAACACAAAAGGGGGATCCAGCTATGAAAATAATTATACTTAGTACATTGTTTTTACTATTTTTACTTATGACTGCCGCAATATATCTCTGCATCTTCTGTGAAGTCATCAGATTGTCCAGTTCTTCATATACAGCAACAAATAATTTTAAATTTGGAAAATCTCTACGAATTCTAGGCAAGACATATATAGTGGTATGTCTTATACTGCTTGTGGCAGTGTTTCTATAATCATAAAAGAATAATTACAGTACTTTTGGGACCCGTAATGGGTTCCTTTTTATTTTTTTAATGAAATTTCATTCTATTCATAGAACATAATTTACAGAAGAAGGGAGACGAAAATACATACTGTAATGTTCAAAAATTTTGAAAGGAAACTATACAATATGGAAAGAGTACAAAGAACAGTAGAAATCAAATTAACACCAGAAGAATGCGAGATTTTATGGAAAGCGGAACAGTTATTACGTGAGATGGAAAAAGAAATCTCTGGCATTACTACTCCGGTATATCAGAGTGACAAAGAGGAAATTGCAGAATGCCTGCGGGTGTTTGGAAAAATCACTTCCAGGTACGATGTTCACCTCACTCTTGGAGTGGATGGAGAAAGAGATGATTCAGAAAATTCACTTAATTACGCGGGAAAACCAACAACTACATCAACACGAAACTATACGTAATGATCGGAAAATTCTTGAAAAGAATTTATTGAGCTGTATGAATAACAAATCGAATTATAATTTGGAGGAGAACATATATGAACACAAACGAAGTCGCAATCAGATGCGGAGAACACGCATTCACTAGGTTACAGAAATTATTACCACAGCAGGACAGGCTGCTGCCGAAGATCTATCAGACAACAGATGACCAGTATGTTATTTACTGGGACAATATCTACTGGTACGAAACTTATAATTCGAACGAAGCAGAAATTGTAAAAGCATTCGGACAAGCATTTGACTATCTGGAAAAACGTCCGTTTGATCAGAATGGAGATCTCCTGCCTGGTTATGAATTTGAATTTCTAAAATTTGAAACAGATTCGGGTGACTACCAGTATCGCTCCAATGATTGGGAAGTTAGAATATGTATGGAGAAGAGCATCCGACTGCCAGAGAAATTAAAAGAACTTTCACCAGAAACAGGAGAAGAGTCGAACGCTTATCTTGTCACATTTATGTGTGGTACTACACCATGTATTAATCTTGCAATTGCAAAGACAAAAGAAAAGGTAAAAGAATATTTTCCGAATATTCTTAATGTGAAAGAAAGCGATTTCATTTCTATCCGTCTTGCAACGGAAGATGATAAACGTCCTGGGATCCCGGTACATCACATTCCGGAATATCCTTATGTACTTCACATCGAGTATTCCTGGGGCGATCGGGAACCGGATCAGAAGTTTTCAACAAAAGAAGACGCATGGAAAAAAGCAATGTCCATGGCAATGACAGAAGCAGATACCGCTTCTGATGAAAAAGAAGATGGAACAGCAGAAATCATCATGGAGAAGGCAAAATCAGAAATAAGTCTTGTTTATCCAAAATCAGCAGAAGAAAACTCTTTCTGCAGATACTACATTACAAAGGAAAAAGGAGAATAAATTATGAAGCAGACAAAAACACCAAAAGTATTTTCACTTGGCAAAGAGTGTCCTATGTGTGGACAAAAAGCATATCTTCGGATGACAGAAGAAGAAGAAAACCAGTGGCGTAAATATGCATGTTTCGGCGGACATATTCAAGATAGATTTCCAGATATGGATGTACAGAAAAGAGAATTCATCAAATCTGGATACTGCCCTGATTGTCAGAAAGCATTATTCGGTACGGAATATGACCGCTCTGATTTTATCATAGTCGATGATATTGAAGATGGCGAAGTCCCGGAAGATGTGAAAAAGTTTTTGGAAGCAGCGGAAAAAATGAATGTGAAGGACGTTATTAAATCAGAAACAGCAAACATTTTAACTACGGAGCATAAAGTTGTGCTGCTAAGTGAATTTGACCTGGAAGATATCTTTTATGTAGATGATGATGGAAACATTAAAGACAGATAGTAAAAAAATCCGGAAGAAAAGTAGTAAATATGGTATCCGCAGAGGGATTTCTCTTTGCGGATGCTACGATACAAAAGAAAAACAGGAGAAAAAATATGTTGAGAGAAATCAAGAATGCCATTTACTGCATCGCTTCCTACACTGGAAACAGACATTTTGTTGAATGCGATAGCGAAGATGAACTGGCAGCTTATGTTGCGGAAGGAGAGTGCAAGGGCTATAGCGTAACATCGGTAACAAGAATCTGCACAGATGGCAGCAGGCCTAGAGTAGCTGTCAAATCAAATCCATACTATAAAAAAACTATAAAAGAGTTTATAGAAAATTTGTAGAAACTTTTCAGAAGGTAAGTAGTAAATACAGTATCCGCAGAGGAATCTCTTCTCTGTAGATACTATATTATAAAAGATAATGAAACGGATACAGAAAGGATGTAGAAAATATGAGTGAATCATGGCATGATTACGGATTTGGAATTTGTACAAGCAACTTAAAAGAAGAGATTTCATTACCTGGATTGATGGAGCTTATTAGTCAGGCTCCTGAACTGAAAGAAAGAGTCAATACATTTATGAATAATGAATGCGGAGGTGCGTTTAAAGATTCATATGATATCCTTACGTCTTATGTAGAGCAGTATGGCATATATGATTTTGGAGGATTGGCAGAAATTCTCTATGAAGTGATAAAAGAAGTAGAGGAAATTGACCTCCTTCTATGTACGGATTCAGGAGGCAAAACATATCTTATCTATACGCCATCCTATCCATGGACCCCTAAAACGGAAAAGGAGAAAGAGCTGACGGAAGAGAAGCTGGAGAATATGTTCAGAAAATACTTACGTATTGTTACCGATGAGCAGCTGCCAGTGGATTATAAATCAGTAGAAAATTTTTCGTAATTGGAAAGGGAAAATAGATATGAACAGAATATACAAAAATAAAGCATGAAAAAACGGAATTTTGGTTCGAGTAAGAAGGAGAAAATCATATGAGTAAAACAGAAAACACAAATACGGAAACGAAGCAGCAGGAAACAACAAATTCAAAAATTGATATTTCAGCTATTGATTATGATGCACTTGCATGTGTGATCATGGATGCTTACGAAAGTGACCGGGCAGAGTCCGGCCGCAAAGAAATCGTGAAGGGTATTAAGTATACACTGCAGAAATATCAAACAGCACATGACCGGGAGATTATTGATGATATGTTGATGAACTTTACCGGATACACCTTGGAAACGTTGGTGGAGAAATCCATTGGCTATGATTACAGCCAGTATGATGAACTTGAAGATTTTGATTGATCATTACAAAAAGAAGGAAAGTCTCGTAAGAGGCTTTTCTTTTTGGGCAAAAAAATACCCCTGATAACAATCAGGAGCGTTTTTTCCTTATAATGTCCATTGGTTTTCAGCTTTACAACCTATTCGGGAGAGCGGACATACTCTCGTTTGGGTACTCCGGATGTAGACCGAACGACAACATCTTTCCCTGTACATTCACATCTTATCACATAAAAAAAGAAAATTCAATATGTGCAGAACCTGGGGAATGCATTTTTTCACTATGTATGATACTTATCATCCGGCCGACTTTGCAGCCGAAGGGCGATCGTGCAGCAAAAACTTACCAAAATCTAAGAGTATTTTAGATGTAAAGCATTATGCTGTATGTGGTTTATTTTGTATCCAAATTTTGTCCAGAGAAGTACGATGCTTTTATTTTCTTTCATACTATTAGTGTAATAATAAACCGGCTGACTTTGCAGCCGAAAGGTGAGGGCTGTTTGACCACTCACCAAAGCCATTGTAATCGTTTGGTGTTTTGCAAACCTATAGAATTACACAGGTACAAAGCTTAGATAGAAAAAAGGGAAAAAAGAGGGAAGTTTTGCAAACCTATAGAATTACACAGGTACAAAGCGATGCACCATTAGTAAATGCAGTAGAGATAGTTTTGCAGACCTATAGAATTACACAGGTACAAAGCACAGTTATATTCGTTCAGAGTTTCTTTGGCGTTTTGCAAACCTATAGAATTACACAGGTACAAAGCAGAATCCATTGATTGTTTTTTTACTATCTTGTTTTGCAAACCTATAGAATTACACAGGTACAAAGCGTAGTAGTATGACAGATATCATAACAAATAGTTTTGCCAATCTGATGCATACAAACCAACGAAAATTCATTTAGAAATCTAGCTGAATCATCAGCAGAAAGAACGGAGAAGAAAAATGTCAGATGAAATCACAATTACACGAAAATATGTTATTTATCCTATTGCCAGTGATATGAAGGAATGGGAGCGAAAAGTGAGAAAATACGTTTTCGAAAATTATGAAAAACGTATTCAATTATTAGAGCAGAAAATCAAACATTCGAAGATTCCAAAAGAAGAAAAAGAGAATCTGCGAAAGGAACTGGATAATTTAAAGATAAAATATGATGCATTTCAGGCAGATCCGGTGATCACACAAAGCGAAATCAATACTTATACCTACGGTACAGTCCGGACAGCAATGGAAGAGGAGGCGAGAAAGAAAAACTATATCCTGTCATGGATCTACAGCGAAATGATAGGAGCCGGTGTTCAGCATATGGAGACACTAAAAGAAAAATATCAGTTCATAAGAAATCGTATGAACTATGCATATCGGCTGCCAGGAAATAAAAATGGCAGTTTGTTTGATGAAGCAGAGATTCATAACATTTTGAAAGGATATGGATTTGCTTTCAGTCAGATGCTAACAAGCAAAATAAAAGACTGTGTAAAGAAAGGGCTTTTGGAAGGCAAAGTTTCTTTACCGAATTACAAAATAGATTCACCATTTACAGTTGCAAAAGCTTGTATGGGATTTTCCCATGATTATGATAATTTTGAAGAGTTATGTGAGCATATCCATGACAGTAACTTGAAGCTATATTTTGATTATGGCGGGAATAAGAAACCAAGTATCGCAAGGTTCAAAATTGATCTTGGCAAGGGAAAGAACCAGGAAGAACTGGCGGCCACCTTATTAAAAGTTTATTCCGGAGAATATGAATATTGCGGAAGCAGTATCCAAATTTCCAAAAAGAAAATTATTTTAAATTTATCAATGAAGATCCCTAAGATTCCAACGGAACTGGATGAAAATACAGTTGTAGGAGTAAATCTAGGAGTTGCGATTCCGGCAACCTGTGCGCTCAATAATGATTTGCATAAGAAGCTTTATATTGGTACATATGAAGAATTTGCACATCAGAAAGTAAAGCTGCAGGAGCAGCGAAAGAGACTACAGATTTCACTGAGAAATACTTCCGGTGGACATGGACGTAAGAAAAAACTACAGGCTTTGGAACGTCTAAAGGCCAGAGAAAAACAATATACAGAAACAGTATGCCATAAGATCAGTAAACGGATTGTAGATTTTGCTTTAAAAAATCATGCGAAATATATCAATCTGGAGAACTTACATGGGTACGATACCAATGAATTTATTCTTCGAAACTGGTGTTATTACCGTTTACAACAGTATACGGAATATAAAGCTGCAAGGTACGGAATCATCGTTCGTAAAGTAAATCCGTGCTACAATGCTCAGATCTGTAGTATTTGTGGAGGATGGGATAAGGATCAGCGTTTATCCAGAGCAGATTTTATATGTAAGGATCCGAATTGTATCAGTCACAAAAAATACAAACACCCGCAATGTGCAGAATTTAATAATGCCAGAAATGTTGCGATGTCCGAATTATTCATGGAATCCGGTAAAGTAACGGGAAAAGATTTTGAAAGGGCAAGGGCCTATTATTCTAAGAAAAACCCTGGAATTATTTGGGAATTTGTAGAGAGTAAAGAATAGTTTTTCTAATCCGGCTGACTTTGCAGCCGAAAGGTGAGGGCCGTTAGACCACTCACCAAAATCTATGTTATTTGAGGTTTTGGAAGCCTATGATTTGACATAGGTACAAAGCTTTAACCAGGATTTCTGAGGTTTGAGAAGCCAATAATTTAGTATGGGTACAAAGCATTAAGGCATAGGAAAAACAACCATATATGGAGTAAAAATATGGAAAAAGAATTAATAGAAAGAAACTTGTTATTATCTAAGATAAGTGGAAGATATGATGAAAAACACGATATTGTACCTGATAATTTAGCAGAAGGATTTGTACAGGTTGAAAAATTAATCAAGGAACAGCCGGTTGCTTTTAAAGTTGATGAGATGCTTAATTACCTGGCGGATCAGAAGGCTCATAATGAGAGTATGTATCTGAGTGCGGCAGAAAATAAAGATAAGTATTCCGAAGCACGATACGCTGGAAAAATGGATGCATATCGTGATATATTTGATATGATGAAAAAAATGAAACTTGAGTAATTTTACTTGCCCGGCTGACTTTGCAGCCGAAAGGTGAGGGCCGTTAGTCCACTCACCAAAATCTATGTTATTTGAGGTTTTGGAAGTCTATGATTTAACATAGGTACAAAGCTTTTTCCAATAGTAGTATTCCTTTTTTTCTGTTTTGGAAGTCTATGATTTAACATAGGTACAAAGCACAAAAGAAATGTTGGAGGCATGCTTACTGTTTTGGAAGCCTATGATTTGACATAGATACAAAGCTGTCAGAAGTATTTAGTTAAAGGATGGTGAAGTTCTGGAAGCCTATGATTTGACATAGGTACAAAGCATTAAACAGCAATCGAAAGAAGAACGTACATGTTTGAGAAACTTATGATTTGATATAGATTTTTAAAGAAGCCGTAATTTATGGCTTCTTTTTTGAAAATTGATATATCAAATTGATTTTGCAATTTAAAAAAAATAATATCAATTAAATTGGATGCTTTTTCTTTCTCTGTCTGCCTTTCAGCCTCTTCCCGGAATGTTTTCTGTATCTGATCTTTTACGTCTGCTGGTACACTTCTGTAACGTAAGATAATGTCCATTTTTTTGTAGAATACAATTTCCTTCATGATTTCACCTCCATACCGGCAGTTTGTTTTACAGAGAATATTTCATTCTATCTACAGGACATAAAGATGCAGAAGAATGGAGGTTAAAAAATACTGTAATGTTCAATATTATTACACAAAAGGAGCAATTGATATGCGTTTTTACCTACATGACAGGAACAACGTTCCTGAAAGAGAAAAGATTACTTATTACAGCAATGCGGAAGGTGATCTGATCAAAGAAGATCTTCCACAGAATTTGAAATCTGCAAAGGAAACACTATTCAGGGAAGGATCCGGAGGACATGAATTTCTTGTAACTTTTATGGGAAAAGAATATATTTCCATTGAAAACAGTTTTTCTTCCGACAATCAGGAATACCTGAATCTGGATTTTGAACCACATATGTTTTTTGAGTACGGAGTGGATGATCCGAATGTGTCACTGGCTTACAATAAGGCCGTCAGAAATGCGTTGGCACTGAAATTAACAAAAGAATTTGAAGATACGATCCTGATCATTGAAAGAAGCCTTACGGACACAGATGCAGATTATGATATCAATGTTATCTTCCTGTATCCAGCCACTGGAAGCAAAAAAGGAATATTCGATCTTACAGAAATCCTTGACTATTATCTATATGATATGAAGCTTACAAAAAGAACGGTGCAATTGGTCACAGAAAATAGTAAACAGGTTTATTGGATGTGGGTACCTAAAATTCTTAAAATGGAGGATGTTTATAATATTTTAGAATTTGAAAACAAGAATCTGAAAGAATATGGCGGTTACAAAATATGTGGCGATGCAGAAAATTCGAAGGATACAGACATTCTAAGCGATGAGAGAATCCATGCTTTGATCAACCACGTTGCAAAGAAATACAAATGGGAATCAAGTCCGGAAGAATATGATGTCATATTCAAATTATAAGAATCGCAAAACATTACAATTAAAAGAAGTCTCTTTCATGGGGGCTTCTTTTTTATGAGGACTGATCCGTATTCCAGATTTTGTCCAGAATTTATTTTTAAATAAGAAATCATACAGACTATATATAGGAATAATTTATAGTAGTCAAAAGAGAAGGGAAGCGGTAAAATTGTCATATAATCGAAAACGAATAAAGGCGAACAAAATGATGACTGGGAAAAATGTAATGAATTCGGGAATAGAACAGAAGATAAATCATGCAATGGAAGGTATGCAGAAAGAATTGCAGCAAAAAAGCTGGTCAAGACTTGAAAAATTTTCAAAACCAGAAAGCATAAAAATCTACGAAGAGCATCTTTTTTCTGCTTTAAATTCTATGGAAAATGAAAAATTAGAAGAATTGATTGCGGAGATGGATCAATATGTCAATTTCTTCATTATGGGATTCTTTACAAAGGATATGTTTACTGATATAGATGTAATACTTCCATGGTCTATTGGGAGATCCTATGTTTTGGAAGAATCAGAAGAATCGGCATTCTCAACGGATAAGATACCATGGTTTAATGTATTGGGCTGCAAGTATATAGAATACCTGCATCGAACGCAGTCATATGACATTATGCTGGAACTTTACAAAACATATTATAAAAAGGAATATAAGCAGCTTCGCAGATTTAAAACTTTAGATATTAACGATCTGGAGGCATTAACGGAATATAGCTTTCAGGATTGTGAGAATACAGGAGAATATATCTATGCAAGCATTTGTTATTCCCGTTTGATATACATCGCGAAATATGTTCTAAAGATAGAACTGAATACCAGTGTGCTGATTTCGTTAAAAATGATAAAGGATATCTATGAGGGTATAGAGTGGGAAGAAATGAATTATCCGGATTGGGATGCAATTCCAGAAGGTGAATTGATTCACAAATGTTTAGAAGCAACTAATGCACTTGGTATGGGAGATTCCCTATATGATCATTTTGATGAAAAGGAAATTCCTGAAATAGAAGATGATACGGAACGTCTAAGAAAAGAATTGGAGATTGTTCTTATACAATTTGGCTTAATTATTCGTAAAATGGACTCTATTACAGATGGCCTTTTACATAAATCGGATCAATATTCTGAAAAAGCAACGGGATCACATGCCGACAGCAAACAGAAAAAAAGAGATTCCAATTCTAAAAATGCACCACAACCATCACATGATCAGGTAACAGAGCAGGAAGAAGAAATTCAGGAATTAAAGAAAAAGCTTGCAAAAACAGAACAGGATGCAGCATATCTTGGTGAGTTATATGAGGCAGAAAAAAAGAAGAATTCAGAAACAGCAGAACGGTTGGAAACAGCGGAAACGGAGCATTTGGAACTCATCAAATTAAGAGAAGAAATGTACCGCATGACAGAAGCTGCACCAGAGTCCGTTGCTAATACCAGTATGGAAGAAAAAGAGAAGGCGTTGAGCTGCTATAAGATCGCAATCATAGGCGGACATGATAACTGGACCTACAAACTGAAAAATAAATTTAAAAATTGGAAATTTTACCGGCCGGAAGTAACAAGGACCATTGATGAAAAGTCTCTTCAAACGGCAGATTATATTTATTTCTTTACAGATATCATGTCACACGGGTCCTATTGCAGATATATTAAGTTTGTACGGGAATATGGCCTGAAATTTGGATATCTGCACACGATCAATATCGAGTCAAATATCAATCAGATATATGAGGATATTCAAAATCTGGAGAAATAACTTAGAATTTCATAAAGAACACAGGAAAGTCTTTTATACGGAGGCTTTTCTTTTTTATTCTCTTATGAAACACACACTCTATTTTTAGAACATAATTAGCAGATGAAAGGAGAAATAAAATTTATACTGTAATGTTCAAAAAATATGAAAGAGAGAAAAATATATGAAATACAAACTTTACGCATTTTGGAAACATGACATTCCTCCATATGTACTTGGGGGAGAGGTGACAGAAATCAAATCTAATGGTCGTGTATGTGTCAAAGGATTTACTGGATACTCTTTTCTTCCGCTGCAGATCCTTCCGTTAGAAGAAGGTCGCGCAAAACAGAAAGAAATTGATCTTGCTTTGAAAAATTATAAAAACACAATAAAAAAAGCAGAAGAAGAACTTCGCTCTCATACAAAACAGCTTTTATTGAAATATACGCTGACCGAGATCGGACATGAGCATGTGAATGATTTTCTGAAAGAATGTTCAGCAAAAAGAAAAGAAATTTTGGATGCCGGAATAGATACTGCATGTCAAACGAGTCTTCCAACGAAAGCAGATATTCTCTTGGAACTCAATGATGGTGAAAATATTGGTGGTTCGGGTGAATATGATTCCGACTGGGCTGTGACGGACAACACGGCTGAAGATTTTGCTTATGTAAAATGCAGGCTCACCTATGGCATTGATTATTTTATTCGTGAAGATACGGATACTGATGAAGATACACTTCTCTGGGATATTTTACAAAAGCACAGAGGGCACAAAGTCAGTATTGTTTCTTATGGAGACAATGATGCACCGGCGAATATTGCTCTTGAGTGTGAGGACTGTGGAGAAGTGATTTTGGATGCAGGAATATACACGATATACGCAAGAAAAGATAGTTAGCAGACAGTATATAAGATACAATGAAACAAGATTTTCATTGAGAAGAACGGAGGAAATTTACATGAGTAAAAAATATTATCCGATTGAAGATGCAGTAAATAATGTCTCACAAAAATTCAAACTTGGGTTGAAAGATGCGAATGAAATGGACGAAGAGGAATTTAACAATGTAGAGGAATACATATTGAAATATGTAAAATTTGTAAGCCATCCAGATTATGCACAGTTAATACCACAATCGTTAGAAACAGGAGAATATATTTTGTAAGGATGAAACGATGATTTACTATAAAAAGCGAGGAATATTATGGATAAATTAGAACAGGCAATGCAAAGTGAAGACTTTTGGATTGAACTTGCAGATACATCATTTGGTAAGGTCATACTTCATGGTAAAAATACAAACAGTATTGCAGACAATGAGTATTATGAGGTATCAAGCGAGATTAATACGGATGGAGATTTTGCTATTACTTTCTTTAAGACTTATGAGAAAATGAAGAAATGGTTTGATGACTGGCAGGGTGAAGGATTTTACAATTATCTTGTTGAATTATATGAAAAGCAATTTCTTTAGAAGAATGGAGATGATTATATGCGACTAGAATACAATGAAAATCAGGAGAAAGAGCTGCGAATAACAGAAATAGCAGCTATTCTTGAAAATGAATTGTATGAAAACGAGGTAGAAGAACATTGTTTAGAAATTGAGTTACAGTTTTTACAAGGTAATAAAAATACATATGGTGAACCCTATGCATTCATTGGAACAGGTATAAATGAGAAAGAAACATGTGTAGAATCACGAACAGGAGGCAACATATGCAATTAACAAAAGAAATCACAAAAGTCATTGATAACTTTTTACACGAAAAAGGTATATATGGAGTAGATTGCGATGATCTCGAACACAAGATTGCGGAAACCATAAACGGAAAGGAATGCCGGATTACCACTTGTGTAGGTGGTGCTGATGGTATCCTGGAAGTCAAAAATGGCGAATTATATATCAAATCAGATAAACTTGATTCGTACTTAGAAGAATACTCCATGGAATAATAGAAGAATATGCATTATCCGAAAAGATGTATTTGAGTTGGAATACGAAACAAATAATTGAACAATGAAACCACCAATCTTTGAATGGAGGATAACATATGAAATCTTATATCAAACCGAATGATGATAGAGACTATACAGATACTATTAAATTCCAGAAAAAGAAACAAAAATGGAAAGAATCGGGAATGAGCGAAAAAGATATAGAAAAACTAATAAATCTTTATCATAACTTTGACGTATGGGGAAATGACAAAGAATGTGATTATTCAAATACAGAAATTGCTTATGATGTAAGTGAGCTAGGTTATGAAAATTGCATTAGATAACTATATGGGACGTATAAGTGATACAGAGAGTTAAAATATTACGGTCTTTCTGATGAGGGACGGGAAAAGGTACAGGAGTGGAATGGGAAAAGAGATGTCTACATAAAAGCGCATTCTATCCATAAGCGTACTTCAAAATACGTCGGCTGCCCGGAATGTGGAAGCAAGTTAAATCTTAGCTATATTCGCGGTGAGAAGTGTCCATTATGCGGAACTGATTTGAGACCGGAAAACACCATTAAAAAGATTAACTGGTACGATAGAAAAGCCGGTGAGTGTGCAAAGAAATATAGACAGGAATTCTGGTTGGCTAAAATAGAGTATCATTGTTAACAAAAAAGCATTACAGTATATCATGGAAGTCTCAGTTTAGAGGCTTCCTTTTTATTTCATCTGGAAAATAGCAATCTATTATTAGAACATAATTTTACAGAAGAATGGAGGGTAATACAAATACTGTAATGTTCAAATATATTTTTTGGAGGACAAATACATGGCAAATATCAGAGGAATCAGTATTAAAGCAATTAAACATTTTATAGGAACAGAGGGACCTGCATACCAGGGAAATATTTATATTGGCAGTAAAAAAGTAGCGTTTTGGTCACAGGATGGAAACGGAGGACCAGATTGGTTCGACATGATGAATGGTTTTTCTAAGAAAAAACTTGTAGAAGTCATGAGACCTTATGTTACTCAAGAAGATGCTGAACTTGGAATCATAGATGAGTCATTCATGTGCAAACTTGTTTGGCTTGTCCAGGCAGAAAAAAAATTCAAAAAGGCACTTAAAAAAGGATATAAAGCCATGATGGAAGTCACGGACGGTTTTCATGTTGCGAACTATTATTATCCGGATGTTCCAAACTGCACAGCAGAAGAGCTCTTTATGAGACCTATTGAAAATAACATCAAAGACAAATTTTTTAAAAACGCAAAGATTACTTATCACCTGTATAAAGATATTTCAGACTTCTCTATCGGAGAACCTATCACGGTAGCTGAGATACAGAATTAGGAGGAAGCTTATGAAAACATATCAATCAAGCGCAATCTGCCCGAAGTGCGGGGAATTGCTACGTACAAATAACGCAAAAAGCTATAATTTCTATTGCCATAACTGTAACGGAAGATTCCGTTCAAATTCCATTAAAGATTCAGATGATGAATATTTCCGGATTAGCATTCCTGCAACCGCAGATGAATATGATGTTCATAATGAACCGTTGTTAGAAATTACAGAAAAATATCATTGCGATTTCCTTGGATATGATGACGGATGCGGTCTTATTGACATTGGCTGGGAAAAAGCATATCCGGATTATACAACAATGCATGCTTTGCTTGCGGAAGTCAATCAGGTATTTTCTTAGGAAACACATATTATAGAACATTACAGCTGCAGAAAGCTCCGGTTACGGGGCTTTCTTTTATTTTGTCTGGAAAATATCATTCTAACATTAGAACATAATAATGCAGAAGAATGGAGTGAAGAAATAATACTGTAATGTTCGAATCATAATTTCGGAGGAAACATATGAAAAAAGAAGAAATTATCAAATATGTCAAAGAACATGCTACCAGCACAATTCTGTCTTTCCCAGACAGAGGATCGTCATGGAGATCATCCAGTTACCGTGGTAATTTTTCCGGATGGATTCCTGCATCGATTATTGTACGTTATGGATGCAAATCCGTATCAGAGATATTCGCAGGTGGCGGCACAACATCGGATGTCTGCCGGGATCTGGAGATTCCTTACTGCGGGATTGATCTTAATCCTAATCCAGTAAGACCGGATATTTCGGTTATGGATATTCTGGATTATACAAAAGACCTGCCGGACGGATTCTATCAATCCGATCTGCAGATCCTGCATCCGCCATATCCTGGGATTAATGATATCCATTATTCCAATCATATGTGGAAAGGGGACAGCAGAAGTGTATCTGCGGATATTCAGGAAATGCCATGGGAAAAGGTATGCATGCCGTAAACCAGGCCGTAATGCGTGGATACGCAGCGATGCCGAAAGGAGCATATCAGGCAGTCGTAGTAGGTGATATTAGACGGAAAGGAATCTTCCGGTCTATGCTGACGAATTTAACATTACCTGGGGAACAGGTGCAGATCCTGATAAAGAAACAGCATAATACATCATCCGGGCGAAAGTGCTATGCCAATCATAACTTCTTTTTTATTGAGCATGAATATGTTGTGATCACGAAAAAACCATCCGGCTATGAAATTGCATTTGTTGTACCGCAACATTATACAATGGATATTCGGGACAGCCAAAGTGCGACTTGGAAAGACGTGGTATATGCAGTCTTACGTCAACTGGGTACTTCTGTTTCCTTGGATAAAATCTATGAGGAAATTGAGCCACACAAGAAAGCACAAGGGAATCCGCATTGGAAAGCTAAAGTCAGACAGACCTTACAGATGCTTGCTAAAACTGGAACTGCTACACATGTTGCATATGGAAAATGGTGTGTTGCATAAGGAGAAGGACACGATGAGTAGAATGATACAAACAAATATGGGCGAAATACCATTACAAGACTATCTGGATATTCGTGCATTAGAATGTGGATTTGACAGTTACAAAGAATTGGAAGAAGCAAGATTTTCCATTGAAATTCCAGAAATAAGTAAGGAAAAGGAGCAGACACTCGTTCCCAGACCAGATTGAAAACTTGAAACAGAAACTAGAAAGTGACAAAATCCAAAAATGGATAGAACATCATGAATAAAAAAGGAGATTAACACCTATGGCACGAAAAATCAAAATTGATGACAATACTTACGAATGCCCAGCCTGTGATTATCGTTGGTCAAAAACAATGGGCATGGCTGACCTGTCTTTTGACGAAGACGAACATTGTCCATGCTGTCCAGACTGCGGTGAACTTATCGAAGACGGTGATGATTATGAATAACAAAATATTCATTTGGAAGCGATCCGAAATTTCCTTTCTATAAAGGATATTTGATCGTAAAGGCAGAATCTATAAATGTTGCCTGTGATAAATTCGACAAAAAATATCCAGGACGTTTGCCATATACGATCAATTGTTCCGCATATTACACAGAAGAACAATGGAAAAATATCAAACATGATATGGGCATTTGTCATGAAGTAATCGAATAGCATAGAACATTATAGGTATAAGGAAGTCCCGATTGTGTGGGCTTCCTTTTATTTTACAGGAAAACATTCACTCTACATACAGAACAGAATCAACAGAAGAAAGGAGTGTAAATAAATACTGTAATGTTCAATTATTTCTTAGGAGGATAAGCTGAATGGAATACAAATATTATAAAGAAGTTACGGGTGAACTTGTGAGAGTACATATTGAACAGGATACAACACCAGAAAATCCTAGATATGACTGGGACGGAAACATCGGGCATATGATGTGCTGGCACAGAAATTATCAGCTCGGCGATTATAAAGAAAATAGTTATTCTGATAACCTTGATTTTTTAAATAATCTGCTAAGAGCAAGGGTGAGTGAATCCACCATTTTAAATTTTGTCAAAAATCACCGTGCCGCTAACTTTTTGACGCTTGATTACGACAGACATAGAAAAGTATGGGTGCTTGGACAGGAATTGAGACATGAAATTCCTAATTTTCGGGTAATCGAGGAGAACGAGAAAAAAGAATGGTTAGTAGATGCTGTCATTGATGCATTGCTACAGGCCGATAAATGGAGGCTCTTGGAACGCCATGCTGGAATTGTATATCTGCCGTTATTTTTATACGATCACAGCGGAATTACGATGAACGTCGGCGGATTCAATGATCCATGGGATTCCGGACAAGTTGGATACATCTACACAGACAAAAAAACGATTATGCAGAATGTAGGCGGATATTACGTTGGCAACAATGTTGACGGACGATTTGTTAAAACAACAGAACGTAACTGGAAAAAAGTTGCTTATCAAGACATGGAGAACGAAGTCTCTATATACGACCAGTATCTAACTGGACAGGTTTACGGAATCATCACAGAAGAATTTGATACAGATACCGGCACCTGGGAAGAACAGGATAGCTGCTGGGGATATTTCAGCGATAAATGGGGCGATGACTTAATTGAAGAAATTGCTTCAGAATATGGAATTACTGAGGAACTTCATGACAAAGCAGAAGCAGCATAAGAACATTAGAATTACGAAGGAGAAAAACATGTATAAAATTATCAAAAATAACACATTTACGATGGCAAGCTATGAATCAAAAAAAGAAGCATATAATGCTATTTTAAGTATATTGTTTGAAATAACCAAAAATGTACCGGCTAATAGTATCGAAATGATAAATGCAAAAGGCAGGTTGGATTTCTTAATTGATGGAAAACTTTTTGCTTTTTACCAGATTATTGAATTTGATGCTAATGCAGATGAAAATGATAAAAATTCTGACAGATGCTGGTATGAAGAACGCTGGTATGATTCGGATTTGGAGATTGCGTTATTATACCACGAAGTCCCGGTTACAGAAAAGACGATGAAACTGATGAGGGAAAAATGCAAACACATTTTTGACGATAAATCAGCTAGGAACGAAATGTTGGAAGATAAGGCCTTCGAAATTAAGGAAGCCATTCAGAAAGCTAAAGAAGATCAATCCCCAGCATACACGATGATTATCACGAAGGAAACATCTGAATGTCCGGAAAAATCATTAAATTATTTTGCAGATCGGCCATGGAAGGGAACTTATGTAAAAACACTCGTTGGCAATACAGTAGAAGATTTCTTTGAAGAAACTGATATCGAAGGGCTGTTTTATCAGTTGATTGACAACAGGAAAGGGATACGAATTTCCCATGGTTCTGTAGATATTGACAGGATCGCAGAAGAAATATCAGAATATCAAAAAAACAATGGAGGAAAATCAGATGACATTGACAAATGATGGAGCACTTACTATTGAAAAAGGATATACGGAACAGTTTATCAAACTGTTAATCGACCAGAATATAATAGAAACGCCGAAAGATGTAGAGATTACAGAAGAGAATGAAACAGTAGATGTCGAATTATCAGAAATCTATGGGAATCTTACAGATTCTCTTGAAAATCTCTGTGAAAGCTGTAAAAAAGAAGGCATCAATGTTGATGGCTTGATCGAGTATTATGGAGATTACGATGGAAAATATGAGATCATTGGTACTGTATTTCATGAGTATTCCAGCGATGAATATGCATTAAAAGAAGCATTAGAGACGCGTGATTTGATCAGCCCGTCATTAAAAGGAAAGCTGCTTCAAATGATAGAAGAGATGAGCGAATTCGTGATTGAGTCACCAGAAAAATGCACCAAAACGATGCAGTCCATGAAAAAACTATTAATAGATACCAAAGATAGATAGTTGAACATTATGGTACGAAAGAAAGTCTCGATAAGAGGCTTTCTTTTATTTTTGAACGAAAAATTCATTCTATCAATAGAACATAAATCTGCAGAAGAGAGGAGTGTAAACCAATACTGTAATGTTCGAATTTACTTCAATTTACAACAAAGGAGAATGAAAATAATGAAAAGAATCAGTGATGAATTATTTGTAACAGGCGAAAACAGAACATACAGTCTTGACGATGTAATTGCCATCCGTATCCAGGATGGTGAGTTCTATTTTCTTGGGTGGATGGAAAATGCCGAACGTTATTCCATTCAGTGGGCAAAATCAAATTCTAAGATTGAAAGGGATCTTTTGATTGCCAGTGATGATATATACGATGCAATCACAAGTTGTAAAGACTATAACAAAGTAGAAAATGACTGGCTTATGGATGATAAAGGAAATCTTTTAAATAAAGACGATCATGAATATCGTAATGCATATAAAAAATTTCTCTCATGTATTAACCCATATCAGAGAAATGGAAAATCTGATCCGGATGACCATAATATTTTTCTCATGACCCAGAAAGAATTTGGAGACTGTATTGATGCATTACGGGACGGGGATTATGTATTTGTAATCGAATAATATGGAGGATATTGCATTATGATGAAAGAAGAATTTGAAAAAATCGTTGGCGAAACTGTATCAAATGAAGATTATAACGTGATTGAAAAAGTCTATATTTGGCACCCGTCTATCAGTGAAGTATCAGGCAAAGACCAGATATCATCCATTTACAGACAGTTCGGTATGCCTGTAATCCACGATATGTTAGAAACAGCTATGTATGCAAAAGAACTTGATTCGCAGCGCAGACAGCTCATGAGGCGTGTAGACGAAATTGACCAGAGGTTCTGTAAATTACAGAATGGTGATCTGACAGAGGAACGATGCCGCAAGGATGCTGATAAGCTTTTTACAAAATCGCAAAATCCACAGGAATGGGATCTTGCAAAAGCTTTTCTCTGTGATAAGTATGGAAAAGAAATTGCTGATTTTGTGATAAAAGAAATGGATTAGGGTGATATTATGAAAAATTGGAAAGAAGAACTTTCCGGTTTATTAAAATCCGGCTGTACGGATTCAGATATTAGGCAATTCATACAGGAACATCCGGATATAGCGGGAAAAGATATTTGGAATTATGTATCTGATTACTATGCACCGGAACAATGTAAAGGCTGTATCCATGTGCAGCTGATTGGAATGTATCCTTGTTCCTGCTGCTCTGTAAATGGAACTTCAAAAAATTATTATGAAAAGAGACCGTTATGAAAGTAAAAGAATTTCTAAATCTGCTGCCGAGACAGGCTATCTGGAAATATGAACTCAAATTTTCAGGTTTTACTGACAAAGAGGAAGCAGAAATTGCGAGCATTATTCCGAAAGTGACGGAGGATGGAAGACCGTTATTAAAAATTGTTGGGAAAGATACAAAAGAATAATCGAAAATTACAGTACAAAGGAAGTCTCAATAGAGGCTTTCTTTTGTTTTATACGGAAACAGACATTCTATTAACAGAACAGAATCAGCAGAAGAAGGGAGGAAAACAAAACATACTGTAATGTTCAAATACAAATTATATGGAGAGAAAGATATGAGTAAAATTACAATTGAACAAAAACAGGCAGAACTGGAATCTAATGAGAGTATGGTTATGGAATACTTGGCTCTATTCAATAACGGTGATCACATTGTAGAAAGAAAAGGTAACAGATTCTTGATTGCCAATCAAAACCTTTTTGCTTCGTACATATTGGAAGTGGAAAATGGGCATATCACAGCAATACTTCCAAATGGGTATCATAAAAAACAAGACTGTATCAAAGAATTAAAATCTCAACATTATGGTGAGACGGACTTTCTTAATAAAATTAATGATTTCGAAGAAAAATGGGATATCTTTTATACAAGCACAGACGAAATTAAATCCGCAATATATGAGAATTATATTGCCAGCCCAGAAAAATTAAATTTAGATCAATTTTCCATCCCCGTAAAAGCGTCAAAGGCTACACTATTGAAAACTTATGCTGAAATTCAAAAAGCTATTAACGGAGATTATGTTGTTCGGCTGCATGATGCTATAATTTCATGTAGTGATGTTACTGGCCATGCTGAACTTTATGTAACTGGAATAGAAGAAGATCTTAGTTCATGTAAGGATGCGAACGAAATATTTAAAGGAGAATACAATGAATTTCTCAGAAGATATAAACATAAGGAAAGTGACACAAATATATATCGATTGACTGATATATCCTATGACGAAAATGGTTCCATCACGGGAATACAACGGGATTTTATCCCAAGATTGGATCAGGTGGTATAATATTTGCCTTTTGAGGAAGCCTGTCTCCACACTCGGTTTTTAATATAAGCAATGATAGCAAATAATTTTGAGGTTTTTTTCCATACAAAAGAAATATTAGAATATTACGCAAAGGAAAGTCTCAATAGAGGCTTTCTTTTGTTTTATACGGAAACAGACATTCTATTAACAGAACAGAATCAGCAGAAGAAGGGAGTGAAATTAAACATACTGTAATGTTCAAATACAAATCATATGGAGAAAGATCTGCTATGAAAAATGATGAAATGGTTACAGATGCAAACATGCTTGTAACCCAGAATACGATTACGCAGGACCAGATTGAAGAAGTCAATGTTTATCTGGAATATGAAGAGGGATCCCGCCTGTTAACTAATCTAGGATATTCGTTTTATTACAATCTCATGCAGCAAAATATGCATCCGGCCGATGCGGACCGCTATGCCAATCTCAACACTATTTTAGGATATGATGTTGGAAAAGACATATTTACGGCTATTGACGGTTATGTATGGGAACACGATTATGATCTTCTGGAGCTTTCCGGTTCCAAAGAAGATAAAAAAATCCTGGAGGATGCAGCAGAAAAATTACAGATGTCTTTGGACTTTTCAAAATGGAAAAATTTATCCGGACAGCAGTATGATTATCTGTTTTTTGAGGGGACAGGATCTTCTGGGTCCGATAATTTTGAGAACGGCAACCGTGCTATATCTAAAACACATACATTTGCTTGAAAGTATGATGAAACAATACCGGTCTCATGTATGAATTTCTACAGGAAGATTACATACGAAAATGCAGAAGAATTTATGCATAAAATATGCAAAATTAATTAACGAAAATTAGAAAATGGAGGATACAGTAAATGTCAAAAACACAATTATACGGACAGAAAATCAACCCATATTTCGGGGAAAGGTTATCAGGAGAAAATTATTTGATCATGTTTTGTGCGGAAGAAGCAGACGGTTGTTTCTGGCAGGTATCGGAAGGGTGTGCTAGTGATATTGATACATGTATCATGATGGCAGCTCTTGAACCAGAAGAATCCTTTGCCAAAGGTCATTGTGTAAAAATATTCACGCCGAATTGTAAAGAGAAGAAAAACTATACTTCCCGTGATGCTCTTATCGAAGATTTATGGAAAACACTGTCGAATGTTCCGATGAATCCGGACACAGAAGATATGGAAGAGGAATGGTTTATATTTCCGAAAGGAACCAACAGGGAAGCAATCTGGAACTGGTTCGATGAGAACCATTCAAAGGGTGTTGGATGGATTATGAATCACGAAAACTAGGAGGCATCTTATGAAAGATAGAAATTACCCTGTAATTTTGGGACTTAAAAGGAATGGAAAGCCAACCAAAGCATGTCTTGGAATACGGACGAAAAATGGGGCCAGCTATGATGTAGTGATTATGGGACTCAAAGAAAATCAACCCGACATTAATAACTGTACAAAAGAAGAATTAACAGAAGCATTGGATGGCAGGATATATACGACACTCAGATTTTGCAATATAGAAGCACTTGACACAATGATTAAGCTCCTGCAGGATACTAAAAAGATGTGGGAAGCAGATATTCATAATAGAAAATAATTTTCCTGTCTGATCAATACGCAAAAATGTATTCGAATATTGCACGAAAGAAAGTCTCTTACAGGGGCTTTCTTTTGTTTTAAGAGAAAACACACATTCTATTTACAGAACAAAAATACACAGAAGAAAGGAGAATAAAAAAATATTCTGTAATGTTCAAATAAAACAAAATGGAGGAGTATTTATGCGTATCGTAACCTACGATTTGGAAAAAAATGAAAATGACATGCCCATGTTAGTAAAGGAATCATCTCAAAATTGTCCATCTATATCAAATTCTATTACGGATCCAGGGGAAGCAGTAGCTGTACTCAACCAGGCTTTGCAGCTTGATCGGAAAATGGAAGAGCATTTTTGCCTAATAGCAATGAGAAGTAAAAAGGTCATTGGAATCTTCAAGGTAAATGTTGGTACAATCAATAATTCCCTTGTAAATACAGCCGGGATTTTTACACGTTTATTATTGTGCGGGGCAACACATTTTATTATTGCACACAACCATCCGAGTGGTAATGTATCTCCATCTCCGGAAGACGAAAAGGTAACAGAGAATATTAAAAAGATATCGGAAATGATGGGAATCATCTTTTGTGATCACATTATCATTGGTTCTGGCTATTTTTCATTCTTAGAGCAAAATATGTTGTGATTTTACAGAATACTTTCAGGCCGGAGTGATTCCGGCTTTTTTTGTCCAGAAAAATCTGTTGTAAAAAAATTCAAACATACTATTAGTATAAGTAAAAAAATGTAGAGAGGTTTTTATTATGGCAAATAAGAAAAAAATGGATGATTACAATTGGCCAGATTTATACAGACAAGCAGACAAATTTATGCGCCAATATATCCCAGAAACAATGATTCATACCAGCATGCGATCACTGTTCGATGGCAGACCTGCAGTAACCGTGCATTTTCCGGCAAAAGGGCATAAACAGGAATTGGATCTATTGCAAAAGAAAGCTTGTTTTCGCTGTATTCGCGGAACTACTGTGAATGGAGTACGTTTGGTTTATGCCAATATCTATTTTACCGCAGATGGATCAAGAATATATGGAGAAGAGGAAGAAACCCTCAAATAAAATGATATATGGAGGAAGGGAGATCGGATATGAGTATTAGATATGATGGATATATTCTTGATAAAAATTATAGTCTCATGGAATTGAATCATATTATGAAGGAATTCCGAAAAATTGCAGTGAATTATTGCGAAAAAGCAATTCTTGAGCAGACGGTATATCAATTTCTTTATTTTTACCATTTTAGGGAAATACATAGTGATGTAAGGATCAAAGAATTAATAGAAAAAGCGAAAGATATAAATGATCCGTTAAAAAAACTATGGGAATACACATTGGAAGAAGATTGGTCAGGACTTTATTTTCAGACACATCTTTATCTGGCACATGAAATTGAAGAATTCAACAGATTTCCAGATATTATGAATGCCGAATTTGATTATCGGTGTGAACTGGTATTCTTTCCAACAAAGGCGGGGATCCTAGCGATGTATTTTGGAAATGATAAGGTCAGATATATGTTAGAAAGTACAAAATATTTGAAGAAATTCTTTTACCAGAATAGCACAGAGCGCCCAGAGAATATTTCTGAGAAAGAATGGAATTATAGATTGGAAACATGGGAAAAAGCACTTGCCCCGGATTACATTCCAATAAATCATGGGTTTCAGGTTCAGTTATTTGATACGAAGCATATTATGTACACAAAAGATTTGTCCGGTATCGACTTACCATCTCCTGAAACAATGATCAATGGATTAAAAGGTACTTACAAAGAAGAGGAACATCTGCCAAATTACCCAAAGCAGGGTTCGATCATAGATTACATGGAATTTTACAAAAGCCAGACATTCAAAGATTGGCAGAAAAATGTAGAAAAAGATATTCGGAAGAAATGTCATTTTTTCACTGATAAAAGTATGTTATCAAAAATCATTCATTAAAAACGCAAGAAAAAGGAACAAGAAGTCTGCATTACTACAGACCGATATTCCAGTCAAAAAGACTTCCAGGAAAAAGAAGTACACACAGGCGCAGTATCGGGCAGCTGTGGAAATGGCAGAGGAATGCGGCGTGGTCAATGCAGGAAAGCTGATCAACCGGTTCCATATTCCTGCAAATATGGCACTGGATATCCTTACAAAGATGCAGGAAGAAAGTATCATCACAGAAAAAGGAGCCGTTGCGAAGAAAAAGGGGATTGTCTGGAAGGAGAAATAAGATGCAGAAAATAGATGATTTTGACTGGGATTATTTGTATGCAAAGGCCGAGGAATATATTAAGGAATTCATTCCGGAAGCTCATGTAAACCATGGAACGATGACACTTCACGGTGCGAATCCAATCGTAGATGTTTCCTTTCCGGAAAAAGGAAATAAGAAAGTGATCAAATATCTCTTAGAGCAGAAATGTATTCAATACCGACGAGGTACGAATACAAAAGGGACGAGGATACGTAATTTGGGAATCATATTTTCAGAAGATGGAAAGACCCTGTATACAGGAAAATGGTAAGGAGTTTGTTTTTAAAAAAGAAGAAAAATGAGAGAAAAAATAGAAATGGTAGATTTACAACCAGAACAAAAGAAAAGAACATTGAATTGTATGACAAAATTATATCAGTCATTGGAATTCTTTTATCAGTTAGTTAACGATGACAAATTGTCAGAGGAAAATGTAAGGACTCATATGGGATTATATGAGTCATATTTCACAGAACTGTCAGATATGCTGGGATATGATTCGGCAATTGCTGAGGAGCGGAGAAGCCGCTATACAGAAATCCGAACATTGCGGGAACAGCTACGGGAAAGTCTGGCAGAGCAAAGCAAAACAATTTCCACAGATCTGCTGATAGAAAAATTAAATCACTTGGATGACTTGTTCCGTGTCTGGTATTCCTCATTAGGATTCCGTTACGCATCCCAGGAAAAGATCACACAGAGAATGTTTCTGTACACGGTCACACAGGAACTTGGAGTTTATGGCTGAAAAATATTATAGCAATAATTTGGAACTAAATGATGCTGTTTCGGCATTCGAAGATGCCATTGAAACATCTGGAAACGGAGAAGCATCATTTGGTGTAGCGGGAGAAGACTGGGAGAGAATCGAGATCACTGAGCCTCCGTATAAGTACAGCGATGCTCGGTTCTACGCAGAATACTATAATGGATTCCAAGCACCATTCTTGGTCTGTATCTGGAACAAAGATTATGCTGAGTTAGAGGATCTTCTGAAAAATACATCTGAAAAATTGTACAAGGCATATAGGAAGGAAATGGAATGGGATATGACCTATGAGAGGCTTGATAAGAATTTGCACAGTGTAGCCAAAGGACTTGGAGAGTTCTACTTAAACGGAACCAGGTAATAGAAAAGAGAATCAATATAATGGGAAAACACGGAAGAACCAGAAAAGAACAGAAAGTGGATCAGACACGAACATATAGCGTAATGGAAACGAAAGTATCACAACAGGCCGTAGATGCATTTCACCATAAGCCTTTTTGCTGCTTTGAATCCACTCATAAAGAAAATAAGAATATTCAGCAAGGAGGAAAAAAATATGGTGATGTGTAATAGCCCTTGGGGATTTTGGAAAACATGCGTAGCCAGTATGGACGGGCAGCAAAGTCACGGAGGAACAATCTGCTGCGATACCGCAGAAGATCTGGATTTTCAAGAAGAAGATATACTGAAACAGTGTGAATATGCGAAAAAAGAAGAAATCACGGATGTACCAAAAGAGCACTCAATCAATAATGTTGAATTTGAAATACGTGCGCAAATGTATTCATTCAGCAGTGAAACGAGTGTAATTACTGTTAAGGAAATCGAAAATGCAACAAAACTCTTTACAGAGATGTGCAAAGAGTATGAAAATGTGCAGATGAAAAAGATTAAAAAAAACATGAAATTAAATAAGTTCGAATTAATTCGTTTTGCTTTAAGAGCAGAAAGTACCATTTTCCCTAATGGAAGATTGGATTGCATAAACGGAAACTTTCATACAGAAGATGCAAAAGAATTCATGGAATATTACAAGATTACATATGCGGAGTAAGCATGTTGCAGTAAATATATCAATTCAGCTAGGAGGAAAGGAACATGTGTAAATATTGCGAACGAAGAACAGATGTGAAATTAGGCTGGGATCAGCCGGAACTTCCGTGGCACCACAACCAGGACATCACAAGGAACATATCCGGGAATATGATTCATACGGATGATACAGTTGGTGTGATTCATGATTATCAAACAGCTTCTCCGGTATTGATTATAAAGGATAAGAGCTGCTTCGGATCCGAAGAGGATGGCGTTGGTACTATCTACATTCCAATCAAATTCTGTCCGGAATGCGGAAGAAAACTTGGACGATAGTAGAGATTGTGGCAAATTGGCAAAAGAAAGAGAGTGGCTATGAAGAAAAAATGTGCGGATATTTTCAAGGAACGATTGCAAATGGCTATGGGAACGATTTCTCAAAGAGATCTGGCAAAAATGTCCGGCCTAACGGAAGCGACCATATCACGATATCTGAAGGGGGAACGCATCCCAAAACTGACCGATGCAATTACATTGGCTAATGTCCTACATGTTTCCCTGGATTACCTTTCCGGTCTTTCAGAGATTCCGAACAGTCATAATAACAAGGTAATTCCATTAGAAAAAGCTTTGGAATATTGCGATAAACAAAGACAAATGTGGCACGAATATAGTCTAAAAGCATTAAAAAATAATAACCGTATGGATTCGGTAGGCGCGGTTGCATTGGGGGATCGGAATGAGGTCATGTATGGGTATGAGATTCCCAATATTTTGAGGCTCTTATGTAAAGATAAGGAGATTCTATAGAGATTGGATTAGTTAAAGGATAGTTTTGAAAGGATACGAGGTTAAAATGAGTAAATTAATGGATTTTATTTGGGGAAATAGTATGGGGGAATATGGCCTTATGACTATCATTATGACAATTTTATTGATTCTAATGAGTGTAATTGCTATTTTTATGGTGATTTTATTCATAATTTATATTGTAAGCGTAATTATTTCTGACCCTGAATGTCAGAAAAGTTATCTGATTGAAACTGTAAAATGCATAGAAAGTGAGGATAGCTCACACTTTATTATGAGACCTATTATAATTGTTCCACTTATCATGACTCCTCATCATTCCGGTTCTCAATCAGCAACTTTCGATTACAATAATTTAAAACTGAAATCGACAGAAAGCAGTATTTGCAATGTAGCGAAAGTAGGCAAGTCATACAAGGCAAAGATTGAGGTTCGTACATTTCCAGAAACAGCTACAGTAGAATACGGAATAACTGAGATTGTCGAAGCGCTGTAGAGGGAGGATCGAGCTGCTATCCGTGTTGCCAATTTCGACCGTAGAAACAGTTTCTATGTTGCTTCATTATTCCGATTCTTAAGAAATTCGGACTTATCCGAACAGTGCAAAAAAGAAATACGACATTGTATCAATACATACAGAAAATAATAAGTAATGGAAAAGGAAGTGTAATTATGGACGGATTGATCATCAAGAAGAAATGGCTGGATCTGATCTTATCAGGGGAAAAGACCTTGGAAATCCGAAGTAGCAGTACAAAGAAAACTGGGATTCCAATTTATCTTTTGGAAAGCGGTTCCAAACGTGTAAGGGGAACATGCATCATACAATCAGTATATCCGATCTCATGTTCAGACTGGTCAGAAGAGCGGGGAAATCATTGCGTTGATCTTTCTTATAAAGAACTAAAAGAACGATATAAGAACCCTCATGCATGGGTACTGGCGGATGTAAAGCCGGTCGAAAACGTGTGGTATTATGACCATCCGAACGGGGCAGTCATCTGGGTAAAAGATGTTTCACCTCTCGATGAGATGCAGGATGAGCGGCTGCGATATGGATATTAAAATTAGGAGGGAATACTATGACAGAATACAAATTGATCAACCCAAGCGATCCCTATACATTCCTTGCCAAGACCAAAGAATCTGCTGCATTGGCAGTATTCCTACTTGGAACGATGTATGGAGCATCACCAAAAGACGATAATGAAGAAAAACGAATTCCGGTATTCCTGTTCGGTGGGGCAGAGGAATGGTATCGAAAAGAATTCGGACGAAGTACCGAAGCTGGATTTAAAGCAGAAAAACAGAATGTGGCAGATGCACTATTGTCTTTCATGTATGGATCTTTTGAAGACCGGCGGAGATATGAGGCTGCACTAAATGCCATTACGGACGAAGAAAAGAAAAAGGTGTTCATGGAAGAATGGCAGGATGGGCGGACCAGCATGAAGAATATTGGCGAATATGCTCATCAGCTCGGAGAAAAATTGAAAGGAAAAGTTAAATGCTGCATCGATGATACGACAAAAGTTAATACTTAACATGAGATTTTTTGTCCAAAAACTCCTCTTAATAATTTTTTCTCACATACTATAAGTGAAAAGAAAAAATTGTTAGGAGGGATTTTTTATGCGTAGTTTTATTCGCCGTTTCTTGCAGCCAATGTTTTGCGAACATAACTGGGAACTGTTGTTCAATGTTTATGTAGAAGATGATTTTGGAAGTACTTGGAGCGAGAAAACATATCGATGTAGGAAATGCGGACTACAGAGAAAATATAAATCCTGCTGAAAATTAAGAAATGGAGGTCCTTTATCATTGAAAACACATCATCCGGAAATCAAAAAAGATCCACTTTATCAGGAAGCACTTTATAAAGTGTACAAAAACAATCCAGAACTTATTGAATCTCAACAGAAATCAAATGCTGAAAAAAAGCAGCGTTTAAATGCCATAAAAATAAATAAAATATGCATGGCTTTTTCTATTATATATGTGTTGTTTATGGCTTTACTAGGGACATTACTCAACGAGATTTTCTGGTATGAAATAGGGATTGGAATGGGAGTTGTCTTAGTGGCCAAAGAAGCTCATTTTATCATTACAGACATCATATTCTGGCGCCGGATGGCTAATGAAGATTTTCAGTTATACAGAAAATGGAAATTTGAATTCGCCAAGGTTGGGTATGAGATATGAATATGAATCGTAAAGAAATAACAAATTTTTTAGGTGAGTTATTGAAAAAAGACCGGCTTACCGGACTGGGAAAACACTGGTCCAGTGAGGTCAGCATTGATCCTTTTACAACCAAGGGGCGGAGAGTCGATTTCATTGAATTTATACCGGAAAACCAGTGCTCACTCTCCGGAATAGAAAAAGGAATTTTCGTGTGTTATGAAGTGAAAAGTTGCGAAAAAGATGTTTATAGTGGAAATGGACTGAATTTTTACGGTGAGAAAAATTACATTGTCACAACAATAGACTGTTATAAAAATCTGCTACCGGATTTGAAAAATTCTATTTTTTCAAGGCACGTTAAAAAATGCAATCCGGAGTCTTCTAATTATTATGGAGTCATGGTGGCTGTGCCCAGGTGGAGGAATGTAAAAGATGAATTAGAAGATCCGACCCCGCTTACTCATGATTGTAACATATCAGACTGGACACTCAAGATCGCAGAATCCTGCCGGCAGGGACCACGAAAGAGAAGTATGACAGAACTGCTTTTCTGTATGCTACGAAGTGGTCGATAATTTTTATGTATAAAAAAGAGACCAAAGCCTATTGTACGGCCGAGATCTCTTTCTCTTTTGTGAATGTATTGTATTTGTATAACCTTTTATGCTATCACCAAGTCATACAGAATGGATAGTCGAATCGCTTTTACTGATAAATCAGTATAGATTTAAGCATTGATAGCATCTTTTAATGTTTTCCCAGCTTTGAATTTTGGTGCTTTGCATGCAGCAATCTTCATTGTCTCACCGGTCTGAGGATTTCTTCCCTCTCTTTCGGAACGTTCGCTTGTTTCAAATGTTCCAAATCCCGGAAGTGCAACCTTATTTCCCTTTTTTAACTCATTTGTCACAATACTGATAAATGCATTTAATACCTTATCAGAGTCTTTTTTAGTGAGTTCCGCATTTTCTGCCATTGCAGCGACTAATTCAGTTTTTGTCATAAATTTCCCTCCAATCTATTTGTTCTAGTAGATATCCTATACGATTTTATAATAAATATCAAGAAATGTATGTAAATATATCAAAATGTGGATAGATACGTGAAACAAAACCGTCTATTACAGTATAAAGAAAGTAGGAGGTTAACAAACTATGAGCAAAATGGATACAGATACAAAAATATCATATAAAGAAAAGATGGAAGAAGAATATAAAATACTGTGCTCTATCTGCGGAAAATACAAATATCGAGTGGAATATAAGTTTGATCAGTTTTTTATCTATACGAAATATGAGGTATGGTGTTACGAAATCAAGTCTGGCAAAAGAATTCTTTTACATGGTAATTTACTGTATGGTAAGGGCGGTATAAAAGAATCAGGGCGATGGCATCATCAAAAAATGTGTGGATGCAGATCCGTGGATGATATTGTAAAAAAAATTCATGAACATGAAATATGGAAATATGGTGGATTGGAGTTCAAATAAACCAACTAATAAAAAACAGCACTGACATTAAATAGATAACTAATCCTTTGTCAGCTTTTATAAGATTCTTACAAAACGGGTCCATGAAATATGGATCCTTTTTTGACCACAAAACCATAGCAGCAAAACATATGAAACCTTTCTGTCATACTAATAATAGAGACAGATAGTAAACGACTTCAAAATACAATCAGCTGCCCTTCCCCTCAATCTTATCCGGCAGCATGAGACGTAACTTTTGAATTGAGCGTTTAAGTACCGGAAAAAAAGTCATGTTTTTCGCGAATGTAACTATCCGGGAGATGCTGTCCGCAGTTGTTCCGTTGATCTAAGGGTCTACACAACAACCTATCTCTATCCGGAACAACTGCAAAAGAAAATTATTTTCAAATAAATAGGAGGAAAAATTATGCAGAACAAAAAGAGAATGAAAACCATGATTGCAGCAACAGCCATGATCGGCGTGCTTGCAATTGGCGGAATCAGCGCATACTTTACAGATGGTGATACCGCAACCAACACCTTTACAGTAGGAAAAGTATCTATCGACTTACAGGAGCCTAACTGGAATCCACCGAAGGATATCACACCAAACCAGGAGATTAAAAAGGATCCTCAGATCAAGAATGATGGTATCAATGATGCATACATGTTTATGAAAGTTACAGTACCATATGACAATATTACTGTTGTAGCCGGTGATGGAACAAAAGCTGCAGCAAAAGCTGATACAGAACTTTTCAGCTATGATGTAAAATCTGGATGGATCGAGATTGGAACACCTGTCAAAGATACAAACAATAAAACAGTTACACATCTGTATGCATATGGTACAGCTACTCAGATGACAGCTGTAGCAGCAAATCAGAAGACCGGAACTTTATTTGACTGGGTTAAATTCGTTAATGCCCGTGAAGATGAAGGACTGGAAGGAACTACAAAAAATATCAAGATCGATGCATATGCTATCCAGACACAGAACATCAATGATGGCAAGACAAAACTGGATGGTATCAACTCCGATGGTAAGGTTAAGCCAACAGATGTATGGGCGGTTCTTGAACGCCAGAATCCTACAACAACAGTATCTGTAAAAGAAGAAGCTAATTCCGATATCAAACAGGGCAACTAAAGGAATTATTTGTACGCATGATAAGCTTCCTGCATAGAACGTGCGGGAAGCTTTTCTTAAAAGCAACAACGAACTCTTTTCAAACATACTATTAGTAGAAGAAAAGAGAAAGGAGAAATGGAATGAAAAAGAAGAAATGGAAACCATTCCTCATCGCTTCGACAGCCGTGCTGCTTATTGCATCCATTGGCATTGGAATATATGCTTTTCTGTCAGATGGAGACACTGCTAACAACCGGACAACCATCGGCGGCGTTACAACGGATATTCCAGAGAAATTTACGCCACCAGATGATATCAAGCCTGGAGATGTGATCACAAAAGATGTAAAGATTCGAAATACCGGAAAAGATGACTGTTATGTAAGAGTACGGTCATTATTTTCTGATAGTGATATGGAAAAGTATTGTACCGTGAATTACAATACCACAGACTTCACTTACAATAAAAATGACGGATATTATTACTACAAAAAAGTGTTAAAGAAAGGCGAAACAACACCTAGCTTGTTTACAACTGTAACAATCAGTAAAAATATCCCACAAGATGAAATCAGAAAATTTGATATCATTGTCTATCAGGAAAGTTATCAGTCTTATGGATTTGATTCATATCAGGCAGCATGGGATCATTATCACAGAAACCAGAAAAATTAATAAGGAGGAAAAATCTATATGAAAAAGAAATATATGATGGCAGCATGTGCTTGTATGTCCTGCGTCCTCCTTGGAAGCGGTACTTATGTGTATGCAAGACCTGAAACATCTGTTACAAACCATTTCAGCACCGGTGTTGTCGATATCAATCTTGATGAATACGAACTCACTGCCAATGGAGAGGAAGAGCCATTCAGGGATTATACCGGAAAGAAAGGGGAAAATCCTCTGATTATGCCGGGTGATGATATCTCAAAGATTCCAAGAATCACAAATGATGGAAATGACTGTTATGTAAGAGCGAAACTGGAATTTTCTGGCACAGATGTTGATCTGGAAAAGGAGCTTTATGGATTCCCTTCTGGTTGGGAAAAACACGATGACGGATATTACTATTATAAAAATATCCTGAATACTGGTGATAAGATAGACATCTTTGAAGGGTTGAAGATCCCGACCGATTTTCCACAGACAGAAGAAGGCAAAACATTTAAGCTGAAAATTGATGTAGATGCCGTCCAGAGTAAGAATTTTACTCCGAACTGGGATGACAGATCTCCTTGGGGAGACGTTGAGATTCAGGATTGTATCCGTGATGGATATGATATTGCAACATTTAAGAAGGCGGATAATCAGAGCATGCGGGTAGAATATCAGGGTAGTTCCAAGAAATTATTCTCGAATCCGGATGATTTCTTCCAAAATTTCCCTGTTATGATGCCAGGTGATACTTATAAAGAAAGTGCCGGACTTGTAAATAACAGTAAGACACCAATCAAGCTGTATTTCCGAAGTGAAGTCACTGACAAATCGGAGCTTTTGGATGAGGTTAAAATTAAAATTTATGCAACTATCGATGGTAAACGATCCCTGATCTACAATGGTCCAATGGTAAACAGCCAGATTACGGATAACATTCTTCTTGGAACGATTCCGGCTAACGCTACAGGCACATTGGAATATAAACTGGATGTTCCAAAAGAACTGGATAACCAGTATACACTTCTGTCATCTTATGTAAAATGGATCTTTTCTACAGAACCAATCGAATCAGGAAGAGAACGTGTACAGACAGGTGATTCGAACGTCATCGGTCTTTGCATGGTAGCAGGCGGAATGTTCTTTGCAGCCGGAGCATATGCAATCTGGAAGGATGAAGAACGCAAGAAGAAAGTGAGAGAATAGTATAATGAGTAAGTTTCAAATTCTTTGGAATTACACCAGAAAGAAAAATGGTGAAATTGTAATTGCAGAAGAAGAACTGCAGAAAATGCTGGATATGGCAGAAAAGACAGCATATAATGAAGGATTTATGGACGGATTAAAGTCCGTACAGACTCCAGTATGCCATCCGGAAATTGTCCAGCCACAGACACCGGTATATCAGCCGGGGCAGATGCCAACACGCACAACACGGCCGCTGACCGGTGGATATCAGGTAACATGTGCTGACCACGAAGGTCAGACGGTTGCCGGAGATACCGCACCATTAACTGCGGAAGCAAAAAATCAGATGGTTCATGAATTTGACCAGAATGTAAATGGTAAAACAGAATAATAAAAAAGGAGGTCTTGCTGGAAAGCAGGGCCTTTTTATTATTTATTTTCGTTTCCTTCACTCTATTATTAACGACTTACTCAGGAGGTATCATTATGTTTTTATTTCAGCAATTAACGAAAGATACGCAGATGCATTGCAGACGTGTTTCTGAATTAGCTGTAAAACTTGCTGTTTTGTGTGGAGAACCGGTGGTGAATCAAACAAAGATTTCTGTTGCAGCCATATATCATGATATAGGTAAAATAAAATTACCGGAAGAAATATTAAATAAAAAAGAACCTTTAACTGACGAAGAATACAATCTCATTAAACAGCATACAAATTTTGGGAGTGTTTTGATGAAGGGGTATTGCTCAGATGATATCTGTCAGATGATCCAATACCATCATGAAAACATAGACGGATCCGGTTATTACCGGTTAACAGAAATTCCTTTAGGATCACGAATCATACGTATCTGTGATGTGTATGATGCCATGACTTCCATCAGACCTTATCATACTGGGAAATCTATGGATGAAACTATGAATTATATCCGGTCGCATGCCGGAATACTGTTTGATGAATCTTTGGTGCAGCTATTTTCGATTATAATTCAACGTAAAAAAGAAATATGAAGAAGTACCATCATAACGAAATTTCCAATTTTGTCCAGAAAGCCGGAGAAATTATGAATTCACTCATACTATATATAGATGGAAAGATGATATTTATATTCATTAGAAGGAGGCACAAATATGGATACAAAACCGGCAAAGCTATTTAAAGTTGGGGGATATCTGCTTGATCCAACCGGAAGGCTGGATGCGAATATGATCCGTTCTAAGATTGCATATGGATGCGGATACCCATTTGTTACACATTATTTGAACGTGCAGCAAGAGAAAGTACGGGAAATCAGTGAAGACCATCCGCTTATGGATGAGAATTGCAGCTTATCTGATTGCGAGAAATATTTTCACAGTTGTCATCTGGCAACAGAAGGCCGAATGGTAGAAGTTGGACAGATTTACCGCCATTTTACTGGAAAAGAAGTAAAAATACTCCATATAGCAGAGGACACGGAAGCACCAGGACAGTATTTTGTAGTGTTTGAGTGTGACGGCCAGATCTGGTGTAAAACTTATGGTCTGTTTCTTAGCAAAGTAGATCACAATCGGTATCCGGATATTTCACAGGAATACTGTTTTGAGCTGGTAGAATAAGGAGACCCTAAGATGATTATATGTGTAACCGGTCACAGGCCGGATAAGCTGTATGGATATGATTTGACAGATCCAAGATGGCAGGATCTGAAAAACATCTTCAAGGAAAAATTAATAGAAATGAAATGTACAAATGCGATCAGTGGCATGGCCTTGGGTGTTGATACGATTTTTGCCCTCGCTGTACTGGAATTAAAGAAGGAAGGGCATCCCATTCAGCTTCATTGTGCACTTCCATGTCCAGAACAATGTAAAAAATGGAATCATGTGGATATTGTAAGATATCGGGAAATTCTTATGGAAGCGAAAACAGTAAAAGTTGTAGCAGATCATTATGAAGCAGATGTGATGCAGAAACGGAACGAATATATGGTGGACCATTCTGATATCGTTCTAGCTGTTTGGAATGGTAAAAAAAGCGGAACAGAAAATTGTATCAAATATGCCGAGAAAATGGGCAAAAAAGTGGAATATATCGAGCCATGAGCCATGTCCTAAAAATTTTGTCCAGAAAAACAACTGCGAAATCTTTTCTGACATACTATTAGTGTAAGGGAAATTCCTTTACCGTTGTTTTTCTGATTTGCGTGTATCCGTGAAAGCAGAGAATAGGCTGCAGGCAGGTTCAACTCCTGCATACACATTTTCCTTATTGAAATAAGGAATAATTAAAACATGTGGGGTATCCCATAAAAATATGGCTTTTGTTAGGTGTTCAATGTATGGGCAGGCCTTAAAACCTGTTCGTGCATTTGCCGATGGATGTATGCAAAAGCATTCATTCTGGCGTTATATTCCTCCTACGAAAATAGGAAGAGATATATCTATCCGAAGATTTGTTTTATGCACAGGCAGGCCTCATAACTTGCCTATGCATTGCTCTGATAAAACAGAGCGAATCCTGAGAAAACATGTAAGTGCATGGGTAAGCCTCATAACTTATCCATGTATTTGTCCTGATAAAACAGGACGGACTTTTTTCTTCATTTGTATTGTATGAGCGGGCCTAAAAACCCACCCATGCATTGCATCCAAATAGTCCGACTGGATGCACAGAAAATTTTCCATACTTCTGCATATATGGGTAGAAAATCTGTATATGCAGACAACTAAAAATTTTGTCCAGAAAAGCAATTACAAAATCTTTTCTGACATACTATTAATGTAAGGTTTTATCCTTATTCGATATATTCCAACATAGGCAGGCGTAAAAATCTGTCTATGTAATTACTTCTAATTTTTAGAAGTTAAATAAAAACATTCCTTTCAGACAAAGGAACAAATTATTCCTTTTGTGTTTGCACACGCAGATCGCACAACCTGCCTGTGTATTTACCCTAATAGCTGGGTGACAGACGTTATTACCTAACTTCCGCTGGACAGGCCTCAAAACTTATCTGGCGGGTTCCCCAAAAAAAGGGGTCCCTTGAGTACATTTGATTACGCATGGATAAGCCTCAAAACTTATTCATGTGTTCATCCGTAAAAAGGATGATAAGTGCCAGCTTTATCTAAACAGGCATCAAAACCTGTTTGGATATTCTCCCTTGATGTGGGAGTCATCTATTTATAAACGTGCTTGGCATAGATGTACTTAAAAATTCATCTATGCATTTGCCACGATAGCGTGGCAATTCATGTATTTTCTTCTCCAACATTAATCTTGGAGATACCTCTTGGACCTGAGAGGTAAACATATTTTTCCGTGTAGGCAGGTGTTACAGCCTGTTTACATGTTTGTTCCAGATTATGGAGTAAGATAGATAAAATAATTTTGCTTTCTTCAAGTAGGCCTCAAAACTTGTTTGAAGAATCCCTCAAAAAGGGAAAATTTGGTTTTTGTAGCATTAACATCTCCGCACAGACAGACCTTAAAATCTGCTTGTGCATTCGCTCCGGTCATCAAATATCAGGATGGTGGAAACAGAACGTCTGTTTCCTGATTTTTTAGAATATCGGAGCAAATAAAATCATTTTTTGTCACGCATAGGCAGGCCTTAAAACCTGTTTATGTGTTTCCCCGCTTAAATGTGGGGCATCTTAATAACTTTTTCCTCGTATAGTTTTGACTATACAAATTTATAATCGGCAGACACGCAGAGTGTGTATTTTCATCCCTATAATATGAGAGGGTGCAATTCCCTTTCCTGCCTTTCTGCCTTGGGTCCCAATGCTCCAAATACCCACCAGTATTTCGGCAATCCCACACCAATACCACCATTGGGATCCGGACAGGGCAAATGTATTGTAACAAACAATACAACGTAACTATAAAAAATATCATAAAAATCTCTTTAAGGACGCTGCTATGACCACTCTACCTATAGCAGTACATTCGTAAATTACGATACATTCACATCGTATTTTTACATATGGCAAAATCCCTGGTACCTTATAATGCCAGGGATTTTTGTAGATATAAGAGGTGTGGGATAAAAATTTAAAATAGGAGGAAATAAAATGGACGAAACAAAGCAAAAATTTTTAGATAAAATGCATCCACCGAGAGCGGAAGAGCAGATAGTATCCTATCGGAAATGGATGCTTTATCTCTTTTTATGTGCAATACCGATAGTAAATATCATTTTTCTTCTCGTATTTGCCACTTCGAAAGATCCGAGCATGATTACGATGAAAAATTTTGCGAAGGCAGCCTGCACATGGATTTTAATTAATGTTGTACTGGTATTGGCATTCACCGGAATATGGGTATTCTGTATCGCCTCATCAGTGATGTAATTTTATTATGTTATACTTCATTCACTCTATGAACGATACATATAAATCAAAGATGAAAAGGAGACAAAAACATGAAAAGAAAATTTGCACCAGTCATGATCACAGCAGCAGCTCTGATCACAACCGTACCAACAACACAGGTATTCGCATCAGAGGGGATTAATGCTGAAACAGCGTCAGATAATATTACTCCACTTGTGATCAATACCGAAAACACGCAGAATACAGCACAGACATCTACAGAAGATACCACACAGAATGCACAGGAAGTAAATAAACAGCAGACATCACAGACTGAGGAAGTGACTCCGGAATCAGACAAAGAACAGAAGACTACAACCGAAGGGATTACCGTATCTGAAAACTCTGCAGCAACTGAGAATACGATTTCTCACAAAGCAGACGATTCAAACACTACATCTGTGCAGAAACAGACAGAAGAAACAGTAAAACCTGCTGTACAGTCTGATCAGAAGCTTACGACACCAAATGGAATTACATGGGATGGAAAAACATTAAGCTGGAACGCATCAAAGGGAAGCAGTCAGTTGACGCTTTCTGACGGAACAACATTCCCGGTGCAGATCCGTTATCAGATCACTGTAAAATCAACAGATGGAGAAGATAACATCTTCGCATTTACGGATACTGCAGAAACAAGCTACGATTTCAGTAATGAACTGGAAAATGATATCCCGGCCAACGAAAAATTCTGTTTTGTGGTATCGGCATATTATGATTCAGAGGATCTTCCGAATGCATCCGTTGATCAGATGAATGAGGCTTATGAGGTGATGGAGAACCTTGCTGCCGATGAAGTAACAACAGATGAATATCAGAACAGCAGTTCATCGAAACCAGATACACCGAAATCCGAAGAAGTGAAAACTGCTTCCGTATCCGGTGCGGTATTAACTGCTGTAAACGGACAGAATCCTTCTTACATCGCTTCAACAGATACAGAAGGAACAGAAATTGTTCGTGAAAGTTGGATTTGTAAGGATGATGGATCTGTAAATAATAGCGATTCCTCTGACAAGATGAAATTTGAAGCCGGAAAAACCTATACATATTCTGTTACACTTGCAGCAAAGGACGGCTATCATTTTGGAGATAGCTTTACGGCTACAGTGAATGGTAAGAATGCAACTGTCGTACATAACACAGATGGAACCATTACATTAACAGATATCAGTACTGTGACTATACCATCTGATCCGGTTGCTGTAAAAAAGATTGATACAGTAAAAGCAACGAATGCAACCCTTACATGCAAAGCCGGAGAGAAGCCGAAATTTACGGCAACTATCCCGGAGGGAGAAGAAAGATATGAAATTGTATATGAATCTTGGAGTGATGGAACAACTACAATCTGTTCAGACTCTGCTGATTCAGATTTCACATTTGAAGCTGGAAAAACATACAAATACAGTATTGCATTCCGTCTGACAGAAAAAGGGATTGCAGATGGCTACGACTTGACAGGAGCCAAGCTGACATTAAACGGAAAAGAATCCGGTGTATCTATTACAGAAAGTGGCAAAACTGCAGAATATGGCAATGCAGTTAGCGTTGATGTTCCAAAGAGTGACAGCAAAAAAGATGATTCTTCTAAGGATGATGGAAAGAAAGATGATTCCAAAACAGACGATACATCGAAAGATGACTCTAAGAAGGATGATTTTTCAAAAGAAGACACGTCTAAAGGCGATGTCAAGAAGGATGATTCTAATTTAACAGATAAAAAGAAAGATTCTACTGTCACAGAAAAAAATACAAATCAGAAAGACGCACAGACATCTGATAAAAAAGATGATCAGAATTCCTCAAATTCAGGAAGTGGATCAAATTCTGTAAAAACAGGAGATCCTGCTGTATGGGGATTATGGGCAAGTCTTTTCGGTTCTTCTGGAATTGCCGGAGCAGTAATTCGTAGAAGAAAAAGAAAATAACACAATTGTTAGAAACGGGCTTAAGGAAACTTAGGCCTGTTTTTTTATACAAACTATTGTTTGATGATAAATAACAAAATTGTTATCTGGGAACTCTGTCACTCTACCTGTAGAAAAAATATTTTGACGAAAGGAGAGTGACATTGTTATGTATAACAAAAGAAAACATATCTATCACAGCAAAGGGAAAAACCTGGTTTTATCAAGACTGATGCACGGTGAATTCCTTGGAAATTTATTTGCTCTTACGGTGAATGGAGAGGAAGTGTATTACAAAGGGTCCTGGCCGTCCATTTCTGCAGATTATGATCAGATCATCTACATTCCAGATGTTTTCGTGAGTGAGATTCCGGTCTATCGTTCTGCAAGATTAGATGAGTATGAATGGCTGAAAGCGAATTTATACACTGCAGATGATTTTTTACATTTTGCGAATAATGATCCTGTACGTGCTCAGGCGATATTACAGTCTATGACCGGTCAAAATCCTATCTTAAACAATTAATAATAAGGAGAACACAACATGGAAACGCAAACTGTCACACTAACTAAGAGAGAAGCCGCAATGAAAATGTCACTGGATATAATCCGGGAATGGTGTTGCAGCAATCTTAAGGAAAAGAAAGCTGTAAAAATAGCCATCTCATGTGGAAAGAAGAGATATGAGTTCCTTGCTGATCATACCGGTTTTGTATTAAAAGGGAAAAATAATCCAGATTATTATTATACAAAATCAAAAGTGGATCCGTTGTATTTACAGGCAGAAGGACATGCAGTTATAACCCAGTGGTATCAGATGAAAAATAGAATTGTGGAAATAATATCTTAAGAGGAGGACAATTTATGGAAACAGAAACAAATGAATTAATTCAGGAGCTGGCTGACTGGATGGTTACATGCGCAGCAGAAGGGACAAAGAATGGATCCTGGACCATCTATGCAGATGATATTGTAGAAGAATTCACCTCAATTACAGAGGAATGGCTGGAAGAGAACCAGGAAGAAATCTGCAATAGGATCGATGATAATGACGCTTCCCTTGGGGAAACTATTTACAATCCGGATGATGAATCTTTTTCCATGGATTTGGCATTTGATTACTGTGAGAACTATGACGGTTCTCCAAACTGGGGATGCGAATAGTACATTTTCATTTTGAGGAGATTTGATAATGGTTGAAAACAGAATAATGATTACAGTTCCTGACAATGTAACAATTATATCAGGAGCAGAAATAGGCCTGGAAGCCTATAAACAATGCAAAGGACAAATAGATGACGAAGCAATGAATATAATTTGTTTTCCGGATCATATTACTAAAATAATCGGGACTTTCTTTTCGGGATTTTTTATTGATTTGCGAAAATCTATGACTGCAGGTGAAATTAAGGAACATTTTAGTTTTGATTCGGATATGTCATGCATAGAAAGTGCAGAAAAAGCGTTCAGAAAATATATAGAAACTACATAAAATCAGGAGGGAACGTAATGTTAGATTATAAAAAAACAGAAGATATGGAAAGAATGAAAGCAGAAGCTGTAAAGAGATTGAAATGGCTGAAAATTCCAGAGCTTGATGAAGCCTTTGCAAAAGGAATTGTGATGGTTTCAGACGGAACGAATGGCGATGTAAAACTCAGGAACTTAACTATTTACGAAAAATGTATGGTGACAAATTTTGAAAAAATTCAACATGCCATTGTATATCATACGATTCTTACAGAAACAAAGTTTGGTAAAATGTTATCTATGCTGTTTGTTGGAAAATACGAAGATGAGTGGTCTATGGATAAGGAATATTTTGAATATTCATGTGCGCAGGTATATGTAGAAAATCTGGATTATCCAGATTGTTCCGAAATCGGCACTATTGGTATCAAATGTACCGATAAGGGAATTATACGTACTTTTTGATTTTACATAACAAAAGAGGGGAGCAGACATTTTGGCTGCTCTTTTCATTTTTTAGGCAATCATACACTCTACTAACAGAATAATATGTACAGAAGAAGGGAGGATATCAAATAATCTGTTATTCAATATTATTTAATTTACAGGAGGAATTTTCATGGAACATAAAAACAAAGAAAAGCTGGATTGGATCATCGCATCAAATATCGATAAAGGAATTAATCTACAGACAGTATATGGTACTTATTTAGAAATCAGAGAACTTCTGCAGAAAAAAATAAATGAATGCCGCAAGAAAGATGTGGTGCATTATCAAGATGCGTTTTTTGAATTTCAGGATCAAAAAATTCAGGCTACTGTTATCTTTGAAACATACCATATCTTTTTTACAGCAGAAGAGCTTACAAACATACAGAACTCAGAGCCATGGGCTTCTTATTTTTTGAAATGTTCACAGCAATATGCCGGATGCGTATGGAACCGCAAGACCAATCAGTATGACATGCTCTTTGTAACAGAATTTTCACATCTGTTGGCAGATGAGCGCGCTGTAGAAAAAGCGGCTATGTTACCAGATGTATATGATATTTCTGATAGAAAAATCAAATCTCGCACAGTTACCACAATAGCTCACAACTGGGAAGAATTGATAGATGTTACATTGCTTCGTAAGCAGATGTTGGAGCTTATGAAACGACCAGATATTTCCGAACAGCTGGTGCAGAAATATTTAAAAAAAGTTATTATTCATATCCAAAGTACAGATGTCCGGCCGGAGATAACTGGATGGTATCCGGATATCGATGCTTATTTTTCGGAAACAAAATCAGATATATACGATGATACAGAATTACTGGAACTGCCGGATCACGGTGGAATTCTTCGCTTTGCCAAATAAAAAATAACAGGGATGCTTAGAGACCGTTTCATTACGGTCTCTTTTATTTTATTCGAAAACAAGCACTCTATAAGCAGACATAAACGAACAGAAGAGAGGAGTGTATAAAAGAATATCTGTTATGTCAATAAAAAAAGGAGATTTACACAAACTATGAACATCATTGATGACTTCATTAAATTGGACATGGATGCACCACAGATAGATGAACGTACTGAAAAAGATCTTGCGTTCAATCGGAAAGTAAAATCCTGCTACGATATGTATCAGTGGCTGTATAAGAATGACATTTTACGAAAGGAAGCATTTCTTTATACCGAAAATTCTTCCATGGAAGAGTTGGAGGTATCATTCGCAATTGATACGGAAAATCTTCTTCCATACAGGAAGAAAATGGAAACTTCCGGAGTTAAAGATGCAGATCTTGCCTGCCGCTATATCTTTGGGGATAAGGGGTACGAAACATCTCCAAGTAAATATTCCGGTTCGATTTTTTTATCCTGGAGCATGCTGACTTACAGGGGGCAGCTTTGCGTCAGCAGAAGCTGGGAAACCGAAAGTGAACAGGATCTGAATACGGAACATTTGCAGGAAGTAGCGAAAATACGAAAAAAATACGGAACGAAAAAAGCAGTAGAAAAAGTATGGAAACTGTTACAACTCAAATAAGGAAGGAGCATTTATATGCATATCGAAAAATTATCTGTAAAAGATCGGGAAGTTACTGTGAGTTTATCTGCGGACGAGATTGTGAAATTATGCAACTCTTTGCATTACACACCGGAAAAACAGCAGAATAATATTTATCATAAGCTTTACAGCGATCTGCTTCTGATGCGGGATATCTGTCAATATGGCAGAATTGATAACTGGGGACTAGCTAAAGTAGTTGAGCAGAGAGGACTTGACAATATCAACAGACATGTCCGTGGACCTAAAATCAAAGCATTAAAAGCAAGGAGAATCTGATTATGACAGACTTAACACATTTATTCAAAATCGGTGAAAATATCAAATATGTTGTAAACGATTTTGATGAAAAAAAGATTTATGACGGAACAGTAAAAGAAGTGGCAGCGGATCATGTACTGGTAGATATTCCGGAAATCTCGGATCACATGTGGTTCGAGGAAGGAATGAACCTTGATATGTTATATCCGGCTTACAATTTTACAGAAAAATGACAATCAAATGGAGGATAGATACATAATGAAATCAATGGATGCAGAAGAATTAAAGAAAACGCTCGATGTAAATGAGAGAATGGTCCGAGAAAAAATCCAACAAATCCGTACTAAAAAAGGATTATCGATGGCAGAATTCGGCAAACTACTTGGCTGCGAAAGACAGACAATTTTCAAATATGAAAAAGGGCTCATCAAGACAATTCCTTTAGAAGTGATCATTAAGATTGCACAAATCGGAAATACTCCGCCTCTCGACCTTTTGATACCGGCTTTCCGGGCACGTACTCCAAAAGCTCATTATAAAGTACTCTACCGGGTTGATAAAGAAGATCCATGGGAGCATCTAGTGGTATTTTACAATGATATTACCCTGTCTGATGGACTGGAGAATAAAAAACTTGAACCGGTTGAAATATTAAAAAGACTGGCAGATTGCGGGTTATTTGAATTCGAAGAGGAGGAAATCACAGAATAATAAGTAGTTCTAAAGAATACCACTTTGAACAATGTAACAGATAGATATGAAAAAGGATACTCTTACAGTGTCCTTTTTTATTTTTCCATAAAACACACACTCTAAATTTAGATATCAATCAGCAGAAGAAAGGAGAGAAAAAATATCTGCAATATCGAATCAAATAATAAAGGAGAAGAATTATGCTTACATACAAAGAATTTAGAAAAAACTGTTAACGGAACTGGATCAAAGAGGAATTAAATTTGAAATTACTTCCATGACATCAGTAAATGGAGAAAAGGAACGAATCAGCATTGCATTCTCAAATTTTACAACTGATAATGCCGTAGATTCTGACCATAAACCTGAAACATTTGGTCTTTACCCGGATCACGAATATGCAAATTATCTTGGCTTGTGTGAAAGTGAATCTGAATCACCGGTAGAACGGATTGTGGATGATGCTTTACAGATAATGTCACAGCTTTCTGAAAAAGTCTCTTTCGAATATGTAAATTCATTATTAAAGCTGCGTGATGAGGATATCATTTATCAGCTGATTAATGCAAAGAAAAATGAGGAACTGCTTAAAAAAGTTCCGCACCGTATTGTTGCGGACGATCTTGCCGTTATTTACAGAATATACAAGACGGAAATAGATGAAAATTCCGATGAAAAATTGGTTACAAGCACAATCATTTTAAATTCTGTTATGGAGGAATCCCGATATACAGAAGAGAAATTATATGCATGTGCAAGCGTGAATATGCCAAAACAATTTCCAATATTTATTTTAAATGTGCAGCAAAGTGAAATTTTTTCTTTACTGGTTAACAGGTTTGGATATTCACTTATGGATGCAAAAGAAAAAGTATTATCTATGCCGCTTTCAAACCCTGATACAGACTATATGTGGGCAATCTCAAATTTTGATGACCGCTACGGAGCTGCAACTATTCTCTATTCTGACGAAATCAAGAGATTTGCGAATGAACTGAAAGATGACTTAGTACTTGTACCGTCCAGTACTCATGAATGGTTCGCATATCGGAAATCTGATATCGAAATTAATGAATCATACGAAGATATCATCCGCGAGACGAACGAAACCTTAGTTCCGAAAGAACAGGTACTTTCAGATCATTTATACATTTATGAACGCGGCAGCGGAACACTAAAATCTTTGAAACTTAAATAAAACTGGAGGTTCGAGTGAATGAGGAAATTTGAAGAAATCAAAGAGAATATTAAGGAAATTAATGATCCGGTTGAAATGGCTGGATTTCTGGATGGAATTCAAGGTGCTGCCGCCATATGGTGTAGGGAAAACTGCCCGGAAGAAGTAATTGTTAAAAACGGTAAAGTGATTGAGATTACAATCTGCGGAATGGCGAACTTCTTAAACAGTGTTCAGTAATATATTGTTGCAGTTTGTGACGTAAATATCACTGTATAACGTTAGTTTTATTCAATACCAGATGTCAAAAAGCATTGAACAAAAAATGAAGTATATGGTGATACTGGAGGATAAGTTTTTGAAAAAAATAGAAGAAATCAAGGAAAATATTAGTAAAATTAATGATCCATTAGAGATGGTAAGATTTCTGGATGAAATCCAGATTAATACTGCCAAATGGTGTAAGCAAAACTGTCCAGAAGAAGTGATTTTCGAAAATGGAACAGAGATAGAAATTACAATTTCTGGAAGAATGCAATTCTTAAATAGCATTCAATAATGTTGCAGAATTAGTAAAAAAGGGAAGTGTAATGCTTCCTTTTTTTATTCCGTGTTTTTTCCATCACTCTACAAATAGACATAAATTTGCAGACGAAAGGAGTATGAAATTTATTTTCTGTTATGTCTATTATTTTATATCAAAGGAGAATTTATATTATGGAAACAATCAATCCAAAATCAATGTTTACAAAAGGCCAGACCGCTTATTCCATCGCTCTTTTATCTTATAAAGACGATGAGACAGAGAAAATCATTACCCATACGATTTCAAAGGTTGGCCGCAGCTTCGTATATGACGAAAAGGAAACCAAATATCATTACTCCAACAAGTATAAGGCCTTCATTTCTGCTGATGCTTTTCATCATCAGCAGGCAATCTTTCCAACAGAGAAAGCCGTACAGGAATACCTGGAGCGCAGCAGATTATATTTTGACCTGATCAGATTAAATTCTTATGACTGGGATGATCTTACACTGGCAGAACTTCGGTCCGTTGGCGAAATTATCTTAAAGGACCACAAAAAAGCTTTTGTCAAGAATCCAACTGTAGAAGAAATTAACCATGCAGAAACTCTCTCTAAAAATGTACCGGATGGTGAAGATGCAGATACCATCCTGGCAGATTTGTGCGAGGAAACTTCCATGGAAGAACCCGGACTTGCTTATGATGTATTTAATACATGGAAAGCCGCACAGACTTCTCATGAACGGGAATCTATTGAAGGTATGTTTTTGATCTTTGCCGGCATAGAATTTGGTGAATATTTAGAAAGATGCATCAAAGAGACTACTCAGGAAGGGGAGCAATAGTATATGAGTGCTTGTTATACGATAGAACTGAATATGAAATTTAAGTCTCCGGAATCCATGTCTGACGCAGTGAGATCCTTGCAAGAGTATATCAAGAAGGATGCTGAAACTGACTATGATTTGGAATCCTATGCAGCGGATGGAATCGGGACTGAAAATATAGATGATCTTATGAAGATTTTTCTTTCTGACCGGAAAAGGCAACGTATTACCATTACCGATAGCGGAGAATGGAAAAATTATTCTGCTGATTTCAACGCTTCCTATGGTTGGGAATCTGTACTGGTTAAGATGTTCAAAATTTTGGGAGTATATCTAGCAAATGGTTCGCAATTAGATATCAGTATTGACAATGATTATAATGGTTTAGTCATTCGAAATGGTATCTGTAAACAAATTAATTTGAAAGGAGAAGAAGAAAAATCCCTCTAAGAAATTTTATGATGAAATCGGAAATGGCTTACAAGATCTGAAAAGTAATCGTAACAGAAATAAAAGAGAAAGAGGCTTCAGCTTCTTTTTCTTTTGTCCAAAAAACCGGCTCTGTATCATTTTCTTTCATACTAATATTGTGGAGAAAGGAAATGAGAAAAATAGAAGATCAGCATTATAAAACAAAAAGATCATGTCCCGTATGTGGACATACATTATATTCCAACCATTATCTGCAGTATGGAATCCCGTGTATCCGATACACATGCCCCCGTTGCAGATATTATATGGAAAAATCTGTACAAAGAAAGGAGAGAAAAAAATGAAATGTCCGTTTTTAGAGTCTGAGGATTGTGAAACCTGTGGCTATTATGATTACGTTCCGGAGAAAAAGTGTTATAACTGTCTGCATCCATTTTTGAATGCAGATGATGAAAAGCAACAGGACTGGAAGAAAATCGTGTCTTATATGAGAGAATGTGGCTATGAATGGTCTTATGAACACATGAAACATGACTATCAGACTTATTATCTTCATAATCTGTACTGTGCATTTTCTTTGATGGATATCATTGCCAACCGCACGGTGCAGTGCATGAGATTGTTTGAAGAAAATGTTCCACTTGAAGAGATCACTCGTTTTTCAGAACCACAAGCAGCTCACATGGATTAGGAAGAGGTAAAGATCATGTTCTATTTAAAATATTACAAAAAATATTTTTTTATTGTTCTGGCAGTATTGGTCATACTTGCAGGGTTTACCTTATGGATTTACCGGCCGGCACATAAAGATAATACAGAAAATACAAATAAAAAAATCGAAAAATTCACCAAAAAAGATGAAGAGATCTCTTATCAGTATTTAAGCAAGCTTGCTTTAAAAACCAAAGACTCATTCTTAAGTACTTATCAGTTGATACAAGGACGAAACGGATCTGATTCAGAATCTAAAGCTGAAATGGACGGCATTACGATGGATCTGAAATTATACAGCAAAAAAGAACAGTCTGTAGGAAAGCTCCTGGAATCCGAATACAATAACCAGACAAAGAATTTGTCCGAACAATCGAATATTCAGAATGTAAAGGTCTATGATGTTGTGAAGGGTAGCGGCTGCTATATCCAGCAGATTGACTATGAGATTAAAAATGATACCACTGTATATCCTTGTGCTCTCTATTTAAAAATAGATGATGTGTCCGAAGATGCAATATTAGACACTGTTATTACGGTTGATAATACAAAGTCGGATGATAAAACAGCTGCAATATTAAAAGAGGTACTGTCAGCAAACGGTATTGAAATTAAATAATGAATTATACTTATGTCAGCATTCGATTGAGAAAAGAGTGCTGACATTTTTATCTTCTTTTCTTTCACACTATTAATAGGAGGTTTACAAAAAATATGATCAAATCTTTTACATGATCATCAAGAAAACAGGAGTGTAGAATATGAATGCAATAGCAGCAATTATAACAGTGATTGTAGCCATTATCCTTTTCACATCTATTGCTTATGTAAAAGCCCCGCCGAACAGGGCTGCAATCATTACGGGATTATTAAAAGAGCCAAGGATATTACGTGGAAAGGCAGGATTTAAAATTCCATTTTTTGAAAGAGTGGATTGGCTGGAAGTAGGTCAAATGGACATCAGTGTGGAAACAGAAGAGTTTATTCCTACCAGTGATTTTATTAATATCCAGGTAGACGCAATCGCCCAGGTTTCTATTGATGTAGAAAATGGTATGGATATCGCCATGCGTAATTTTCTTAATAAAAATATGGATGAAATAAAAACATCCATTGCAAAAACATTGCAGGGAAATTTACGTGAGATTATCGGAACGATGGAACTTAAAAACATTTGCCAGAACAAAGCAGAGTTCTCAAAACAAGTTAAAGAAAATGCAGAAGAGGACATCGCAAATCTGGGGATTTCCATTATCTCTTTCAATGTTCAAAATATCAAAGACAAAGAAAATTTGATTTCTGATCTTGGAATTGACAACCGTGAAAAAATCAGAAAATCGGCCTCCATCGCAAAAGCAGATTCCCTTAAAGAGGTATCCATTAATCAGGCAAAAGCAGATAATGAATCGAACACCGCAGAAATTGAATCTCAGACAGAAATTGCAAAACGTGAGAATGAACTTGCTATCAAGAGAGCAGAATTAAAAACTGAAGAAGATAAGGCAAAAGCAAGAGCAGATGCAACTTATGATATTGAGAGCCAAAGAGTAAGAAAAGATTTGGAAAAAGCAACACAGGAAGCAGAGATTGCAAAACGTGAAAAAGAAATCGAACTGCAGGCCAAGGAAGCAGAAGTCACAGAAAAGAAATTAGATGCTGAAATTAAGAAAAAAGCGGATGCTGATCGCTATGCAGAAGAAATGAAAGCCGAAGCAGAACTGTTCAAACGTAAAAAAGAGGCCGAAGCGGATCTTTTTGAAAAGGAAAAAGAAGCAGAGGCAATCAAGAAGAAAGGGGAAGCCGAAGCAGACGCAATCCGTATGAAAGGTATCGCAGAAGCCGAAGCAATGGATAAAAAAGCAGAGGCAATGAAAAAATACGGAGAAGCGGCTATTCTTGAGATGCTGATTGGAGTTCTTCCGGATATTGCTAAAGCAGTTGCAGAGCCTATTTCTTCTATCAGCGATGTGAAAATTATTGGTAGCGGAAGTCAAGGAGTATCTGATATTTCCGGAAATGTTCCGATCGTAATGGCACAGGTGATGGAAACAGTCAAGGAAGCAACCGGCGTTGATTTACAGGATGTCATCCATGCAAATACATATGATGCCAAAGTCAACAGGAAAGTAGAAATTACCGGCAGTGTTCCAATTAAAGAACAGCTTGTTGGAACTACAGATCCGGAAGAAAATGCAGATTTAAAATAACATTTTCAAAAATCACATATAATTTTTGAGGAAGGATATAAACGTCCTTCCTTTTTTTGACCCTTAAATTTCCATATGCTATAATTTTCTGAGAAAACTGGAGGGATGAAGTATGCTAAATAAACCAGAGGATTATAAGTGGACGCAGGAGGATATTCTGCGTGAATATGAAAAACTGCATATTGAAAAATCTGTCGCAAGAAAGTATTGTATTACAGTAAAAGAAGTGAAGAAAATTTTAAAAAATAATAAGAGAAAATCTTCATAATATTGGATTTTCATATTCATATATGATATAATAATATTAGAACTTATTAAAGTTCCTTTCTTTAACTTATATGCCCACTTTTCGGGCAGACGCTTTCTTGACAGACCACTTTTCGGACTTAGAAAGCAGACCTATCATTTTTGCATTGGATCATTGTTTGTCACAATTGTTCCAGTGCTTTTTTTATAAATTAAGCATTCCTACATACTATTGGTAGAACGATTAACTGAGAAGAGAGGAGATTCATATGAAAAAATATAGAGTCAGCAAGGAACTGAAAAAATATGTGCGCCGAGTATTGATCCGAAGTTTTTACAAATATCATTTTATTACAGATGATGAAGGCCAGTGCTGGTGCGTTACTAATGCAACGTCAGATGCATTTCATCAGATTGTACAGCGTGCAAAATGTGAAAAGGCTACAGAGGAAACTGGAGTTTTTATGGTAACAGCCAAAGAACGAAATAATGTGAAGATGTTATCGTCTCTGCTTAAACAGAACGGAGTAACATCATACCAGGTAATCGATGATGCGGATGCATCACGACGTTTGATTAAATAATAGGATTTATCATTTGCCGGCTCTATGAGCCGGTTTTTTTATACCCACTTTTTGGGTAGAAAGGAATGCATATGGATAGAATACATATTGAAAAAGAAATAGAAGAAATTCGGACCCCGGAATTATTTTTAGCATATCATCCGAATAGTCACGTATTCAGCAGACACTATTATGTCACACAAGAAGAACTACAGCAACGTACATGTAAATTGCATTTTCATCCAGGTGAAATTATTTGTATGAGTCGCTTTACAGAAGCTACAAAATCTGAGGTGACAAGTCTGATTGCAGATGGATTGTCCCTTCATATTCAGGAAATAATGGATTGGGGAAAGAGAGATCCATTCCATGCATTGGAAATCTGTGCTTTTTACGATCATCCCATTGGTGATGGTGTTGTAAAGGGTACAGACTGGAATCACTTATTTGCTTTGAGCGGTATCTGCATTGTTCTGCAGCTTTCCGATCGAAAAGATCATTTCTTTGAGATAACAACTGCTTATCCTATTCCGGATTTTGATGAAGTAGATGAAATTCTGGATGCCATGGATGAATACCAGATTACAAGAATAAAATAGCCGGCTGGAAGAAAGAGACGTGTTCACGTCTTTTTCTTTTTGTTCTAAGAATATTGACGTTTTTTATAAAATCTTCTATGATAGTTATTAGAGTATTTTATATGCTTTATGCAGAAGCCGGATACACCACACCCACTCACCCCGTATCCGGTTTTTTGTATGTCTAAAATCATAATTCATTTCTTTATCATCACTCAAAATTCTCCCCAAATAATTTTACCTTTCATTTATTTTTCTTTTCTTCTTTCACACTAATTATAGGTTTATTAAGAAAGAAGAAAGGAGCAAAAAATATGTGCAAGAAGTCTAAGAAAATGGTAGGTGGAGTTTTACTCTGTATAGGATTCCTTATCGTTGCAGGGGCTGTTGGAGGTATTGATGGCGATACTATTGACCTTCTTCCAGGAGCATTACAAATCATGATCGGATTTATTTTATCCGGTGTAGGAATTGAATATGGAGAACTTTTCAACCCACCTGTTATGGAAATAGAAAATTTACAGGAGGATACTAATGAAACAGAAAATATTTGAGGTCGGAAAGAAAGCATATACCTTTAATCAGGCTCGCTATGAAGAAGATATGGGTCGATGCGTAATCACAGCCGTTTCCGAAAGATATATCACTGATGATATTGGGAACAAATTTACCGTATCTTCTGATGACAGAGATTATCTGACAGCAGAAGGAAACCGGACATTAAGGCTATATGTTTCTGAAAAAGAAGCATTAGAAGATTTGGAATGTATCCGTATTACGAACTGGATCAACCAGCACATGAAAAAGCTTCCGTCTGGGTCATTAAAACAGCTGCAACTGATTATCAAATGTCTGGAAAATCAAGATATAACCATAAATGATGGGATGCACATTGATAATGAGGTCTTGATAAATGCTCTGGGCGTTTACCGAGCCATGAACCAGATAGAACAGGAGCCGCTTTCTGCAGTTACAGAAATGGCTTTGAAGGAACTGTTAGAATACCGAACACAGCAGAATTCCGGAGATCAGTTATGAAAAGAAACAGTTATGTGCATTGTTCTTTTGACTTAGTTGAATCCTTTAAACCAAGGGTTCCCAAAACTAGAGTCATTGGCAAATTTGTAAGTGAAGAAGCAGAGACACCGAGAATCTGTACTGCTGATACCATTCAGCATGCACTACTTGGAATACCAGGATGTGCAGATGTCATGCAAAATATTCAAAAATTTGACATGCGTATTTATATTCACGTATACTATCTGACCAGTGAGGACATCAAATTTCCCACAGAAGAGGAAGTTCCGGATGTAAAGGAAACCCACGAAGTCTGGATCTTATCGGAACCACAAAAAATAATCCGGCAAGATTATGAAATAACAGATTTTAAGACAAGCTATCATAAAGATTTGAATGGTATCAAACATCAGATCCTTGTCGGATGTAAAATCAAAAGAGTATCTAATATCGACAATATTTCTTATTTTATCGATAACATTATCCCAAACTTACCCAAACAAAAAGCCGAAAAATTCTACGAATTATTAAAAAAATTTAGTTACAGAACGTTTATGAATTCAATGGATGATGAATTTATGGACAAAATACAAGAGATTCGAAAATCTCCTGATTAAGAAAGAGGAGGAATTATTATGGCAATGGAATTATTTGAAAAAGGAACATATATGTATAGTCTGATGGCTGATTACTGGGTATTAAACCGTAAATTGTTAAGTATTGATGCGGAAAATCTGATGCAGGATGATTTCTGGGAATATGCTACAAAAGAGCTGGAAGCATTCTACCAGAAATACAAAACAAACTATGCCAAAAATCAGGCACTCGGATTATTAAAGGAATTAGAAGAAAGATATAAAATTGTAAAAGAGAAACTTAAAGAAACAGAAAAAATGGAAAAAGAAGAAAAGATTGAAACTTCCCTTCCATGGGCTTTGGCACAGGCGTAGATTACAGGCAGTCACTTTGGCTGCCTGTTTCTTTTTGTCCAAAAATCCTTAAATCAAATGCTTTCCGACACACTATTAGCGAGGTATTAAATCTGCTGGAAGGGAGTGATGCCATATATGGGGTAATTGTAACAAGGCATGCTGCAGATCGGATGCTGGAACGTGGTGGGTTAAACAGAAAATCCATACAACGGATTGCAAATCAAGTATATTCCAATGGCTATCCAATAGAACGTACAAAGGGGCGGCTGAGGAAATGGATGTATAAGATATCGAAAAGCAATCCAAGTGCGCAAAATTTGCGCATTTACGGTGATAAATTATATATTTTTTCAAATGACGTTCTGATTACAGTATTTAACATACCAAACAATTTAAAAAAGGATTTAGCGAAAATGATTGATAAGGAGGATACATATGGCAGCAGCTAATAAAAAACAGGAACGGATTTCAGCAGTTCGATTTGTTCATTATTTTTCTGATAAACATCCCCATGGAACACTTGCTGTATCTGGAGAGAATTTTAAAGGAACATTCTGCAGATTGATTCCATGTAAAATTGATGCAGAAGGGAAAAAATACGGGAACTATCATAACCATATCTTATACATGGAGACAAGGAATCTTGTTTTATGAGGAGAACTTTTTGGTTAAGAATACTTATTCTGCTTGCAATACTCTTTATTGCCTTTGGGAAAAAAAAGGAGCAGGAACCCTTCGAAGAATTTTCGATGTGGAAAGTTTTGAATGCCTTAAGCACCAATCGGCCAGAACAGATAAAAGAGTTATTACAACCGCAGCTGCAACAACAATCGGATATAGATGATCAGTTGAACAGTATCTGTCGGTTCGTATCCGGAATTCCGAAAAAAAAAGAAATTAAGTCAAAATCAGAATCAAGAAAATATTACAACATGAATGGAAATCTGGAGAAAGAGATAATCGAATTTAATGTCAATTTTAAAACCCGTGCCAATAATCCTTATCAAATGAAGATAAAATGGTGCGAGTATAGTCCCAAAAAACCGGATGATAAAGGGATCTGTTTTCTTTCCGTCCGTTATCTTGGAAAAACAGAAAAAAATTTACAGGGAAAAGTACGTACATATGCAGAAATTAAATGAAGAAAAGGAGAATTGTATGGAGATTGAAAAATTGGACACCAGAACTCTAAATAATGGAACGTCTATGCCAATTGGAAAAAATTTTTTCAGAGCAAAATTAAAAGACAGAAAGCAATGGATTGAAGGATTTTATTGCAGAATAAATGAAACTACTTATTGTACGACAGATGATTATCAAAAAGAACCGGTCAAAGTACAGCATCTAATTGCTACAGAACGCTCAACCGACTGGGGAATGCCAAACCAGATAGCTTTTTACGAAATTGATCCGGCTACATTATGCCAATATACCGGCATTAGCAAAAAAAATAAAAAAATATGGGAGAATGATATTATCTGTCATCATGGTATATATGCGCCTATCCGATACGGTGAATATCAGAGTAGTTTTGATAGCACGAAGACTGCACATATCGGATTTTTTGTAGATTGGGAGCATACATCAAAACCGCTTAATCGGAAAGATCTTGGATACTGGCTTAAGTCTACCGATGCGACTATTGTTGGAAACATTTTCGATAATCCGGGATTGTTAGGAATCAAAAGAACAGGAGAGTGATATTTTTGTTAGACAAATTAAGGTATTTAAAAAGTATAGGAAGTGACCAATTGATATTTTTAATGGGATTATTTTTTGTAATCCTTGCTATTATGATTTTGAGATATACTCTGAAGCATCCACGACTGGGGGCAGAAGGAAAACACAAAATTATGAGAATCGGGCTGTTCATTTCTATCGCTGCGCTGGCATTTTGCGGAGTATGTTATATGCTCTATGTGATCATGTAAAAATTTTGTCCACAAATTTGCAGTATTTAGAAGGTTTTGCGATAATATTTTCATCAAAGAGAAAGGAAGTATCCTATGTTCGACTTATTTGGAAACATAAACAAATTAAGAAACATACATTCTGACAGTGAAAAAAAGAAGATTGCAAAATTATTACAGACCACACCAGAGGCATTAGAAGAATTTGAAAAAGCATATCACCTTGGCGTATTAGAGGAACCGGTCAGCGATAACCTGTTTGAAGTAAATGCAAAACAGGCCGCCGGAATGAATGACCACATCACAGTCGATGACTCTGAGGTGGAATCCCTGATTGACCGGATCGTAACAGAATTATTATCAGAAACAACTTTCTTCAAATATGAAGATGGTACGGTTTCTTATGGAGATTTCGGAATCCCGTTTCCAGAACATCCGGTTACGAAAGAAGAAATTCTATCGCTTCCGGAATCTCTCCGGCCACAGTTGTCCGGGACACTTTTGAAGAAAGAACTTAACGGTGATTCTTATCCGGGAATATTATCTATTTACAAAGAATATTTAAAAGAAAAGAATCCACAGAAGAAAAAAATGACTTACGATATATTTCGGCAGGGTCTGGAGATTCAGGATCTTGATCCAATCACCTATCAAATCATTGCCAAAAATAAAAATTCGATTGGGCACTGGTTTCCAGAATTGACAGAAGCCGTAAAAATGCAGGACTTTTTCAAGATTCCAAACACAACGATTATCCAGGTTCCATTACCACTATTGCAATTAACAAAACTTGATTACATGGGGCTTACCAAAACATCTTTGGAAATAGCTGACCGTTTCTGTGAAAAAGCTTTTTCACTTGACCGGCAGAAAGAATACTTTATTAAAACAGGCGTATTTTCATCAAAATATGATTTCCGTAATGCTCATATTCAGGGAGCAGAAGAAGTGCGTACAATTGGAGAGTATTTATTATTTATCCATTTTCAGGCATCCAGCATGGCTCACTTTGATCTAAATGGACGAAACCAACCTGTCATTTACGGCCCAGGTACTACTGTAGAATGGGTATGCAGGGAATTTATACAGGACAAAGAACAGAACCCTTGCATTTATAAAGGACTGCCTCTACATACGGAATATCGTGTTTTTATTGACGCTGATAAAAATGATGTTATTGGAATTGCACCTTACTGGGATCCGGATACAATGAAGAAAAGATTCGGTCATGAATCGGATAAGGATTCACCACATCAGATTCACGATTATATTATCTATATGGCTCATGAGAACATTCTTATGAAACGGTTTGATGAAAACAAAGATTCGGTAGTACAACATATAAAAGACATGCTGCCAGATCTTAATCTAACAGGCCAGTGGTCTTTGGATGTTATGCAGAATGGGAATGATTTCTATATTATTGATATGGCACTTGCTGCTGAATCTGCACTGAAAAACTATGTTCCAAAAGGAAGATTACATCCGGTGAAAGAAGACTGGATACCAGAATTAATGAAAAGAGACTGCTATAAATAGCAGCTCTTTTCGTTTTGCTGATGCAGACGTATCCGTTCTATTACGCCATTCAAAGCTCTGGCTTTGATCACTTGAAATTCCTTATCCGATAATCCCAATTCCATATTCTCCAGTTCTTTTTCTTCTTCTGATGCTATTTCTTCAAATTCACGTCTGATCAGTTCGGCAAATTCATCCATTTTCTTTCCCCCGAACTATGTATTTATTTCATTATAATTTATCCGTACCAGATACTCAATCAAAAACAATGTATTTTAACAAAAATGTCTTTTTATGTCGTAAAATGCAGGAAATAACTGTTTTTGTCCAGAAATTCTTTCTGTTTTCAAATTCACACACACTATAAGTAAGAAACATTTGAAAGGAGAAAGAAGTATGAGCGTAGCGATGAATGAACAGGAGACTGTAATCCGTTTTGGACGTGACTCCGAGGAATGTGAAATTTACACGTCTGACACAACCGTAATGACAAAACTTGATAAACTTGCCAGTAAAAACAATGATAAGGCTCCGTTATGGAAATTAAAAGAAGAGCATCGGACCAAAGCAACTCATGAACTGGTAGGAAAGACATACACAACCAATAAGAGGCTGATTTCTTTCCGAGCGGGTATTGTCGAACGTGAAATGACGGAGGAACAGCGCAGAGAGACAGCAGAGCGTCTGCGGAAATGGCGGGAAAATAATAAGACAGAAGAAACGGAAGAGACAGAAATAGATTAAGATATGGAGGGATGAAATAATGATGTTCTCTAAGATTTTCGAAAAAATCGGAAAACAGCCTATGAATGTAATGGATAATACAGAAGCTTTTGTGTATATCAGAGACAAGAAATATGCAATTACAGGAATGCGTTATGAAAAAGGGAAACTGGTTGGCTTCCAGATGAATGAAAAAGAGGTTCTGGAGGTCAAATAATAATGGGAATGTCACTTGCAAATGTAGTAATATGGACATATTTCTAAAGAAAAAGACGAATAGGAGATTAACAATGATTCAGACAATACATCTTATAAATGTTACAAAAAAAAAGAAAAAAATATTAGTTACCGCTAATATTGAGTTTGATACCCTGCAAACTGAAGAAGATGTTCAAAATGCGTTCGAAGAGGTTCTTCCAAAAGCATTAAAAGTCACTCAGAAAAAACCGAATCAAACTGCAGCTAATTTTTTACAGACTGCAATGGCGATGGTAAATGAACGATATAAGGATATAGTGTATCTGAGTGTTAATGAAGATAGAAGAAAAGGGAATCCGAAAACTGCGATTAATTTCAATTTCAAAATTCACTAATTTCAACATGCATGACATCCGGCATCGGACGAATCTCTATGATGATTATCTATAAAAAGCAACCAATAATAAGACCAGATTACATATTAATAGTGATCTGGTTTTTTCGTGCAAAAATTTTGTCCAGAAATTCTTCTTTCTTTTTACATCTGACACACTATCTATAGCGAGTAAAAAGAAAGGAAAATTCTGCAGACCACTTGCAGATGGTGAAAATTATGAATAAAAAAGAAATTTTGGAACTGCGAAAAACATTCCGGCCAGAAGAATGTAACATCTCCCGGATTGCTACCTGTTATGTTACTTCTGAAAAAGAAAAGATTCTTGAAAAATCTCAGGCATTTCTGTCCCTCCCGGAAGAGGAAGCTTTTAAGTATTTTGATATATTAAAGCAGGCACTTTCCGGAACCGTTGGGAAAAATCTCTATACATTAAAAACTAACAGCATCCATCCAGCAGATGAATCCCCACAGAAACTGGAAACACTGCGGAAATATCATATGAATGATGAAGGTATGCTGACAGATCTCTTTGATTCCATCATTGGATCCTATGATTCATCTGAAAATTATCTGATCATTGTTGTAAATGGTCTCTATGATATCCCTGGGGTGACTTCCGATGATCAGGAATTGGAAGATGCCTCTGATGAAGTGTATTCCTATATTTTAACCTGTATCTGTCCGGTAGAACTGGATGAACCCGGATTGTCTATCGACTGTACAAAGCCGGCTATTCTGGATAAGGAGCGTGATTGGATGGTGAAAAGTCCTGTTAATGCTTTATTATATCCGGCATTTACAGACCGGGCTACCGATATTCATCATGCATTATACTTTGCAAAAAAAGCCGAAAATTCACAGGATGATTTTTTAAAGGAACTGATTGGATCAGAAATGATGCTGTCCGACAAAGAAGAGCATGAATGGTTTCTGGATACATTAAATCACGCACATGAAGAACAGATGCCATTAGAAACAGCAAAAGAAATCCACACAAAATTAGTTGAAAAATCTTTGGAAAAAGAAAACCTGCCTTCCGCCGGCATGTTAAGCAAAAAAGAACTGCTGCAGGTAATTGATAAGGAATTAAATGCGGATCAAGTAAAAGACATTGACGAAGACTACGATAAGACCGTAGGAAAAGAAAATGACATTACAATTAAAAATCTGGTCAATCCGAAGAAAATGGTGATCCAGACAGGTACTGCAAAAGTAGAAATTGACAGTGATTATGCTGATATGGTTGAAACCAAAAGAATTGACGGACGATTATATCTGGCAGTCCCACTGACTTCTAACGATATTTTGGTTGACGGATGTGCAGTCAGAACAGAGGCATTATCCGATTAGGATAAGCTTTCTGTCACACTATATATGAGAGAGTGAATAAACGTCATGAACCCCCTATTCAGTTTTCTATATCAAACAAAGTGAAGAATCCTCTCTGTTTGATTGGTTGCAATCACTTTCTCACTAAATAACCGGCATGGACATTGTACGTCTTCATTTTTTCTTATATCCATGCCGATAAAATAAAAAACAGGAGGCATTTTATGTCAATTTATAATAAAGTAAGTGAACTGGAATGGTATCTTTGCCAGAAAGCTCTTTTAAAAGAATTTCTTTCAAAAAATGCATATGAAAAATATTTATCGGATCTTGATCGTTTTCATGCGGAATGGGAAGGACTTCATGAACCAAAAATTGTAGAAACAGAGAATAAAAGTGCGCTTGCGGTTTACAGCCCAATCAATGCAATGCTTGTTCTTTCCCCAGGTGCAGAACTGAATCTGCCTCTTGGGTATGTCCTTCCGAAGGACTTCTTGTGGATGCAGATTTATCCAGATACCTTGTTATTCTCAGAAGGGAAAACTTCTGGAGCAGTGAAGGTAAACGGATCTATTTTGAAACTTACGAATATATCTGATGAATCTATCCAGCTCCCGTTATGTAAAGAAGCAGCAATCGGGCTTGGAATGACGAAAGAGCAGCGGGATAACTATCAGAAATACGAACGTTTTCAACTTGTTGAACTTCATCCAGAGAATCCATTACCGGAACTTGGCTTCTATCTGCCTGGAATTTATAAATCTGGATTAGAGGGAAGTGATTACATTCCATCGAATTTCTATATGACAGTAAGTAAAAAACAGCAGGTGCGCTTTATGATCCACCGTAAAAATGGAATTACCTGTGATCCGTCATCTGATCCTATTTTAGATATTATTACTGTTGATGATATTTGGAAATATTCTGTAAAGCAGACCGCTGACGAAGGGCTTCCATATGACGTTCAGAAATTGTTTGAGCAGAAGTGGAAAGCGATTGCAGGCAAGAATGGAAAGGAAGGAATCCGTTATCCATTCAGTACATATTACAAAAATAGAACTCCATAGAGGAAAAGAGCCGGAATGCTTTTATGCATCCGGCTTTATTTCTTTTGAATTCATGCATTCTTTATGTAGAACAAATTATACAGAAGAGAGGAGGAAATCATTCAATATCTGTAATGTTCCAATCTATCAGAAACAGGGAGTGTATGATATGAAAATCTATCAAGATCCCGGAATACAAACTATTTACAGAAAGGAATAACAAGTCCTCGGTAAACCGAGGTTGTATTAAGAAGCTAAAGTAAACGAAGTTAATGCAGAAAACAATAGGGAAGTGAGTTCGATGAAAGACTCGATTAAAGTATGCTAAAAAACGCTCGGCACTATTGTTATCCACGATACATATGGATTTGTAACGTGGTGTTATGTCAAAAAAAGAATTAAAAGTATGTTGGTTATCTGCAGGCGTATCCAGTTTTATTGCCGGATACTTAAAAAGAGACTCTATTGACCTTTACATTTATATTGATATTGAGAACCAGCATCCCGACAGTATGCGTTTTATTAAAGACTGTGAGAAAATACTTGGAAAAGAAATCCAGATCTTAAAATCTCCTTACCGGAATAAAGAAAATGTGATTCGTCAGTTCCGGTATATCAACGGTCCAAGTGGCGCAAAATGTACGGAAATTCTAAAGAAAAGAGTTCGTAAAGAATGGGAAATGGAACACAGGGAATACCAGATCACATATGTATGGGGATTTGATATGGATGAACGGCGCAGAGCCGAACGCATCTGTGAAGCTATGCCGGAATTCAAACATGAGTTTCCATTGATTGAAAAAAATCTGACAAAACAGGATGCTCATGCGATCACAGCACGATTACATGTTAAGCGTCCTGTCACATATGATATGGGATTTCAGAACAACAATTGTATTGGATGTGTCAAGGGAGGCATGTGGTACTGGAATCAGATCCGCAAATATTTCCCGGAAGTATTCCAGACAATGGCCGAATTGGAAAGAGAAATCGGTCATAGTTGTATCAACGGTGTCTTCCTCGATGAATTAGATCCGGAACGCGGGCGAAAAGAGGATGAAATATCCTTTGACTGCGGTATTTTCTGTCATTTATTTTTCTTGGAAAACCAGGAAGGCCAAAAAGACGAACCGACAAAAGAGGAGTAATTACGGGTATTTGTAAAATCGGATAGGCAGCAACCTGTCCGATTTTATTTTTTTATGCATCCTTCACTCTTTATTTAGAACAATTATCACAGAAGAATGGAGGGATAAAAAATATCTGTGGTGTTCAATAAAATCAAGGAGAATCCAATAATGAAAAAGTATTTAGAAAATGATGAGGACGTAGAAATTTTAGAAACATGGAAAGACTTAAAAGAATATCTTACATTTCGAGCAAAACATGATGAATGGGTACAGCCATTTATCAATGAACTTGCTGCCATTGGTATTCCAAACCATCCTTTATTTTTCCAGACAAACTGCACAAATCTGTCCGTACAGAAAAACGGATACCGGCTTGATGTCAAAGATATCGACTATGAGGATCCAGAAAATTTAAGCTGTATTGAAGATACGGGACTTTTCTTAGTGTTTCCATACAAAGATTCCATGGCCGTATATCCAACAAGACGGATTGCTTATCCATCCATCTGTAAGCGTGGCGATGATGATTCAATGGTAATGGCCCGGTTTGATCCAAAAGCCAACAAGCAGGTCCTGCCAATCAACGAAAAAGCAGATCGCCTGACAAGGGACTTTCAACTTTTTTCAGATAACTGTAAAATTTTACTCCGAGACGGAAAGGTAAGTGCTGTTCTTTCAAAGGAATACGTTATCCTTCCTGCTGACAAAATGATATCTATCCTGGAGAACCAGTTAAAACAGGACCATCCGGATTTTACTTTCAACCGTGGTCAGGTCAGCCACGAATATCTGATGGTAGAATATCTGATGAATGACGAGGAAATGGAACAGTCATTCCGCTTGAAATTAAACGATGCCGGTGCTGATATCTCTGAATTAAAAGCAGGCATACGTTTCTCCACATCCGACATTGGTGCGAGCAAAGTGTATGCGTCTGTATTTTATGATGCCGATGGCGTCCGTACTACATGCAATTCCGGAATAGCCCTTGAACACAAGGGTGAAGCTTCGCCGCAATTATATGCTGAAAGCTGCAAGCAGCTTGGCATGGTTTTTAAGGAGTCCGAAGAACTCATTGAAAAACTTGGAAATATGAATATTTCAGATGTTGCCGGAGTCGTACAGGAAATCAGAGAAAATTACAGCATTTTCCCGAAAGGAATCTCCGAAAAAGTGGAAGCGGAGCTTCGGATCCAGTACCCAGGCGGCGGTACGGCCATTGATGTTTATCTGGCACTCAATGATATCATACAGAGATATTCCGAAGAAAATAAAATTTCTCCAACCAGATATCTGAATCTGTCAGAACAGGTAGCAAAATTAATGCATCTGCCATTTGAAAGAATCGATCAGGGTGAAGAGTGGAAAAAAATATAATTTAACTGAATAATTGAACAAACAGATTTATAAAAAGAAACTATTGCAAAAGTTGATGAATCATCTTCTGGAGCAATAGTTTCTTTTTTATTTTTACCTATAAATTTCATACTATTTACAGAACGTAATCAATGAAGAGAAGGAGTGAAAAAAATATTTCAACACGTTCGAATATGATTATCGGAGGAATTATTTATGATACAGGATTGTTATATTGAAGAAATCAAGGATATTGTCAAAGAGAAAAAGTTGCACATGTCAGAACAAGAATTATATTTTGCTGAAAGAGAAATGCAAAAGAACATTATAGAATACAACATGAAGATATATGCAGCTGCCTTGAGTGCAATTGAAAGAGTAACTACTTATCACTTTCCGGAATTGCATCCAGAAGAAAAAGAACAGCTTACAATAGCAACAATTCTTTCGGAAATCCGTGAATGTTTGAGTTCTTCAAATTATATTTCACATTTTAGATCTGCAAATTCGGTAGATTCTATTGTACTGAAAATGAAAAATGGACAGGAATATGTCCTTTCAATCAGAGAAAACAAGTAATTTTACAGGAGGAAATTTAGATGTTCGGATATAGCATTAAAGAAGTTTTGGAAGATAACTCAATGGATATATACATGATCATGGAGGCTCTGGATACTCAGAAGATTCACTGGTATTTGAAACGCAAAGGATCAAATAAATTAACAAATGCGTGCTATGCAGTCAGGAATCCGAATTGCGATAATTATCTTTGGTTCGCTACTTTTAGAGATTATTTAAAGGGACGGAAAATCATCAGAAATCATAAAAAGGAAATGGCAAAATTGAAAAAGTGGCTGCAGGAAGAAATTCAGAATGGGAACCTGATATCTGACTGCGCCGTGTCACCGAATGATTGCGAGAATGAAGATTATTGGGGAGCCGGCTTTGCCTGGTATAAAAGTTACGGCGTGGAATATAATTTCTGCGTTGATGGTGAAGAGAATGCCAGTGCCATATACTTGATGAGATATAATTCGGAAATAGATGACATGGAAACTGATCACGATAAATATATTCATTACGAAATTAATTTCGAAGAAAAAGACTGGAAGGAACGGTTCCTGGAGAAAATGGGAATGGTTCTTCTCAATTATTATTCTGAAGAGTGTACGTGCTAGAAAAGTTAGAAAATCTATAAAAATGGCCGAGAGAAATCCCGGCCATTTTGTATTATATGTATTCTTTCACACTATTTATAAGTGCAAATGATTGATGAAAGGGAGGGAAAATAATTATCACTGCACAAAAAATAAGGAGAATTACTGCTGATGGACGAAAAATTTATGAATGTATTAAGGGAGCAGCAAGAGATACAGCAAAAAGCTGCCCGGATTCTACACGATACTGAAAAAATGAAAGAAGAAGTACAGAACAAATTAGAATCGTTAAAAAGAAAAGTGGAGAATGATTTTAAGAATATTGGAGAATTCCTAAAAGAAGCTAACGTTCAATTTGCAACTTATGAATACATATTTCAGGAAGATGATTGTAAAAGAATCCAAATAAATGAACAAAAATATCAGACATGTATTTATGTTGTGGTCAATCAACACAAAATATATCTTGGTCCGAGTAAAGCAGAAGACGATAGCTGTTTTCATTTTTTATATAAAACCGGGATATGCGCCTGGGATAGTTGTACGGATTCTATCACGACCAATTGTTCCATGTACATTTGTACGCATTGGAAGTCCATTTACACATTCATCCAAAATAATTTAATAAAAAACGTCCAAAAAAATAATCAAACAATACTGCAGGAAACTCTGAATAAACGAGATATCGTTTACCGTAAGCTAGAAGAACTAAACCATACACAATAGGAGGCTATTATGGCAACATGTATAACGAAAGCACGATCAAATTATTTTTCAGTAACTGATGTCCCTGCATTTCTTACTATGATGCAGAAATGGGAAAAGGACTTCGGCATTAGGATAATGAAGAAAAGAATCGATGAGGATCAAACCGTATATGCATTCAGTTACGAAACAACGAGCGTCAATATCAACGGTGCTCTTTGTGATCTCCAGAAGATTTTGCCAGAATGGGAAGCGGTTATCATTCAGGAAATTGCTTACGAGCAGTCGTTAAACGGCATGATGAGATATGTGATTGGAAAAGCAATAATTATTACATACAATACCGTCGACACCTTGGACCTTTCCATGCTTGCATTACAAAGAACCCGTAAAATACTTGCAAACGCAAACTTTGACGCAATGATGATTTATTAAAAAGGAGAAATTTTATGTTATCAATTCAGCACATTTTACACAGCTTATACACCTATGATATGACCTATTTACATCGTTACGGCGCATCTGTCGTATATCCGGATGCCATCCGTGCTTATACCAACGGCAGTCGAAAATACAGCCATTTTGAACATGTTTTTCGAGACAAATATTATTATATGGTCTTTCCATTATCGATGGATGCTCCAAGAAAGATCATTGAGGAGCATATAAAAGAAGTAAAAGAAGAAATCGAAGCAGAAATCCCATCCGAATTTCAATCCGAAATTTTGAAGCCATGTGCTATAGGTGAGGATACCAGTTTGACTTTGTTCTGCAAGACAAATACAGATCTTCCAGAGAAAATGTATACAGGAATTGTAACACATTTAAAGCAGGATATTGCTTTTGATAAGTTCATTCGGATGCACATTGACTGTTCAAAAAAGCTTCGAGACAAATTCGTTTTCCAGGAAAGAAAAATGGATGGAAGCGGTGTCCGCCGGCTTATTACAGAAATAGAGCAGTATGGCATCTACGCATTGGCATTTTTGATTTTCAAAGAAAAAGGAATCTTATGCAATCAGTCATGGCTTTCCGAGAGGATCAAGCCAATTCTTGATAGAGATTATTCTGCCGATCTTTCAGATACAACTTTTTCATATATGAAAATAGATACAAAGATTGAGCAGTATATCACCAATCAGGATTGGTCGCATCTGGATGATGGTCCCATTACTTTTAGTGAATACAAAAACTTTTACGATGACTTATCGGAATATATAACTGAATTTCAGGCAACTCCGTTTTATTCGACAGCGGAACAGAAACAGGATATGGATCTTTTTATCCAGAAATTAGAATGCATTAACTATGCTTTATATGGCACAGATAAACTCTCAATGTCAGATTCGATCGTCGAACTCATGGCAAAAGAATATATGTCATTTTGTGATTCCATTCGCAACACTCAGATGTATTTTGAGGGAATCAATCAGACTGCAGAAGCAACCATGCAGTTTTTAGTATACCTTGCATCTAAATATACACAGAATAAGAATTTATTAAGCAGGGGTGTGGATGAAGAAAAATTGTATATTGTTTCTCAAGAACTTTCCGTAATCAATCAACATGCATATCGAGCAAAAATTACAGAGCTTCGGAATCTTATGCGAAGCAAAGAACCTGGATATATTGATTTTCATATGTTTTCGGAAACATCACCAAAAGAATACCTTGATGTGATAAGAGTTACAACCGGATGCTATGGATCTAATGAAAGTGTATACTTTCTAAATCTGGTACGGTTATGCGCTTATACGAAAAAAGAAATTAAGAAAGTCATCCTCTCTACAAAGAGTTATACGGAAAAGGATTTGGTTGATCTTCCTACTATCATTGATCAGTGGAAGAACGAATATCGTTCTGACCGGTCATTAGCATGGCCAACCTTATAAATGCAGTAGAAAAGCAGCTGGGATAAGATCCAGCTGTTTTTTATTTCTATTCCTTTCTTTCATTCTATAAATAGAACGCATTTTCATGATGAAAGGAGGATAAGAATCTAAATATCGTTCAAATTTATAAGAAAGGAACTTCAAATGATAGGAAACAGTGAAACATGTGCAGCATGCAAATGCAAAAGGCATTGTGAAGATTTTGTAATGCCAAACAGTACCCGTTGCAAGTGTAACTTTATGGATCATCTCCGCAGGAAACGCTGGAGAAGAATCCGGAGGATTTTCAGATGAAAAAAGAACAAAATCATCAAACAAAAAGGAGTTCCAGACATCGGAAACATCTTCGACAGGTCATAGCCGAGATGGATGCAGACAGGGACTCATATGTAAAGCAGTGGGAAAATGAACTGCTTTACGAACAATACCATGAATAAAGGAGAAAAACAGTATGAACAAAGTAATTTTAATGGGAAGATTAACGAGAGATCCAGAGGTAAGATATTCACAGGGAGAGAATTCTTCTGCAATTGCGAGATATACATTAGCTGTAGACCGCAGATTCAGACGTAACAATGATGGAGAGCAGAGTGCAGATTTTATCAATTGTGTTGCGTTTGGAAGAGCTGCTGAATTTGCTGAGAAATATTTCCGCCAGGGACTGAAAGTTATCGTAACAGGCCGTATCCAGACTGGAAGCTACACCAACAAAGATGGTCAGAAAGTATATACAACGGATGTTTTCATCGAAGAACAGGAATTTGCTGAAAGCAAGAGCAATCAGGGAAATAATTCTTCCTCTGCAGCTTCGGTTGCGAAACCGACACCAAATCCGAATCCAAGTGCTCCTGATGACAATGGCTTTATGAATATCCCGGATGGATTAGATGAGGAATTACCATTTAACTAGGAGAATCTTTATGGACGAATTAATGAGAATCGCAAAAGAACATCACTTTACAGCTGATCAGCTGATTCAGGAGGCAGAATGTGTAGAAGAATATGGTGAATGGCAGCATATGCTTCTTCTCGGTTATTCTGCTGATATACTTCGAAGTGCAGCTGAGAAATTACAGTAAGCTTGAACGATAAAAAAATAGGATTGATGGGACATAAATAACGTCACATTGATCCTATTTTTTTGTTATCACGAAGATATTAAAATGTACGTTATCTTCTTCACAATCAATCACTAATTTTTATCTGCATATAAAGGCAGGAGAATTCCTGTTTTTTTGTTTTGCCGTCAGTAATACACACTACTTACAGAGAAATCAAGCAGAAGAAAGGAGAGACAAATTTTATCTGCATATCTCAAATAAATCTACGATAGGAGTTTTACTTATGACTGAGAAAAAAGAATTGATCCAGCAATTAAAAGAAACCGATCCAGATACCTATAAACAATATAGGCTGGAATATATGAAATCTCTGTTCGATTTAAAGAAATTCCAGTTTCTGTTCTTGAAGAACAATCAATCCAGGACATGGACGGAAGACTATATGAAAAAGCTTTTAAGTAAGCGGAACGATTTATTATTCGACCTGTCTGAAATCTATCACGCCTCGCTTTCAGCAATTTACAATGATGAATTCTTTAAAGATAACTATTATTCGTTGGACGAATTTCTCCTTAAAGAAAAAGCAGACAGGGACTATCTTAAAGAATTATCAATAAGCGATCTTTCCAAAGCTGTACAAATGAAATATTCAAAGATCTGCCCAATTTATTTCTTAAATCAAGCAGAAAAAATATCATTTGATGTTTTAAAAAACGTATATCAAAGTATTCCAGATTATTTAATCCCTAAAAATTGCAAATATTTTGAGCGAGCTTCAGCAGAAGAAATTTTGGCTTTGATTCGTGCAAATCCTTTTAGTCTGCAAAGTATTCCAGATCATTTAATAACTCAACAATATGTATATCACTATTTAGGGCTAATGATAGCAAATGAACGAGATGAATATATTGATCAATACGTAAAAATCCCAATGCGTTTTCGGGACCAGAATTTTTATGAGTCATACTGTATCGTTAACGGATATAATTATATGCTGATTCCACCAGAAAAATTTGATACTTACGTATCTGAGAAATTAATCCGATATACAATTGCAACACAGAAATCCTATGTTGGATTTCTGCATTTGGCTCATGCATTATCTATCAGAAATTATCAGGTCCCAGAAGATATCTGGCTGCAATTATGCTACCATCATTTTGCCTGTATGGTTTATGTGCCCAAAGAATTGAAGACAGAGCAGTTCTTTGACAAATTAATGGCTATGGAAGGATTCCATTTTTCCATGTTTGAGCCGGAAATGACGGATGCGCAGCTGATTACCTGTTTAGAGAACAGCCGGCATATCGACAGTGATAAAATTAAAAAAGCAAGGAAAGTCTGGACACCGGAACTTTTGGAAGCCATTGCAGCAAATTGTACGTATCCATTAAAAATCATTCCAAAGAAATATGTTACACTGGAACTTGTTAAAATCGGATTAAAAAATGAACGGCATTACTTATCCGATGTTCCAAAGGATTATCTCTCAAAAGAATTATGCATTTATGCCTATATCCATCATCCATTCCGGACAATGGAGGTAATTCCCGACGAATTCAAAACTCCTGATTTCTATGCGGAGATCATAAAACATGGTGAATTTTATCCAAAAGATATTCCAAATGAATATTTGACGGAAGAAGCATTGATACAATATGTATCCAGTAAAAAGTGCTATGGATTAGATGATATACCGAATCCATGGAAGACAACCCCGGCAGTAATGAAAGCTTTTTCTGACTATCACATTGACCGTTATATTTATCCGGATGAAGAACACTGTGAAAGAGCATGCGAAAGGGCCGAAAAAATCGAAAAACGCTCATTGGAATATATTCTTTCCAAATGTGAAATCCAACCATACAAATATGTCTGGGATGTCATTTGTAATTCACGAACCGGAATTCATGCAATTAAAAATCCAACAAGAGAAATGTGGCGAGCATCCATCCAGGAATTTCCGGAAAATATACTGGAAGCACCAGAATGGTTCCTGCAAACTGATTCTTTAACGATAGTTTCCACATCAGCAAAACACATTGATGAGAAAAAGAAAATCGAAGAAAAACTGGAACGGGCTGCCGAACAATCCAGTCTGGATAATCAGATGTCTATTTTTGATTTATTTCCTGATTTCTGATATGCATAAAAAATACAGTTCTACTTTATGTAGGGCTGTATTTTATTTTGTCCAGAATCACGGCTTCGTTGTTTTTTCTATCATTCTATTAATAGAGTAGATAAAGAAAGGAGCTGTCTAAGCTTGAAAGAACTTATAACATCCATTGCAGCATCTGATACCAAAACAATTCTTCATGTTGTGCATTATAAGCCGGAACATGAAGTCATTGGTGTAATTCAGGTTCTGCATGGTATGACGGAACACATAGGCAGATATAAAGAATTTGCCAAATTTTTTACCGATAAAGGATATGCTGTTATAGGACATGACATGATCGGGTATGGAAAAACAAAATCTTATGGAATGAAAGAAACTTATCTGGAGCATTGGAAAGATGCTGTGACGGACATCGAATCCATAAGAAAATTTATACAAGAAAAATATCCGGATATTCCAATTTATCAATTAGGTATCGGTATGGGTGCATATTTTGGAATGGCACACCAAATTCAATATCCGGAGCGTTACTATAAGCGCATCTATATTGGAGCCGGTCGAAAAAACAAATTTTTATTAAAATTATCATCGTTGTACTTTGATTTGAAAAGATTAAGGAAAAGACAGCAGATCCCAGTCCCTTCCGATCAAATTCTAAATATTTTTGAAAAATATTATCCAGAAAATGGTGATTTTTCCTGGAGGTATCGTTCCAATTCCTGTAGAGAAAAATATATGGACGATCCATTAGTGAATTTTAAAACAACAGAAGGGACTATTGCTGAAATTCTTAAGGTCATGCAGTTTGTATATGCTGCGGATCTGCGAAAAGTATTAACGCCTGTTATGTTCATAACCGGTGAGGAAGATCCGGAAGAGCATTTCGGTAAAGATACCATTCGTTTAAATCAGGATTACCGTGATGCCGAAGTCCCGGTTACATTGAAGATTATTGCCGGATACAGACATGATATTCTACATGATGCATGTGCTGAAAATGTTTATGATGATATTTACCGGTTCATACAGGCAGAATCTTAGAGAGGTGATAAATGTAATGACTGCATTAGATCAATTAAAAATTTCTGTTATGAATGATAAAGAAAATCAAGAAAAATATAATATGGAGCGAGACCGATATCAGTTAATGAAATATCTAAAAGACCTTCGGAAAGCGAAAGGAATCACTCAGAAAGAACTTGCACAAAAGATGGGATATTCACAGCAAGGAATATCCAAGCTGGAACATTATAACAGTAATACAACACTGGACACATTTCTTAGCTATTGTCATTATCTTGGAATTAATGTGTTTCAAATAATTCAGGAAACGGAATAGATAAAAAAGTGAGGTACATAAATATGGCAAAAACAGCACAAGTAACCGGACAAATGGAATTAAACTTTACGGAACAGACATTCCCAAAGAAGAGAAGTATCGCCAAAAAATCTGTATCAAAACCCAAAAAAGAAATAAAAAAGCAGATCGCATTTTCATCCGAACATTATGAAAAAGCAACCGAAATCGTAAAAGAAAGAGAAATTATACATCTTGGTACATTAATGCGATGTCTACATATCTCAGCAATGGAATCAGGTGCAATCATTCAGAAAATGGTAGAAGAGGAACTGATTGGTACAGACCATCGATTAATCTCTGTCAAGAAAGAAGCATGGAACGCAGGCAGATAAGGAGGATAGATATGAAATTAGTAATTGGATTAGCCGTGATATTTGTTTGTATCATTACATATGCATTTTTAGATGCTGCAAAAAAAGCCGATAAAAGCTCCGAAGAGTTATGGGACCATCATCTAATGGAAGAAAACAGGAGGAATAAAATTGAGTGAATTATTAACAGATAAAAAAGTGGAGGATATTGATAATTTTTCTTCCATCAAACCAGTAACTGCAGCCAATCTATCGAACACACTGAAAATATACCGGAATCTATTTATTACTTGGTATGAATTATCCGGGTTCCATTTTGCTGATATTGAAAAATATCTTACTCATGGAATGATATTTCGTTTCTCATCAGCAATCAAACAATCTGTTTCTATACGCCTTGGTGACAAACAGATTGCTAAACTTATGAATGATATTACTCCAATCAGCTTACAGTCTGATTTGGATTTAGACAAAAACCTTTCTCATTATGATTTGCTTGATACAGACCAAAACAGATTAAAAATACGGAAATTATTTCATACATCCTTTCCACAATCAAATCTTCTGACTTTTAATTGCAGCCAAAATGATCAGAATAAGTATGTATTAGAATTTTCTGTATACATTAGTTATGAAGATTTGGAGAACTTATGGGGTAAATTATATCCAAAAGAAGGAATGAGGTGACAGACATGATAAAACTAATTCTTATCATTTTATGCTTTGTTGTAATATCCGGTGGTTTTGTTTGTTTCTGCATTGTAAAAGCAAGCACTCCATATGATAAGGAACAGGATGATTTGGAACAGATTAAGGCATTAAAAGAACTCATAAAATAATGGAGTTTATTTTTAGAATATAGTTTCACGGCTGACTTTGCAGCCGAAGGATGAGGGTTATTGGATCACTCATCAAAATTTGTGCTATTAAACGTTTTTGAGACCTATGATTTGACATAGATATAAAGCGCACGGTCAATGCCTGCAGCAGTTTCAGAAATGTATGAATTGACACAGATACAAAGCGAAGACACTTACAACACACATAACCATACATCAATTTATTATTCTATCTTTCTTTCATTCTAATAGTAGAACGAATCTGCAGATGAAGGGAGGATATAAAATATTGCACGTTCCAAAATATTTTATGGAGGATTTATTTATGAACGAATTTGAAAACACAAAAGTTACAGAAAATGAGGACACACAGGATTGGAATCCAGATCTTATGGATGAAGAAGAGCATACAACAGATACATTTGATGATGTCGTGGAAAAGACAGAAGAAAAATCCAATGAAGATTCTACTTTTGCGGCAGAATCAGATAATGCGGACGAATCCGCAGAAACTACACCGAATGATGACACATCGGATCGAGAAATTCAATGTGCTGCATGTGGAAATATTTCCAAACAGCGTAACTGGTTCTTAAGCCGGATTGGAACACATTATGTAATCTGTCCAAAATGCGGTACATTACGCTATGTATGCCACAATAACGCTGGATATCGTAAAGAATAAGAATCTTTTAAGCCACAGAATCATCTGGGGTTATATGGAAAGAAGGATAAAACATGAATAAAATCAAAAAATTGCACAGATATGTTCATGGACTTACAAAAGATGAAAAGCCTTTTTTGTTTTTGGATTTTTTCCATTTAGAGATAGATGAAACTGGGAAAATTGTAAACGGAGAAGTATCCGTTATGATTGATGGCAAATATGAGGTTGACACCTTGAAACATTTTTTAGAAAGGATCCGACCGGAAACGATCGATTAAGAAATATGAAAAAGAAAATATTACATCTAAGATATAGCTTTCGCCATACATTGTCCTATATCATCTATTCAAACCTTAAGAATTTCCTAGATAGAAAATACGGATTAATGAATTATGCCATCGAGTACTGCCCGGTGTGTAAAAAAAGAGAAGTTGTGTATACTACCGGTCAAACAAAGTGTTCGAATTGCAGTACACTCATAACACCATGCGATGCATGCCTGAACTGCACAGATATCTGTCCATACAAATCTGGTGAAATACATAACAGTCCAAGCATCTTGGAACGTCAAATCATACATTTTATATAACTTTAAAGCAGCTTGTCCTTGTGGCAGCTGCTTTTGTTTATTGTTTCCTTTTTCGCACACACTATTGACAGAATAACATAACAGAAGAGAGGAGGAACAAAATTTAATCTGATTATGTTTATTCAAATTTTTTACTTAAAGGAGGATTTTCTATGCAAAACTATAGACTGCTTTTTACTGAAAACAACACAAATGACCGCTACCTTATATTATTAAACATTTCAGCATTAAAATGTCCAGATTCTGATACTGTAGCAACTGATCTTCAAAAAATTACTGATCATTTAGCGATTTACCAATCTGGCAGAGAGGGAATCAAAATGGTTTTGGAACATTATAAGAACACTTATCCAGATCTGAATTATACGATCTGCCGGATGGATAATGATTGTATGAAAGGAGAAAATGCATGAAACAAAAATACGAAGAATTCAGAAAAAAATGTTACGAAAAATATCAGTTAAACTGGATGCTTTCCCATGGATATTCTTTGCAGGATCTTATAGATGCAATGAATGAAAAGTACATAGAAGATGACAGCCGGGAGTATACAACACCTGGATGTTATTACGAGGATGTACTTGATAATGATGGATTTCATGGAGAGTTATTCCATTATTACGATGCATTCTTGGAAAAAGAATATTTGGATGGAAAATATATGAAATCTATCCTCACCGAGTCAGAATTCCAGACTTGGAGAGACGATACAGAACAGTATGAGACTTATCCAGATCTTACTGTTGATACAAAGATTGGAAAAATATATGCAAAAACCGTTCCAGGTAGTTTCCCAGGAATTCTGATTGAATGCGAAACCAGTAATACTGCGGGAACACCTGGAGCCTTATTAGAATACGATGAAACGAAAAAGAAAATGATGCTTCGTGTGTATGGAATACAAAATCCCTATGGAAATCCTATCGAGAGCTATGAAATGAGTAAATAAGCAAAATATACGGAAAATCAAAGGAGAATTTATTATGAATGTAACAACAGTATATGAACTTTTTTCAGTTATCATGCAGGAAACTTTTCAACATAATAATGACTTTTCAATCACATATAAAACGAATCTTTGTCGATTCACACAGATGCAGGTTGGTAAGGTTAAATATCTCTATATGATTCGGAATCACATCTGTGATTGCGCTTTACATCAGAAAAACGATTCATATAATATGAAAATATCTGATCCGCTAAAACTGTGTGCAATTATTGATACCAATAATCAGAACATTTATTTCATGGATTTCGACTTTAACTGGGGTTTTGTTTTGACACCGGATCAAAGATTGCCAGCACGATCAATGCTGTTCTCAGAATACATAAATAAAACGCTCAAAGATATTCAAAACAATATCATCAAGAAATACATGGATGAACTTGACTTGAGTGGAATAGATTTTACGGATTATATCAAAAGACGATGCATCAAAAAGACACGTGAGTATATTATTTTTCCAAAACTAGATCCATTCACAGAGGAAAATTTATATAAATTCTCAAATTTGAAATTTAGTGGACAGGATGCGGCGGATTTGCTGACTGGATATCTTGATTTAGAGTCCTATATCTATGATCAACTGGATGAATGTTATGAGGATCTTTTGCTACAAAAGCTCGAATATTATACCATTACAAAGTATTTAAAAGATCCGGTTGATTGCGGGGTAATCACCGAAGATGAATTAAAGCTTATTCATGCATTAAATCAGATAAACGATGCAAAATCCGTAAAAGTTATGTGGAATTATCATGGAGTTAAATTCGAAAATAAGATGGAAATAGAAAAAATTCGGTTAAAAATGAATAATTGTAATGACTTTTATCATGAATGGGATTTTCCAACTTCCAGACATGGAGAAAATATTATTAACTCTCTTAAACAAACATTGTTGAGCGAAAAACAGATCAGAGTAAAGACGGAACATATTTCCGCAATCTACTATCGTGGAAAAGAAATTTTTTCAAAATAAAATCCGTCAAAAGAGCAGACCATATGGCCTGCTTTTTTGCTTGTAATGTTTATATATTTTTATTCTCCAGCAGATCACTCACTCTTTTATCAGATGAATTTGTACAGAAGAAAGGAGCGAATAAAATTATCTGTACATCGAAATATATTTTGGAGGATACAAACATGGAAAACGAAAGAAAAATTAAAATTTTAGAGCTTTTTGGAGGCATCGGAGCCCCTCGTAAAGCCTTAGAGAACTTAGGATATAAAATCAAAAGCATTGATTATGTAGAAATTTTGCCATTTGCAGTACAGGCATACAACAGTGTCTTTAATAATGACTACGGAGTACAGAATATTGTCGGTTGGAATCTGAATCCAGATATTTTGATACACGGAAGTCCCTGTCAAGATTTCAGCAAAAACGGCCGAAATAACATTAACACCGGCCGCTCTATACTTTATGAAGAGACTCTTGCGATCATTGACCATAAACTTCCGGAGCGTCCGAAAGTAATCATATGGGAAAACGTACCGAACCTCTTGTCGGAAGGGAAGAAAGTGAATCACAGAGTTCATCACAATCACTATTTAACTGAAATGGAACGCATGGGCTATGAAAATTACTATGCCATTCTGGATGCATCTCAGTATGGCATCCCACAGGCACGGCAGCGTCTTTATACGGTTAGTATTAGAAAAGACGTATTAAACGGAAGAGAATTCCGTTTTCCAGAACCTGTACCTTTAAAAAAAGATATCCGGTATTATCTGGAAAAAAATCCGGATTCAAAGCTGTGTACCCTTTCAGAAGCGGAAAGAAATTTGTTCTTTTATAATGATGACGGACAGTTATGTGTTCGTGAAGCTACAAAACAGGGCTATAAAGTCATTCAGGATATGGATGTAATCAATGTAGAATTCCCTGGAAGTACAACCAGACGAGGAAGAGTCGGCCATGGCGTATGCAAGACACTCACAACATCGCCAAGACAGGCCATCTACAAGGATGGAGCTTTGCGTTTATTAACTCCAAGAGAACACCTGCGACTGATGGGATTTACAGACAGGGATTATAATCACATGATCTTATCCGGAATTGAAGCAAAACAAGTCAGTTTTCTGGCCGGAAACAGTATCTGTATACCGGTTCTGGAGGCATTATACCATTCATTGGAAGAGTTGGATCTTCTGTTATAAATTTCTATGTACAGCAAAAAGCATATCTCTGTAAGGGGTATGCTTTTTATATGTCCAAACTTCACACATTCTATTTACAGATGAATCTATGCAGGAGAAAGGAGCAATTAAAAATACTGCACATCAAATTATTATATACGGAGGAAACATTTATGAGTAACCAGACAATGACAATTGAAGATCTGATCAAGGCAGGAAAAATGGAATCAAGTGTTGAATTTCCATTGAAAAGATATGTTGTAGTAAATATTGGTTTTTTTAATAATGAAGATGCAGAAGAAGAAACACAGCTTACGTTGGGACATGACCCGCTGACAAAGGAAGGAATCAAAGAATTAAAAGAGTTGTTTACTTCTCTTGCGAATGAATTTGATACAAAGCCAAACCGTGTCACTTACATCCACATCGTTGCAACTGCACAAACTGACAAAGAGCTTGAAGCAATGGGCTATTAAATGGAGGTAGCAATATGGGATGGACCGGAATGAAAGCAAAATATTATTACAAAAATGGAATGATAAACCGTAAAAAAGAGTGTGACGAATTGATAGAAGCTTGTCCGGATGATTACAAATTGATAAAATCAGCACTCATTGGTATATGCTATTACGCAGCTGTTCGAATGCTGAAAAAAACAGAACAGCCGGTCGTTGGCATTGTAATCAAAACAACTGTCCGAATGAAGGAAGACCTGAATTTTCTGTACAAATGGGTATCAGAAGATATGGGGCCGGCAGATACTTATTGTCCGGATAATATTCTGGATGAATTAAGTGAAACAGATTCGGATTGGGCCAAAAATTGGAGAGCGGAATGTAGAAAATGTAATGAACGTAAGCAGAAACTATCGGCAATGCCAGTGGGGGCAGAAATCAAAGTGACCTGCGAAGGTTTTGAGTATGTTATGACTAAAACTGTTCTTCCCAGCCACAGTACCCCACAATGGATCAATTTTGAGGAAAACTTCAAATTCACTGTTGATGACATTGTACGATCAGGTTTTAGCTGTATAGATTTAGAAAAATCGGAGGAAAATAAAATGGAACATATAACGAAAATCTGGAAATACATTTTTACATTTGATAAAAAAGGAGAAATAACGTTTGAATCAACCGGTGCACTAGAATGCAAAGAATGCTTGAAAACTATCAAGCTTAAGGATCAGATTTCATGGGAGTCCACGCTTCGGAAAGATAAAATTGGAACTGTTATCTGTAATATGCCAACAGAAAAAGATGCTTTCGCACATTTTACTTATTATTATGTTTATCTTACGGAAGATAATCCAAGGTATGCCATTTCTCTGATACAGAAGAAAATGGAAGATAGGGTAATTTTTTTGCAAAAAGAGACTTCCAGGTTAAACTTGAATATACAGACCCTTAATAAAAAAATTATTCTTCTGAATGAAGAAAAATTAGAAGAGCATGATAAAAATTAGTACAATAATTTGATATAAGGCAGAAGAAAAGTGCATGTTCCAGTTTCGGAAGATGCACTTTTTTCTTTTACGGGTTACAACTTTTGCAGGCAGAATATCCTTCATCCAGTAACTCCTGTCTGGTCCCTGTATATTCTCTTTTATTATTTCCATTCATCTGTGTTACACTGGCACAATCAGAACGATGGAATTTTTTAGTATTTTCATTGATCACATAAGTAGAAGTCTGCGTATCAGAAACAGCAGTGCTGTTATTATTATCTGGCGATGCCTGTGCAGCAGAAGAATCTGATTCATGGCTGTCACCGGTCGCATAATCTATTTCGATTCCCGGCTGTACATTATAACAGTATACGCAAAACTCTACTTCATCATCCTCTACAGATTTTGCTTCCATCAGGACTCCGCTTGCTACAAGGTTGCTGCTGTTAAATATCGGTGTGACACGATATAAGACATGATGATTTGTTTCTTTTACATAATCTGCCACAAGATTTTCGAATGGCAGCATTCCATCAACATTCATATATCTTGTTCCGGTAATTAAATTTTCTTTGCAATTTGATGGTTTTCCTGCTAATTGATGGCCAACTAAATGACATCTATTATATAAATAGTGTCCGTCAACATTGTCATATTTTACGGTTTTCCAGCCAGACGGCTTTATCATTCCGATAGGGCCACGTTTTTCAGTCGGCATAATTTCCTTACACACATTAGCATAAGCAACACCACATCTGCCAAGATCATCCAGTTCCGAATAATTTTCAAAAGCATCCGTTGTCAGATCTGAATCTGTAAAAAACGGCACATTATTATTAATTGATACATATGGTTGTCCGGAATATGCTGGAACAGTAGATAGATCAAATGATTTTGATGATCCTTCTGTAACACCTACTGTTTTTTCATCATTTTTTTCTCCTGACAAATTACTTTGCGATGCAGACTGCTGTGCCTGCTGCCCGGCATCTTTAGCTGTGCATCCACCAACTATTAAAGCAATGGATAGCAGGATACTGCTGACAAATAACCTTATTTTATTTTCTCTCATTTTTTCCATACCTCACGTGTGATTTTTTCATGGGAAAATCCCCGGAACTGATTCTGTGAAACCAGATTCCATTCGCTTAAGTCCAACTCAAATTTAGTATCTGACGGATATATTCTATTCCAATGATAGATTACTATTTCCGTGATTAGATTTTTGTTCAATAAATAGATAGAATTTTCAATAAAACAATAATCATCATCCCCGGCAAAAGCTGGAAAATTTTCATTTACCTCTATCTGTGCATCTTTTGGCACTGCTTCAAACTGTTTTCTACTGTATTCATTCATCCATAAACGATGATGTCCGATATATGACAGCATATCACGGCGGACTTCCCTATCTTTCGATTGTCTCCGGTGATTAAACATCATTCCGTTTTTATCATCTATACATACAATGATCTTCATAATCCAAACCTCCTTTACTTATAGTATGTATCTTTTGAAGTCAAACGACTAATTTCTGGACAAAATATATCTCCATTATAGCACAGACACGCAAATCTCTGACGAATATTATTGTTTGTTTTTTATTCCATCACACTATAAGAAGAACAATTATAACCGAAGAAAGGAGTGTAAAAAATTCGGATTGTTCTAAATAAAAATTTGGAGGATTCAAAAATATGAAAACAAATTTTACAGAACAGGATTTACAGTTTTACCCAACACCAAAGAGTTTATTGAACAGAATTACAGACTCTCTTAAATGGAACAAAATCACATCAGTGTTGGAGCCAAGTGCCGGGAAAGGGGATATCGCGGATTATGTAAAAGAAAAACTTAATACGCCTTATACCCGTTATGACATTCAGATTGACTGTATCGAAAAAGATCCAGCACTTCGAAAAATGCTGGAAGGAAAGGAATATCATGTGATCCATGATGATTTCCTTACATATCATGGTCAATATCATTATGATCTGATCATTCTCAATCCGCCATTCAATGAAGGCGATAAACATTTGGAAAAAGCATTAGACATCCAGAAAAACGGAGGGAATATCATATGTATTTTAAATGCAGAAACTATTGATAATCCGTGTACCAATCGCAGAAAAGCACTGATTCAAAAGCTTGAAAAGTATCAGGCTGATATCAGTTATTATGATGATGCATTCGATACAGAAGATGTCGACCGAAAAACCAATGTTAGAATTGCTGTTGTGAAGGTCCAGATCCCGGAAACAGAATTTTCTTCTCAAATCTATGAGAAATTAAAACAAAAACAGTATTCAGAACTGCAGATTGATGAAGAAATCACGGATGTAGCGGTTAACGATCTTGTGAAAAACATTGTTAAGCAGTATGAGCTTGAAGTGGATGCTGGGATTGCGCTGATCCGGGAGTATAAAGGGATAAAGAAGTACATCATGTCCTCTATTAAAGAGGAATATGCAATCCCTATGCTTACATTAAAGGTAGGAGATCACGATTGCTCTGAAAATGCCTACATTTACAGCGTCCGCAGGAAATACTGGAATGCGTTATTTCGAAATGATGAATTTATGAAAAATATGACAGATGATCAGCAGCAAAGTTATCTGTCACAAGTGGATACGCTTATCCATTATGATTTCTCATTTTGTAACATTAAAGAAATACAAATCCAAATGGCTCAAACAATGGTCAAGGGAATTGAGGACTGTATCATCAAAATGTTCGATGAATGCAGTAATGCACATAGCTGGTATCCAGAATGCAGTAAAAATATCCATTACTACAATGGATGGTGTACCAATAAGGCATGGATTGTTAATCAGAAGGTGATATTGCCAATCAGTATCTTTTATAAGGATTACAGCAATACAACGAAGATCAGTACATCCTCATATTACAACACATTTAATGTAAATTTGCTTCATGATCTTGAGAAAGTGTTTAATTATCTCGGTGGAACTCCGCAAACATCATGGGATTCTTATGACACCATGCGATATGTTGAAAAATCAGAACAGATAAAAAATGTCCGGTTCCGTTATTTTACAGTAAACTTCTTTAAAAAAGGAACAGCTCACATCACTTTTACCGATGAAAATCTTGATACATTAAAAAAATTCAACATTTTCGGCTCACAGCAAAAAGGATGGCTGCCACCGTCATATGGTAAGAAAAAGTACCAGGATATGACACAGGAAGAAAAGTCAGTCATTAATGAATTCCAAGGTGAAGATGACTATCGTTACATTCTGGAACATGCGGATCAATTTATCTATGATCCAAAGTCATCTGTACCATTGCTGACACAGCTTTCATAATGGGAGGAGATATAATGGAATTAAGAAATTATGCCAATGAATGCTATATGCGGGTAAGACGTAATGACCTACGGAAAGATATTGAAAACGGATATATCAGTCATGAACAAGCCAATCAATATCTAGCTGAATATGCTTATGAATTAAAATATCCAGATAAAAAGCCGGATAAAACGGTCATCCAGTTCATCACGGATGCGATTACATCTGTAGACAGAAAAAACAGTGATGATGTGCTATATGACTTTTTCCACGCTGGTTATTGTTACTACTTTGCATTGATGCTTAAAGAAGCGTTTGGACGCGGACAGATCTGCTGGTGTGCACCTTACGGGCATATCTGCTGGCAGGATGAGAATGGCGTTGGCTATGATATTGGTGGAATTTGTGATTCGGAATGCGATTTCTACATACCAGTGTCTTATATTAAAGAAGGACTTTTGGATTTCCTTCATATTCCTGGAAAAGTATTTAACGCATCGCAAGAATATATCGATAATGCAATAGAAATATTTAAAAAGGATCTGATCGAATCCTATCATGTTACCTTGCTGTAATTAAGAACAATCTTTCAAGGCATAGGATTTTCCTGTGCCTTTTATATTCTATAAAAACTTTCATTCTATTATCAGAACAAAATATAGCAGATGAAAGGAGTATCAAAGAAATCTGATTGTTCAAAACATGAAAAAAGGAGCACTTATTTATGACAGAACCAATTACCTTATGTGAACTTGAATTACCAAAGGAATATAAACCAGGAACTATTGTGGAGCATTTTAAACGACAGCATTCCTTAACCCAAGATGAAATAAAAAACAAGAAATATCTGTATCAGATTATCGGAACTGCACTCCATACAGAAACACAGGAAAAACTTGTGATTTACCAGGCATTATACGATGATCATCAGATCTTTGCCCGGCCAATAAAAATGTTCATGGAAAATGTCGATCCGAAAAAATATCCATGGAATAAACTTCCAGCTAGATTTGTACCATATACTCACGATCTCATTGTTCAAGATCTAAACCACTTGGATTCTGCAGTTGTAGAAATAGCTGGAGGAGGAAGCAAGTATAAATATGTATATATCTGGAGAACAAATAATGGATATCATTATTGCTTTTATGATGATCTTTACTATGAAACAGCATCAGAAGAACTGGAACTTACGCGGTCAAACACAAAGCTTGGAGTAACACTGGATCTTATCTGTTCGAAATGTAATGGGTTTTCTTTTTCCCGCATTCTGACAGAAGAAGAGGAAATTTTATTTATTCTCTAATGCGAAAAGCTGAACAGTCATAAAGTATAAAAATACTCTTCCAAAACAATTACCGTTCGGAAGAGTATTTTTTTTATATACAAAATAGGAGAATCCGGGATTGTCCCGGTTCATGAAAAAGAAAAAATGTTGCTTGCTTTCCTGCTTGCAATTGTATTGTAAAAAGTAACTATGACAAATCTGTGAGGAAATTATGAAAAAATAAAAAACTTTGTCCAGAAAATACACCAGAATAATATTTCAATCACTCTAAATAAGAATGAGAGAAAGGAGTAAAAAAATGATATGTAAACATAATCAATCTGGAACCTGTTATTGTCAGGATTGTACCTTCGAAGCATGTTCACATCTTCTCTGCAGATTTTGTGAAGATCCCGCTTTAGACGGTACATGTACGTGTAAATGTTATCAGCCAGAAAAGAGTGCAGCTTCTGATAAGAAAAACAAAAATATATGTAATACGCTAACCTGTAATTCATGTATATGCAAAAATTGTAATGCAGAATATTGTCCCAGATATGATTGTAACCAATGCAGAAACATGTTTCCACATACAGTAGAACCACAATTTTTTTGTAGCGGACAAAAATAAGTACTGTCCCGCCGGTGACAATTATTTATTTACGAATCTAACACACTTTTTATAGAACGAAATAAGTGATGAAAAGGAGTGAAAAAATCATATCATAACGTTCAAAATCAAATCAAAAAGGAGAATATATTATGGAAAAACAACAATATCATTTTGTTTCAATGGCAGAAGCAAAGAAACTCAAAAAAGGAGACATTATTTTTATCGGATTAAGGAACAGAACTTCTCTGACATATCAAAAAGCAGTGGTCCTTTCACCATTGTTCTGGAACAGTGACAGCGATGAACCGGATTATGAACTGGAAACAACAAACGGTTTCGTAGATATCAACAGTATCTTTCTGCCGAAAGACGATGATGACAATGAAGAGACAATAGAAGTTATCTCCAGACAGGCTGTCATGGATACTCTGAGACAAACTTATTTCAAATACGAATCGGAGCGTTTAGATGCTATACAAAATCTTCCAATTTATACGATTCCAAAACCAGAAGAGAACTGAGAGACATTACACGAATTTGAAGAACAAGATTGGTAACACCAACAAAGGAGAAAAATTATGTTCAACATCAATAGAACTTTAAAAAAAGGAGTGCGCTATCCAGACAAGGAACTTTTAGGCGATTATCATGGTCTACATTTTGCAGACCTTGTATCAACGCCGGCTATACAGGCAATGTCAGGAGCAGATAATACCATTGAGTTTGGAGATTCCGGATATTGGTACACGATTACATTTGATCTAAGCCTGATTGGTCAGTCCCGGAAAGAAAAACTCATGGAATTCTGTGATAAATTTGCACAGGAAATTGAAATTGCACTTCCAAGAATGTCAAAAAAATACAAGGATTTTTATCAGTATTTTTTAGAAGACAAAAAAGTGAATGGCTCAAAAATCATTTGAATGGAATGCCAATGAACAAATAACGTTAGATTATGTCCAATTTGCAAGATATTTGTATGAATTAGGATCTCTTCGGAAGATTCATTGTCTGTATGCCGGAAGAGAAGATGTACTGGATTACCTAAAAGGAAAACTTGATACTATGCCACAGGAGGAAATTGAATGAATGTAATCGGAAAAGCAATATTAAATTGGGAAAAATATACAGAATATGTACAAAGAGAAACTATCAACGTAAAAGAGCACCCGGAAGATAGTTGGTATCTGGATATTCGCTATAAAGTACCACATGAAGTGGAATCCATTGTCTGGAGCTGCATGCGGAAAATCGGTGAATTTAAAAATGGCCCAATCGCAATTCCAAAGGAAGAAATCGTTGAAGGAATAAAAAAACATCAAGAATATCTACTTTCGATAGCAGCAAAATGGGAAATGCTATTCTATGAAGAAAATGTAGCAGTACTTCGTTCCGGATCATTGACTGTAGCTGTCCCTGCAGATACTGTTGAAACGGAAGTATATGCCAATATGGAACATATCCCTTTTGGACAGCTAAAAAGGCAACTTACCGGGAATGCATCTGTTTCATCCACTGGAACGGATCTACAGATTATTGATAAAATGAGCCGTTCGGACGTGTCTGACCAGCTTCATGAAGAGTGCAAAAAAATTGAAGAAAAGCGAAAGGAGATTCAGAATCTTGAAAAAGAGAAGCAGCAGGAGCTGGAACAGATTCGCCATGAAATTGAAGAGAAATACAAGAATTATATGGTTCAGATTGAAGAAAAGAAAGCTGAACTAGAAGAGCAGAAAAAAAACCTGGAAAATCAGTTATATCTGATGGATACTGAAATATACAGCATTCGCTGTTACATGGGTGAAGTCATTAATTTTCTTCCAATCACAAAGGGGAAACATGCACCCGAAAAAGAACCTGTCGTGATCTACCAGAAAGTACGATATTTAGATGAAGAACTTGGAAAGTGGGTTTCTATATATGGATATGATGGGAATTCTGAGTGCCTTGATATGTTTGAAAAATTATTGGCTGCGAGAAAAGATTTACAGGAAATTTTCGCACCAGGGAAAAAATGCGTTTCTTTGCTTAAAATTTCAAAAACAGGAAGTTACAAAATTGACCATCCAATGATTGCGAATACACTGGATAATTACGAAACATACCATGGTAAGACCATCGGAATACTGATTCGAGACGGAGAAAACCTATGGCTTGGCTGGACAGATCAGGAACGCATTCATCTTCCGGATGGAAATGCATTTTATCGGCCGGTACAAAATCAGATCATAGATGAAGAAGATATGCATAAAAATTCTACAAAAGAAGAGGTAGCCTCCAGGTACTTCATTTTCAACATTTTACGTGGTGTTATTCACGACCGTGATCTGATTCAAATCCCAGGAGAAATGACCATGAACGGAAAGAACCCATACATCATCCTCTCTATGGCAGACGGCTGGATAGAAGATACCAGATATGGCACATTTAATGATATCGTACAGCGAACAGATAGACCGTTGATAAAAGGCGATATGATACTTACTACTTTATCCATTACGCGTGACGATCATTTTACAACGCGCTATGATCGATGGAATAATGATCGCGGAAGAGGCGAAAAGAACAGAACACATGATGCATTTATCCCTGATCGAAAAATCGTACCAATCAACTTGATTGACACGGATTATATATATCAGAATATCTACCGGAAATATAAGCTATTGGTACGTGAAAACTGGAAATATGTAGATGATAAAGCAAAGATGGAACTGATTACAGAAAAAACAGAGGATTTCCTTGGATATCAAAAATCTCCAATTACGCTCACAAATAATATCTTACATAATAAGAAAATGACAATAGAGGAAGTATGTAAATATTGTTCGGATGCTTACAAAAACCGCTGCAATGATGAGTACATTGATTATCATAGCTGTAATCATGAAGAAAGTTATTATTTGGTATATGACCATACAGAATTTTTGAAAACAGAAACACACACTTTCATATCAGCCAAAAAAAATAATTATTACGGAGAACAGACTGATTCCAGAGCTAATATGGAAATTTTTCAGTCTGAGTACCTAAATCTGACTTTTCTTAATTCCGTATATCTCAAATATGCCATTCAGAATAAAAAGATGGGAGGTTGGAAGCGTGCAGGAGAGTCTGTGGAATATGCAGACAGCATTAGATACCTCAATGCTGCATTAGATTATATTCGGGAGCGTGAAAAAGACGAGGCAGAATTATTAGAGCAGTACATGGATTTATACGATGACTGGCAGGTAGACCTCTCCGAATGGAGACTGGCACATAATTACCACCGTCTGACAGATACCAGAGCCCAAAAATTTGCCAGAGAATTCAAAAAGAAATAAAGAAAAAATGTTATGATTAGAAAAAGAGTTCAAATATGGACTCTTTTTCTTTTGGTCATATTTTGTCCAGAAAGCTGTATTACGAAAAATTTCTTTCACACTATAAGCAGAGAGGAGTGAAAAAATGGAAAACACACAAAATTTGCCAGATTATATTGTTTACACCGATGGCGGATGCGCCATTAATCCCGGCGGTCACGGAGCTTATGCTGCTATCATCATTCATACAGATACAGGAGAAATAGAAGAGTACACAAATGGTTATAAAAACACTACAAATAACCGTATGGAAATTATGGCTGTAATTGAAGCTTTCGAACACATCAAGAAAGGAACTTCCGTAGAATTACATGCCGATTCCAAATATGTCTTAAAGACAATAGATGGTCAGTTCAGTCGAAAGAAGAATCTGGATCTCTGGGAGCGTCTTGACAAAGCCTGTGAAGGACTGGAATTATCTTTATGCTGGGTTCCCGGACATCGTGGACATTATTACAACGAACGTTGTGATCAAATGTGTACGGAAACGATGAATAATACGAATGATCTCATCGTAGATTCTGGATACACCGGAAAGAAAATTTCCACTCCGAGAACTGTTACCGGAGCAATGAGCGTCAAAATACAAGTCCCAAAAGAATTTCTGCACAGTAAAATTGAAAAATTAGATGTAAAGAAATATCAGAAAAAATATCAAATCAACCGAATCTGCGCAGAACGGTTATTAGAATTCCGGAAGGAAAAGAAGCCAAAATTCAAAGACTATATGATGTTGCAAACCGGAGGAAAAGATAACTGGTCTGCAATGTATCTTAATCAGATGATAAGACATGTAGAAAACGAAGAACTTATCATTCATACAATCAAAAAATATCTCTCAGATGAAAAAGCAGTTAATGCAGCTATGCGCTGGTATATGCGTGGTCTTCCATTAAAATACTGCATACGCAAGGTTCTGGTAGATCAGGAAGTTGCTCAAAGCTGTAATCAAAAGAGAAAATAAAGAGGAATATTTTCATCATGACCATACTTGGAATAATAACAATCATTACTGGAATTACGTTCCTGCTCAATGCTTATGTATTCTATGTCCGATTCATGCAGCGGAAAGAAAATTGTTCAAAACAAATTGTTGTTCTGGTTATTAATTACAAGCGAAAAACATACCGGTCCTTTGATAATCCTACACCAACTTACTTTTTCTTCCCACTATATCAATTCAAAACAAGGAAACGAGAATATAAAATACAATCTAAATTAGGAAGACGTATCAAGCCGGAAAAAGGAGAGTATATAGAAATATTTGTTAATCCCAAGAATCCAACAGAATTGTATGAACCGGCGGACAATTTTTCCTCCGAAGATTATATAAACAGCGAGTGGGTCACAATAAAAAATCTGACGATTGGAGGCACATTACTGATGCTTACAGGTTGGACATTGATATGTTTTATCCTTTGAAGGAGGAAAGAAAAGATGGACGAAAAACAAAATAAAAGAAAAAATAGAAGCGATGATGATAGGCAAAATCCGGTTTTTTTGATGGTACATAAAACAGTAGAAAATAACCATTTTTATTGTGGTTTATTGTTACTTATGTTTATGTCTATAGTTACAGGTTATTGCTCAGTTAGACCAGAAATTCCAATATATCTTGGAAATATTATGAAGATTTACGCCATTGTATCAGGAATGGGATTTATTATTTCGCTGGCAATGGCGGCTTTAGATATAATTATATGTGCTTTAGAATTTGTCAATAACTTACGACTAAATTTGCAGGATGAAGGAGAACACAAAAATGGAAGATAAAGCAAAAATAGAAAGATGTAAATATTCCCACCCGCATTTCAAAAATAATTCTATCGAATATCATTGCGTTGTTGACGGATGGGAAGATGATAAGGTACGAATCTGCAAAAAAGGAGAGTGTGAGTCCTGTCAAAAATTCAAATCAAAGTACATAGAATATCCCATTACAGTCCATGAAATCGAGAACAAACCGATCGATACATCCGGACTTGGACATGAAGAAGGAAGTTTAGTTGCGATCCGGCCATGTGCAAAGGAATATAATGAGAAAACTTACATTGGAATTTATATTGGAGATCTGCCGATCCAAATTCTTACTTCATATAAAGAAAGTACCGGACAGCTTATAAACTCGACAATGAATAATCCAGCTATATTCGTACCAGAGCTTAAAAAAATCATTTACGGTTGCGAAAGCTGGTGGAAAACAATTCGATCAGTGGATGAATTTTCAAAAATATCAAACGAAGATATTAATAATACATGGTATGTGAAACTGTTGCAATCAATGGATCAACCGGAGGAAGAGTAAATGCGATGTAAGAGATGTAAAGCATGTAAAACGGAAGGGTTCGAGTATCCAGAGGAATATTGTTGCATTGGTATTTATGATGATGAGTTAAATGAAGATAGGAACGGAGATCTAGGGTGCAATCTTCATTGGAAAACAATTAATCATCTCATTTGCAAAGAAAACGAAATTCCTCAAGAACCATGGTGCATGCCAAAGGGGACGGAATAAAAAAGAGTCTGAAAAGGCTCTTTTTTATATCCAATTTATTTTGTCCACAAACACGCCCAAAAATCATTTTCTGTCAAACTAATAATAGGAGGATTTTCACATGAATACTGTTCTTAGATATCCGGGGAGTAAATGGCGAATAGCAGATCAGCTGGTTTCCAATATTCCAGAACATAAAAGTTATTTAGAACCTTATTTTGGATCCGGCGCTGTCTTATTTAATAAACCGCCGTCCCCTATCGAAACAATCAATGATCTGGATGATGATGTAATTAATCTTTTTCAATGCATTCGCGATCATTCACAGCAACTTGCAGCAATGATTGCGGCAATACCATATTCCAGGAAAGTATATGATTCTCAATTTTCAATTGTTTCAAAAGATCCTGTCGATAAAGCTTGTGCATTTCTAATCAAATGCTGGCAGGGATATGGATTTAAAACATCGGGAATCAAAACCGGATGGAAAAGAGACAAGACTGGACGGGAAAGGGCCTACAACTTATCTAATTGGTATCATCTTCCTGAATGGATTGAAGAAATTGCAGAACGTCTTCGAAACATACAAATAGAACATAAGCCGGCTCTGGATCTGATAAGAGAATTTGATTCACCAGACAGTTTCTTTTATCTGGATCCCCCTTACCTTCTTAACACAAGATCAGCAAAACAATATCAATATGAAATGACAGAAGAAGACCATATCCAGCTATTGGAAACAATTGTGCATTGTTCTGCACAGATTATGATTTCCGGATATGATACGCCTTTATACAACGATTACTTACATACATGGGATACTTTACGTATTCCAAACCAGACTACCAGCGGTGTTGTCCGGGAAGAAATAGTCTGGATGAATTACACACATCAATTATCACTTTATGATTTCGGAATTTTATAGCACGGGAGGATAATAAAACAATGCAAGAAATAACACCAAACGTAAATGAAGAAAAAGCAGCAGCAGAGGTCCACTCTTATATCAAAGATATGGTAGCCAAATATCATCACCGGCCAATTCCAACAACACCAGCAGCCGGAAATGTAAAAACTTACTATAGGGATAAACTTCCGGCATGGGCAAAGAAGAAAATATCCAGAAAATATCCCTTATATACAAAAAATGGCGAGAAAGTATGCGAACGATACGAACGTATTGTAATTAGTGATTATGGTGCATATGTAGAAATTTCTGCCAGTCATCTTTCAGATAATCATTTCATTTATATAGATCAAAATGATCCAATTGATGAGACTATATCCAGCCGTCACAGCAGTCATATGACTCTCGCACTAAATGATGAATCGTCCTATACCATATATTTTCAGGTTAAACCGGTTCCTTATGGAAATTTTATACCCGGAAGATTTTACATCGATCCATATGATGTAATTTCAGATATACGAGAAAAATAAGAAGAAAAGAGGAAAATTTATGAAAATACTCAACCGAATAATCACATTTGTTACTACTGTTTTTGTAATTATTGCATGCATTGTCTTTGCTGCAACAGCTATATGCAAGATTGGCAATATTGAACCACGTATTGTATTGTCCGGGTCAATGGAACCCAAAATTCATACTGGAAGTATCTGCTTTATCAATAAAAAAGTTCCATATGATAAAATCAAAACCGGAGATATTATTGCTTTTAAAGCAGGTAAAAATACAATGGTAACACACAGAGTTATTTCCGTTACTAATGCTGGCTTTGAGACAAAGGGAGATGCCAATAAAGTATCAGATGGGATTTCTACTAACAAAACAAACTACAGGGGTAAAACAATCCTATCTATTCCATATGCCGGATATATTAGTATGTATTTACAGAGTACGCGTGGGAAAATTATTCTTGTCAGTGTAATCGTTGCACTGTTTATTGCCGGACTGATTTTACCTCAAGAGAAGAACCAGGAAGAGGTGAAAAACGAATGATCATAAAGTTATCTTTACAGTCCAAAGAATACCTAAGAGATTTAGAAATCTTTGTAAGATTTCGGTTACATTCTTCTTATCCGCTGCGTGAAATTTGTGATGTTACTAAGACGGAACGGAAAGAATGCCATGAATCATATAATCACTTGGTTCATTTAAGGAATCCGGAAACAAAAGAGAAGTGGCGACTTGAAAATTTGATTAATCATGCGTGGCAGCAGTATGTAGACCTGTATACGGAAGGAAAAGAACGGGAATATCTTCTGACATATTTTCACTGTTCAATCATGAATTTCATTGATGGACATCTGGAGGATGGCATCAATTATTATTTTTTCCCCGAGTCAAAAGCTAATTCACTGATTCTTTTATAAAGGTAAGAGGGAAACACTCCCTCTTATTTTATTTTCCTTCTTTCATTCTATTTATAGATATCAAAAAAGATGAATGGAGAAATTCGTTCACCGCCAAAAGAGGAGGAATTAAAATTGAAAGGATTTGCATATCTGTTAAAACTGGAGGCTGACCAGAATCATAATCGTTATTACCGAATGGTTCAGGAAGGAGACCGGTTTAAAATTGAAATGGGACGTATAGGAGCCAGACCTGTGTGTATGGTCCGGCCTATGACATTATGGGACACTACATACCAGAAAAAAATCAAAGAAGGATATGAAGACAGATCTGAGTTTTGTGACGTATCTGTAGAAAAGAATCAGAACTATAAGCCAATTCCGGACTTTGTTGTTGCAGAATTGATGGAATATCTGCAGAAAGAAGCAAATCAGATTCTGGAAAAGTCTTATACAATATCCTGGACAGATGTAAATAAACATATGCTGAAAGATGCGCAATCATTGATTAATCAGATCGGAGGATCTGTAGAAGGCTGTAACCAGATTCTATTAAAACTATTTGTTGTAATTCCAAGAAAAATGCAAGATGTGCAGGAAATGCTTGCACATACGCATAAAGAAATTCCTGAAATCATCCAAAGAGAACAAGATCTGCTGGATGTATTAAGATTTAAGTGTAAACAAAATGCACAAAATGAAAAAATAGCAAGCCCATCGGAAACTATATTGGATATGTTGGGAATTACCATCCGTGAATGCACATATGGTGAAAATCAACAGATTTTAAAACATTTAGGGAAAGAATCACAGAAATACTTTAAACGTGCATTCCGTGTCCAGAACATCCAAACAGAAAGACGCTTTTACGAATGGATGTCCGAAAACGGGTACACGAAAAAAGATATTCACTGTTATTTCCATGGTAGCAAAAACCAGAATTATCTGGGACTCTTATCCGAAGGCCCATTATTAAACCCCGATGCACCAATTACAGGAAAAATGTTCGGTTATGGGATATATCTTGCACCACGGGCAAAAAAATCAATTAATTACACTGATATCTCAGGATCAGTCTGGGCCAAGGGGAAAAAACACAGGGCTTATCTTGCTGTATACAAAACAGCTTACAATAATGCGAAAGATATCTATACATGGACTTCTTCCATGACTGGATACAGGGCATCAAACATTTTCCCAAACGATGCTGTATTTGCCCACAAAGGAAGTTCCTTGATAAATGATGAAGTTATCATATACCGGGAAGAACAATTAACGATACAGTATTTAATCGAGCTACAGATATGAGTAAGGAGTTTTTTATCATGGGTGCAACTGTGGAAATGAGTCTTTATATCTGGCTCTTGAAAACTTGATATGAATTCTGTAGCAATTGAAGAACCATCTGGAACCTATAAAAGAGTAGATGACATAAAAGATTATATTGTTCCTTAAAGCGGAAATTAGGCTGTCATAAAAGGCAGCCTTTTGTTTTTCTCCATTTCAAACACACTATTAATGTTAGACGAATTATGTATGAATGGAGGAAAATACTAATGTACTATTTATTTCACAGTACAGACCATGAAACAGCAAAAAACACTAAAAATACAAAACGTCCTTCGTTTGAAGCATCCGCATATATGCAGCAGAAGGGTTTTCCTATCACAAAGGTATTGAAGCTCCCACAAAATGGGTATTTGCCGTTTCTGGAGCAATGAAGAAGTAGCCTGTAAAGGCTGCTTCTTCTTTTCTGTTAGTAGTGTATTTTATTTTTCATGTCTTCTTACACCCTTAAATTAGAACTAAATCTATGGATGAAGGGAGAGAAAAAAGAAATTCCATTTAGTTCAAATCTAAATTGCAAGGAGAATATTATGCAGACACAAATCAGATGGAATACAAAAGAACTTACAAAAGATTTGCCAGAAGACGAATCAGGATTCTACAAGGCAATTGGAGAACTGCTGCCTGAAATTGAAATCCCAAACAAACTTTACATATCCTGTCACATGGGAGATGCTGAATTTCTCTTAAAACAGCGGGGAACTTATACAAAAAATGGTGAGGTAAAACCATCATTATATGTTACAGAAGAGTATAACAATATCTACGGATTGACTCCAAGTACATATTCTGATGCATACCTTACATGCATTAATCCCGAAAGCAATAACTACAAATATTATTGGCTCAGACCTTCAGCGGATGCGATTCATGCCACATATGGACGTATCGGTTCCGAGCGTGGTGAAATGTTCGGAACGAAGGAATTGAAAAATCCGTATGAACCGCACCTGTTCTGGATCCGATATTACGAAAAATTAAGTAAAGGCTATATTGATCAAAGTGATGTATATCTGTCTAAAAAACCTTCTGTCAAACCAAAGAAAAAAGTGAATACAGATCCAAATGATGTTTCCGCAATTCTGTATCAGAAATTACTACGTTATTCAAGACATGTAGTAGAAACTAATCTTGTTGATCAGACAGTTACTTTTGAACAGATAAAAATGAGCCGGAAATATTTTAATGCGATGGGCCAGCGAAAGACTGTCAAAGGATTCAATAATCAGTTGATGAAGTTGCTAACTGTTTGCCCTCGTAAAGCAAGATATGTCGATGAATTGCTTGCAAATTCAACCGGTGATTTTGCTTATATCATGCAGCGTGAAGAAAACTTGATTCAGGCAATGGAAGCGGTTGCTACGGCCAGCACGAACCCACATCAGACAGATACTTTTGCAGATATCGGCGTTGAAGTGTATTATGCAAATGAAAAACAGAAAGCACAGGTACTCCGCCATTTAAACGACCAGCTGATTCCGAAGGTAAAAAATATCTATCGGGTTATCCCTGGCAAACAGCAGAAACGCTTCAATAAATATATTCAGGAAAAAGGAATTCATAATGTACGGCAGTTATGGCATGGCAGCCGAAATGAAAACTGGCTTTCTATTGCCAAGAACGGACTGTTATTAAATCCAAACGCTGTCATTACCGGAAAGATGTTCGGAAACGGCATTTATTTTGCGACATCTTCCATGAAAAGCTGGAATTATACCTCTTATCGTGGTACTACCTGGGCCGGCGGAACCGATGATGTAGGATTCATGGGATTATATGCGGTAGCATACGGAACTCCATATGATGTTTCATCATCATATCATTTTACAAAAGCAGAACTGAACCGGCTGCACGCAGATTGTGTACATGCACATGCAGGAACAGCATTGAGAAATGATGAAATTATTTTCTTTGATGAAAATGCTATGGTATTGAACTACATCGTGGAATTTCAATAAAAACTTAGAAAAGGGATCTCAATAATGAGATCCTTTTTTCTTTATGTTCACATGTTTCGCACACACTATAAATAGGGAAAACAAAGGAGGTTGCAAATATGCATTACATAAAGAAAATATACGTTTTATTACTGACCGGCTCTATCGTTTCAATAACTGGATGCAGTGCGATCCAATATGGTACAGAGGATCTTCCAAAACCCACGTATCAGAAAAGTACGGAAGATACAGCAAAAGATATTGTAAAAAGTAAAGCAGAAGAAGAACATCAGGAATTTGAGCTGTCCGATGAGTTTGTATCCAAATATCTGGATATGGATAGCTTTAAGGAATTAAAAAAGCGGACACAGGAAGGAATTGCAGCTACTTCCAACGAAGCAGGTATGACGAAGCAGGAAATCTTATTATGGAGAGATCTGATCAAGAAAAAGCTTGCCATGCAGTATACGACTGATAATTATGATCAGAAAAAGAAAGAATTGGAAGATTCTTTAGACCAAATGGCCGAGGAGCATCAAATGAACCGGAAAGATTTTTATGAAAAATACTATGACATGACCGAAGAAGACACAGAAGTCTTTGTGAAAAAGCAGGCAGAAAAATTAACCGAATTCTCTGATGACGTTTCAGAGCAGGCACAAGGGAGTGAAAAACAGTGAAGTATAAGCTACGATGTCTTCTCTTGTGTTTCCTTTTCATTTTTTCTCTACAAGGCTGTCAGAAAGAAACAAAATTGGAGAAACCTGGTAATTTGATAACAACTACAAAGAATTCATCGAAAGAAAATCCAAATATAGAAGATCCCGTAGAAACAGTACCTATAACTGGTGGGACAACCGCTGATATTAATTCTTCCACGGGAGATGAAAGTAATTCAGAAATAGCTGAAAAAGATGGTACAGTTGATAATAGCAATATCCATATCGTCAACTCTGAACTCAAGAAAATCCCGGAATCCATTATGGAACAGTTTCAAAAAAATGGTTGGCATATATACGTAACAGATGCCGATATTAACCAGAAATTCTATCAAGGAAAGTACAGTACTGTATTAGGTACGACCCAGTATGCTGATAAAAAGATTTATATTGCAAACACTTCACAGGCAGCTACCGAATCTACCATTCATGAGGTTGGTCATTTTGTTGATTACAGCAATGGATTTTTATCAGATCAGGAAAAATTTAAAGAATTGTATTTATCAGAAGTACGAATATATATCAAGGCTTATGATGCAGTCTGTGTTCGTGACCGGAAAGAATTGTTTGCCGAGGTCTTCTGGCAATATCTTACAAATCCTTCCAAGCTGCAGTTAGAAACACCCGGACTTTACTTCTATATGAAGAATACGCTTCATACCTTTTATTCTTTTTAACTTCATTCACTCTATTTATAAGATTGGATCATGGAAGAAGGGAGTAAAAATATCGTATTCAATCTAAATATGCATTGAAAAGGAGAAAATACTTATGAAAATCAAAGAATTACCTATGGATCAAAAAACAACTATTACTTTACTTTTAACTTCTATTGAAGAAAAAGAAACACGAAACAGTTCACCATATTGCACACTTACACTGACAGATGGAATCGACACTATTATCGCACAGCTTTGGAATACCAAAAAAGAAAATGTAAAGGTACAGGAAAAAACATTGATATCTGCAGAAATCTATAAAAAGATGTACAACGAATCTGTCTCATATGAGGTATATCAGTATGGCCCGGCAGCAGATACTGAGAATATCAACGACTATATCGTTCATGCTCCATATGATTCTCAAAAGATGTTTGACCGGATTTTGGATCGTCTTGATAAAGGTGTCAAAGAGCCTACTGCTCTGAGTGAATTTACCAAACAGATCCTGTTTGATAATTATGATAAAATTTTAAGCTGGTCTGCAGCTTCAAAAATTCACCATAATTGCAGAGGGGGCTGGTTGTACCATACATTCCGCATGGTAGAAAGTGCATATTATCTGCGCTGTGTCTATCAGGTAGATGCAGAATTGCTTATTTGTGGGACAATCTTGCACGACATCGGAAAACTTAAGGAACTTGACACAGATAACCTTGGGACCGCGGAATACACCATTCCAGGAACACTTTTTGGGCACAGTACTCTGGGCATCGAAATGATAGATAAAGCTTATGAATCTTGGAAAAAAGAGATTCATAAAGATCTTCCAGAAGAACGTGTGATGCTTTTAAAACACATGATTGCATCGCACCATGGAAAACTTGAATATGGTGCTATTACCGTTCCAAGCATCCCGGAAGCGATGATCCTGCATGAACTGGATATGATTGACAGTAGAATCTACCAGTTTGAACAGGTACGGAAAGATCTGGAACCTGGAAGCATGTCAGACAAAATTTTCGGATTGGATACGAGAGTATATCGTCCATTATAATATTGGACAAAGGGAAGCCGTTTATTTACGGCTTTCTTTTTATTTTGTCCACAAATTATAGTCTTCTTAAAAATCTGACATACTATAAGTAGAAAGAAATATAAAAATTACTTCCATCAAATAGATAAAAAATCAAAGGAGAGAAGACTATATGAAAAATAATTTATATGAAAACTTTGAAGAAAGAGAATTAAGGAAAATCCAGGCAGAGTGTGATCGTTATGGTTATCATGCATTTTTACAGTTCGATGAGATACATATCCGTACAAAAGGAGAAGAATGGTATTTTGTACCAGCAAACATTCATGGGGGAATGATCACACTGATGCACCGCAGCTCTGGTATCCAGGATAAATATCATCGTCAATTCCAGAGACGCCTTTCTTATGAACAGCTGATTGATTATGTGCACGAACATGAACAGTATCGCTTTACTGACTATCATTATGCTGTGTATCTCGGCAACTATTCAAAATTTGCTATGGCATAAAAGAAAGGAAGGAGCCGTTTATGGATCATCTTATCAGAAAAGTAATTTTTGACGCAGAGTATTTTCAACCAGGAGTTGCCGTATATCTTGAAACAGAAGAAACCAAGCAACAGGGATTGATTTATACATATAGTGAAGATGAACTCACTATACTAAAAATACGGGATGTAATGACCGCAGATAATCAAATGCAGGTAGAACCGGCACAGATTCAAATACATGTCAGTGAAGTAGAGCGTAATGACATTAAAATTTATCGCATTGATGATAGTCGTAGCACAAATAGAGAAAAATTAACAACCGTTTGTGAAAAATTAACACGTTCCTATATGGCTTTATCCAGTTCTCTATCTGAACAGGAACGTCTGCTGGCAGAACAGAATGGTCAAAAAGATTTTACCGAAATAGAAGAACGTGAGCAGGAGCGGGTTATTAATTTCAAAGCACTTATCCGCAGCTTTTCAACTTTATAATTATCTATTGTAGAAGTCCTTCGGGGCTTCTTTTTTTATTTTCTTTTTTCTCTGTCACACTACCTGTAGAACAATTTTTGAGATGAAAGGAGTGAAAAAATTTCAATCAGTTCTAAGTTATTAACAGGAGGTTCCATAAATGAAAAAGGAATGGAAATCAAACAATTACAACAATGTGCGGCAGATTGTAGAAGCACACACGCATATGTCTGCCGAAGAATTCTTATATCCGCAAAAAGATCCCTATTTGCATGGATTAAAAGAAGCTGTACAGTTTGTCAAATTAAAACTACGTCACAAAGTACCTGTTCATATCGTTGGTGATTATGATGTGGATGGTGAAATGTCAACAGCAATTTTAGAGCTTGCTTTGGAAACTTTCGGCGGATATCCAGTCCACGTAAGACTTCCAAGACGATTTTCCGAAGGATATGGGTTATCAATGAAGATCATTGATGAAATATCAGATGGATTAATAATTACCGTGGATAATGGTATTGCGGCCTTAGAACAGGTTAAAGCAGCGAAAGCCAAAGGACTTTCCGTAGTAGTCATCGATCATCATCTTCCGGTCCGTAATCCAGATACTGAGGAAATCATACTTCCGGAAGCAGATTACGTGATCGATCCAAAGGCAATTGAAGGAAGTATGTTCTCTGAATATTGCGGAGCAGGACTGGCTTATCGTTTTGCAAAAGCACTTCTTACGGAAGAACATCCCATCATGAACAATTTACTGGTATTTGCAAGTATTGCGACAGTAACAGATATGGTTCCACTGATTGGTGACAACCGTACCATTGTAAAAGAAGGGTTAAAGCATATTAATCAGAGAGATGTTACCTTCGGTCTGCAAATTTTGCTGGACCGGTTAAAACTTAATCATGTTACAGAAGAAGATTATGGTTTCTTAATCGGACCTGTTATGAATGCTTCTGGACGTATGTTAGATGACGGTCCTATCGATGTAGTAAACATGGTTACATCGCTTGCTGATCCCGCCAATCCGGAATTTATTCGCAAAACCATGTACCTGCAGGATCTTGCAGACGAATTGGTAGAACGTAATGAAAAAAGGAAGGAAGCAGTGGAAAAGGATCTCATTGAGGCAGAAAATATCATAAGGAAAAAAACACTTATGAATAACAATCCACTGATTGTATATTCCCCGAATTTCTGGGAAGGTACGATTGGAATTCTTGCTGGAAAGCTGGCTGAAAAATATCAGGTTCCATGTCTGGTATTTACAAAGTCTTCTGCAAAAGGAATCGCAAAAGGATCTGGACGTACTTATGGCAATATCCATCTGAAATATTTATTGGATAAAGCGAGTGATCTTTTAGTAGGTTATGGCGGACATGCAGCTGCCGCTGGTATGAGTATTAAAATCACAAATATCAGCATTTTGCAGCACCGACTCAAATCATATCTCAAAACAGAAGCAGGGGATACAGAATCAACTTCTTTTTATGATATGGAAATCAGTGAAAATGACATGCCATCTTTGATACAGGAAATTGAAACATATGCTCCTTATGGAGTTGGAAATCCAAAACCGGTATTCCGAATGGACAATTTTGCGTGCTCCCCGGTTGCCGGTAAATTTTACAAGGATTTAGGGGAAAACCAGATTTGTACAAAATTTACCGGAAGGAACTTAACAGCAATTGGATTTCATCTTGCTGACGATTATAAAAAAGCAGGAGAGCCAAAAATTATGAACATCATTGGCACACTTTCAAGGAAAAAATTTCAGTATGCAACAACAATTCAAATGGAAATTCTTGATTTTGAAAATGCAGAAGATCATTCAAAATCAGAATTTTATATGGATTTAGAAAAAACATTGTCATTTATTTAGGAGGACCAGTCTATGTCAGAAAACACAAACACATTCATCACAGGAGAAGTATACCCGTATCAGATTACAGACCGGACATTATCTTTTATTCCAAAGCTTTCGCCGGCCGCAGATGATCACTTCAAAGAATTAGTGACCGGAAAGATCAAGATTTCTCTGTATGATTTTTCAAATGGTAAAGGAGACAATGGAATATATACCTATTTTAATCTTGATTTGAAACAGTTCCGGTACATTTATGAAAGAGCAAAACTTTCACATCTGCCGGCTCCGTATGAGTCTTCTAAGATTCATTGTCAGTCAGTGGAAACCGATGGACCGTTTAAAGGATATTGCAAGTCATTTCGGTTTTATCTTGCACGCAATGCTACATACATTGATAAAAAAACCGGAGAAACATGTACAATGAGAGCACCATGGTATCTGAAAATCACCAATGGGTATGCAATACCAGGAAAAGATGGAAAGGGTGAACAACGGAATTCCTTTAAGCAGACGTCTTCGGCATACATTAATTTGTCTGATGAAGACTTTCTTGACCGCATGGAGTCTATCCATATCTATATTAAGGAATACACCCATATCGTTGCACAGAATAGTCTGGCAGCCAATCTGAAAAAGCTGGATGATATATACAAAAGAGGAGAATACGATCCGAATTTACCGAGTGAAGCACATTCTTCAACTCAGCAGCAAACAACGCCAGCAGATCCTAACGTTCCGCAGCAGGCTGCTACAACTAATTCACAGCCGACACAATCGAACCCTGTTCTTCCGGATATGCCGGAACTTCATACGATGGAGTTAAAGATCACTTCAAATTTCCAGGCAATGGAAAATTCCTATGTGGTAAAATGCGAAATTGACGGAAGAGTATACCTGTTATACTGCAATAACCCAGTTCCAAAAGAACTGATTGAAGCCCAAAAGTCAGGTGTAACAATTACCGCCAGACTTTATAGTAAAGATAAAACTATGTGGTATTATGACCTGGCTTCATAATTTAAACATTGAATTTTTAGTTCCATACAGACATTGCCCTTTACGGGCGTGTCTGCATTGGAACTCTTTTTTTCTTACATACTATTAATAGCAGGAGGTAATATTAATGAAACGAATAACTTTAACTTTCATGATTCTATTATCCGTATTTTTCACAATATGGGGAGTAAAAATGAAGCATCCAATAAACCGACCGGAAAATGTGAAAGAAGATACGGAAACACCATGGTATGAAACAAAATACCAAGCTCCAAAAGCAGATGACGAATGGACCCTCGATCCGGAAATACCACTGAATTATATCCCTGTACCTGGAGAAGATGAACTTTACATGGTGGTGGATGATTCCGGGAACATTACCAACTATCGTAAAAGAGTGAAACAAGCAGATGGATCCTGGGTTTGGCAGGATGTTAATCCAGACATCCCGGATAACTATGAAAAAGTAGATGGCCTCGATAATGTATACAAGGTAACAAATAAAGACGGAACCACAGAATATAAACAGTATGTCCGTAACGATGATGATACCTATTGCTTCGTACCAGTAGATGAAAAAGGTAATCCTTTGGATCTAAAAAATGATGCTTCTACGATTAGCAAAAATTATGTTCATGCAGATGGCAATATTTATGCATTATATAATAAAGATAATGTAAAAATGGGATATCGTGAGCGTGTGAAAAATAATGATGGTTCCTACAGTTGGAAGGTCGCAGATCCGCCAAAAACTTCTAAAATTGCGGGAAACGGAAGCGGACTTGTAACTAAAAAGAATCAGAATACATCTTCTGGTTCCTCTAATAATAGCAGCAGCTCCGATGCTAATAAAACATTGGTAGGAGACAGTGGTAACAGTTCTACAAAAAAAACAAATTCGGATGGCACATATACAATTACGGAAAAAACGGTTGATACAAAGACAGAAAATGGATATACCATTACTTACCAGACAACGGTAAACAGTACTTACAGCAAAGATGGTGTGTTATTATCCACAAAGAAAGATGGTCCTTATGAAGTCAGCAGAGTGGCTGCAACTGGAGAAACAGCAAAAGCAGATCAAAGTAAGATTGCTTCTACGCTGGATGGTGAACTTTCCAGAGTCAGTGCAAAGGTTGCTTTTGATACCAATAAGGCCAATGAGGTTCTTGCAAAATTAAATGCAGAACGAAAAAATCAGGGACTTAATACATTATCCATGTCAGCAAGTTCTGAAGCATATAAGATTGCTTGTATCCGTGCTGCAGATATGGCTATTTATGATCATAGTTCTTCTTCACCAATGTACGGAGATTTGAATGCACTGGTAAGCCGATATCATTGCACAACTTCTCATGCTTCAGAAAACATCTGGAAAGCAAGCACAAAAACAGCGGCTCAGATACATACACGTTTCCAGGCAAATACCGGAAGCCGAAAGGTACGAATGTCTTCTGGATATACAGAGGTTGGAATTGCTATTGTAGAAAAGAACAATCAGACTTATGTCGCAGAAATTTATTTGAAATAAAAAGAAGAGGCTGCAGATTATGCAGCCCCTTTTTATAAAGAAATTGAATATGGATATTAAAAGTTGATCACAAATGTTCCATCATATTCTGTATCCGGAATTTGATCCATTTTTTTCTTATCGTCTTCTTCATCAAGATTCTCGAAAAGGTCCATAATATTATCATTCGGAATGAGAGAGAGGGTTAATGCTTTATTTGCGCTGTCTTTCTTTTTGTGAGATTTGGATTTCCCGAATAAGTGCATTAAATCCTCATCATCTGCCAGTAAACGCAGACTTCTTGCAATGCTTTTGGACGTTTCATTTACAGACAGTCCTGCAAGTTTTGCTACCTGGTTCGTACTTTTTGGTGTACCATCCTCAAATCCAAATGCAATGAAAACAAGTTTTAAGTCTTTTTCAGACAATTTACGGAAAGATTTCTTTAATGTTTCCTGAATCTCTTCTTCCAAAACCTGATCTTCCGGTGTCTTCATATATTCTCTTACCATCGCATCCAGATCTGCATCCGTTTCATAACGTACTTCATCTGCTGCCGTGATCTGTCTTAACGCTGTTTCTACCTTGTTCACAGAAAGATTTGTCTTTAAAGCAATATCTGCTACTGACGGATTATGTCCTTCCATTTCAAAATCCTTTTTTGCCTTACGTACACGGTTCATAATGCCAGAATAATATGAGGAACATTTATTTGTACGCATATTTGTATAAGAGCACATCGCATGAATCAATGGATATGTCAGGAAATTGGTAATTGTTGCTTTTTCAGGATCATATTTATCAATATTCTCCAAAAATGCCACAACACATTCCTGATAAAGGTCTTCATAACATTCTTGCTTAAAGGCTGGGAAATATTTTGTGATTGCAAATCCTAAAAATCCCTGTACTTCTTCTAAAAGTTCCTGTACGACCTCAGCTTTATCTGCACCTGTAGAAGAGTGATACCGGTTCATTAAATTGATCATTTTTTCTTTCTGCGCATTTTTTTCCGGAGTATTTTCCAACTCTTTTTCAATCTCTTTTCCAATTATTTCTTCTTCATTCATCATTTCATCTTGCATCATTCTGTTTTCCTCTTTCATCTAATTACCTCACTTTTTATTTTCTTCTGAATCGTGAAATGTTTATAGGTATTCGAGCTTTTTAATGTGTTGAACTGGGTATCTATTTCGCATCAGTTTTCCGAATCTATATGATTACAATGTTTATTTGGCTGTTCAAGAGAGTCGTAATATGATAATAAATATTATTTTACAAGCCCCTTTCAATGTGTTGATTTATTGCGACCGGCTCCTGATAAACAACGAAACAATCTAATCCGATTTAATTTTTCGATTCTTTTATCTGTTAAATTTCATTTGCTGTTTACATTTCATAATAAGAAAAACTCTTATTTGATTCTGAATATATTATATCATTTAGTGGTACATTTATCGAATTTGTGGACAAAATAAATGTAGTCTCAAAATCGCAAAAAAGCTTTATTTTATTGGCTTTTTCCACTTTTTTCTTTTTCAAAAATATCCAGTTTTCAAAAAAATTTTTTTTGATTCAATCTTCTGTCACTCTAATATCAGAGGATAAAAGAAAGGAGAATCATATTATGGTCATACAAGGCTATCTAATTTCTGAGAATACAGATCTCTTAGAAATTGAATCACAGATTCAAAAAGTACAGAAAAAGATTTTAAACATTCGTCAAAAAGAATACCAGCATCTGCTTGGTAAGGAAATCGCTTTTTGCTGCGACTGTATTGCACTCAATATCTTGCAGCGTCCAACACAAGGCAGTATTGCAGACTGCGCAGTAGATAATTTAAACAGGAGAATTCAGGTAGCACAATTATCTAACCTTCCTAGTCCTTATAATCTTTCCATATTTCTTCATGTATTACAGCTCGATGGGAAGGCTTACCTGCGGGTCGACTGCAATAATCCTATTTTCCAGAAAGCTTTTCGGTCATTAGAAGATGTCTCTGTATCAGCTGTAGAATGTCAGGATCCTAAGAACGCGAAAAACATCTTATGGCAGAAATTATGCAAGCGTTATGAAGAAATGCTGCCATTATCTAAAAATCTGACTACAGAACTTTATCCGGATTGGGAACATATGACCTATCCAGATGTAAATTCTCGTTGCGAGGATTTTGCAAGGCAGAATATAGCAAATAGTTATCTAACCCATCTTAATGCTGGGCAACAGATGATTCCTCCTCATTTATTAATGCCATATGTTGAGGAATCAATAAATTATCTTCAAAGCGAATATGGGAAAAACGAATACAGAGAAAAAGTACAGTTTTTAAAAAAAGTATTCATTGACTTGAATGCGGACGATTCGATTGTCCGCAACATACAGCCACAATTCAAAACAGAGGAGGAGCCAGTTATAAATG
>ENA-OROU01000070-OROU01000070.1-human-gut-metagenome-genome-assembly--contig:-NODE-70-length-110222-cov-6.457052_pt1 | contig 110222 bp, 117 predicted proteins | sample MGYA00242131_ERZ509054 | MGnify/ENA primary metagenome ERZ509054 (study PRJEB26280, sample SAMEA2338749) | human gut metagenome | biome: human gut; feature: human-associated habitat; material: faeces... | reverse complement strand
TCCGGTTCGTTGCATGCTTCAGAGAGTCGTATTCTCTGGGCAGCTTACAGAAATGTCTGCCCAGGATCGTGCCATCCGGACGCATGATGGAAACCGTAGCGGTAGAATTAATACCGAGGTCAACAGCAGCTATCGTCTGATGAAATATATCTGTATCCGCAAGAACTGTTTCTTCTTCAAAAGGAAAATCCAGATACCATTCATGCCCCCGTTTTCTGAGAGTGGGAGCGCATTTCTTACGGGACTGGCATCTGCGTGTAATGTAATCAACATCAGACTTGCGAAGATCCAGCGTGATCCAGTCCCAGGTATTACGGATATATACCTTGATCCTGGCCTCGTAGGATCCAGTCTGTTCATACATACCGGTCTTATACAGACAGGGATAAATAAATCCCGCTTTCGGAAAAGAAGGCTTCCGGCCTCGAATACTAGCGTCAGCTGCTTCCCAGTTCGCGAGAGTGCTTTTGTAAGAGGATACTTTACCGATAACCTCACTGATCGCACTGCGCCTCAGGTAACTGGGAAACTTATAGAATCTTCTGTCAAAACCGGTATACTTCGGGTCAGGATTATCGGCCGTAGCATGACACAGGCGTTCCATGTACTGCTGACGAAGGAGATTTCCCTGGATGCCGGAAACAGTGTCCCATTCTTCCATACACATACCGATCAGATAATCCACGGCACTGCGGTATATAGCTACAGTGTCTTTGAAAATAATGTTATAATGTTTGATCTTCACACTGTAGGAAGAAAATATCTTCATACCACAATGCCTCCTTTCAGAAAATTACTGGATCTTCTGGTGGTCGATATAAGATTTTACCTGATTGAATGACCTGTCACTTACGGTAGCCACAAAATAGGAAGGATTCCACAGATGACCGCCCCAGAGCTGCGTTTTGATCTCCGGATGTTTTAAAAAGAGCCAGCGGGCCGTGTTCCCTTTGAGTATCTTGATAGCGTCCGATAGTCTTAACTGCGGTTTGCAGTCTACAAGCAGATGTATATGATCCGGCATGACTTCCATTGCAATTACATCCATATCCAAAGATTTGAGTGTTTCGAGAAGATAATTTCTTACATCCTCTTCGATATCACCCAGGAATACAGGTTTCCGGTACTTAGTAACCCATACGATATGATACTGTAGGGAATATACATAACCACGACCATGCGTTACATCTTTTGGTATTGAAAAATACGTTGTTTTATCCATATAAGTATTATACCATATGATATGTATTTTAACAAGAGAATGCCGCCTTACTTACGACTAAAGTCACGAGTGTGCGGCGGCAAATTTATCAATAGGCTTTTTGAAATCTATCCTGTCTGATGTAATCCAGTTGGTTATATTCTCGGCTTCAAAATAAACGGCGTCTTGCAAGTTTCCGATCAACGATTCTGCATTGTAAAAACTGGATACAGCCTGTTTTCCTTCTTTGACTACTCTCATAGCCATATCGTCAATCGACTGTCCTGCATGTAATACTGAAGAATGTCCTTTATTGATGTTCAAGATACAGCTTACGTCATCCATAACAGCTTTTTCCAGTTTTTCTTGGTATAATTCCGGATCCATACGTCTGATTGTGTCTCTATCCATAGTGAATACCTCCCATATTCATTAATATGAAAGATAAACACATGAGAAATATACAAACAGCAGCCTTTGAGACTGTTGTTCCACTGCATATCAATATCATTTTTCTTCCGTCACAACCTCCTCTATAATAAATTTTAACATAAAAACAGGACCTCAAATTGAGGTCCTATAGTTCATAGTGATATCAGTCGATGTCCCTGGGGGTAAGTTCGATATAACAGTTACTTCTAGCGGACTTCCCAAAACTCACACCAATAAAAATACTTGTATCCTTTAAAATTATTTCGTTACTTGAAATTCTACAAAACTTTGTGATATACCACGGAAGCTTGTTCTTGATCCATTTCATTCGTTCTTTATCATTATTTTCTAACTTCTCATAAAGCAAACACATTCTTATTCTGTTTTTGGCTTTGATATCATTTAACATATCATAAACGTATTTATTTTCCATATTTTCTCCTATATAAATATTATGTGGGTTAGTTAATTTTCCATTTCTTCATTTCTCTGCCAATCTTCAAAATCTTTTAAGTTTTCCACAATTTTTCTCTCTGTATAATCTTCTTCCATTGCATCTCCATAGGTATAGACACAAAGTTCTCCAAAGTTGTCTTTATCAATGGAGTTATCTAGATTCAGATAATTTACCTGTGCAACATCAATAAACTCCCCACTGATATTACTCTCTAACCCAATATAAGTACTTAAAGTATCTTCATCTTTCTCCAATACTAATTTACCTCTTGTGGTTTCCATTTCTAACTTTGTGGGATGCAATCTACTTTCAATTACATTCTGAAATTCATCTCTCTCCACATCAAAAAGTTTCAAAACATTTCTTGCCTCATCATAAGCTAATAAGTTGTGTACTAATTCCTCAAATCTTTCGTTTTTCATGCTCTTTCAATCCCTTTCAATCCCTCTTCTTTTTCGATAACTTCCTCATTTAACATATGTAGTGTTTCTGCAATTCCCATTGGATATCTTTTCTGTTCCTCATAATCATCAATTGCCTTTTCCCTCATTTTAGTTAAATAAATAGCTAAATCGATGGGTTGCATATTTCGAATTTTATCGTAATTTGTCATATTTTCCTCCATTATTTTCTATACCATTTCAAGTAACAATTCTTTTTCTTCATCATCAATCGTTCCGTTCATATTTGCATTCACAATCATATCCACCAATTCTGTATCAGATATTGGAATCCAAGTTCTGTTTCTTATTCTGTCAAATATTTCATCAAAATTCATTAATAAACTCCTTTTAAATCGCCATTTCGAATGTTTACCACTGTGTCTTTATTAATTTTCCGGTCTCATCAAAATCCCAACCTATATTTTTCAGCTGTTCTTTTAAAGGCAGACTATACCAACTTCTATTTCTATCGCAAAATGATGAAGCCCTGTGTGCATATAACTTGTTTTCTCTTAGCCAATGCTCCATTGTATCTTCATCTTCTACAGGACTAACATAATGAAATTCTTCATCATATCCAGTAGTTACAGTTTTTACAAAATTTCCATTTTCGTCAAAAACAATATAAATAGATTTAGTCCGTGCTTCTTGCTGATTGGAAATTCCGAAACGAATATTAAACCATTCGTCAATGTACGCTTCGTCTTCTCTCTTGATGGCTGCTTCCCGTTCATTTTTCAAACGTTCGAGGCTCCGTTCATAAGCGTTAATCTGGGCATACAGATGATTAATGATACAATGTTCTTTTTGTATCTGTTTATCCAATTCTTTTACAGATTTTTCCTTACAACAATTATTGCCATCATAATTAAAAACATTTGCATCGGAATGATATTCTAATAAATCCGATACCATTTCCTTCACGTAAGTTTCTAATTCAGCAATCTTATCAGCGGCAATACCGTCCATTCCTGAAATTTTATCTAACTCCTGATTAATTCTATTGATTCCGGCTGTTACTTTACTCATATGGATCTCCTTTTTTTAATTATTTCTTTTCATTAATTTCTTTTCGAAAATCTTCTGCAAGATGCTCAATAGCTTCTAATACTTCCTTTTTGTTTCTGCATTTAAACTCTGCGGAATAGTTGTTCCTTGCTGTGCATATCTCATACATATATTCACTTCCATACGGATGCCCGCATTGTACAACAAAATATAATTTAGAACGAACCTTTTCATCGCGTTCTCTTTTATCTTTATCCAGTGGTTCAAATCTAAAGTCATCGTATAAAGGATAACAACAAGGCGCATTATTATTAAACCAGACATAATAATTATCCAGAATAAAATCATTTTTGATTTCCTTGATAATATTACCCATCCTTTTTAATCTTTTTGCTAATGCATAATCCGAACAGAACCAATCATACCATCCAGCAGCGCACTGTGTTTCATAATCCGCCTTATCAAATTCTCCGTTATTGAATTTTTCAATCCATTCTTTTACTGTAATCTTGTTCATATTTTTCCTCCAATTTATCTTTTATGTATTATTAATATGCGAGAAAAAATATATAAAAAGCCGGCATTAAGCCGGCTCCTTCTGTAAAAATATTTTAGGTTAATTTTCACATTTTATCAAATATCCCTCTTCGACTTCTTTTACGTGAAGCCTACCTAAATCATCAAATCTTCTTATTATTCCCGTTGCTTTCATATCATCGCCTCAGTATAAATTATCATTTCATTCTGTGATTAAAATCTTAAAGTTTGTTCCGCTATAATTTCCACCAATGGACTCTTCACACATATATTTACCAAATTCATCAGGTTTATAATGACCGATTTTATTAACTAATGATTCGATCAAATCATAAAAATCCTTAAGAAGCCAGGCATGGGTATATGATACGTGCAACCCATCGCATAAAAACTTATATAAAAAGTTTCTTGCTTCCATCAAACAGCAAGATTTTTTATCGGATACAATTTCCACAGTTCCAGAGTAATGATATACGTCTTCCTTAATACACCCAAACTTTTTCGGATTATCTAAACTATAATCTCCGTCTGTCTGTAATGTATAAATAATAACAATTTTCATATTATTGTTCCTCACTTTCACAGTAAATCATCGTTTCATTTTACTTTAATACAATTAAGTCTGCTTCTTCGACATATTTCTTTGCAGCATCATATCCATTTCTATTAAGTTCGCCTTCAATGCTAAACCAAAGTGAATCTAAAAAATTTGGAATAGATGCAAAATCTTTATTTGGATATTTTTCTCTATATCGTTTATATGCTGTTTTATATAATTCATCTACTAAATCACGCTTCATAATATTTCCTCCGATCTACTTATATAATCGACATAGATCTAACACAGTATCAATAATATTCTGCGGAGAATCAATTCCGTATCCACTTAACATATCAAATGAACTATTGTCAAATGTGAATACCAGGTCACAGCAATGATGCCAACCATCTACTTCATCGTTAACAAATGTAATCTCGAGATTCACATTGTCTGTTAATGGGTACTGCCAAGCATGTTCATCAAACGATTCCGGTTTATTTCCATTGCCATCCCACATATCAGGATTCATACCACTTAAAAAATCTGTTACAATTATAGTTGCTTTTTCTCTTGTCATATAACTTCAATCCTCTCTAAATCATCGTTTCATATTCATAATGGTTTACTAATATCACCATTGTTCCAAATTGTAATAACAGTTTTTTCAAGCTCTGGTGCTAATAGTGGATTTGTACAATATCTTTGTACATATGCTCCACATTTACATTGAGCGACACAATGATCTTGATTATTAAATCTGTTATATACAATTTCAACTTCTGTCTCACCACAATATTTACATGGATTTAATTTTACTTTATGTTTTTCTGTATGTGACTTCATACAAATTCCTCCATTCTAAAAGTCTTGAAACTTTTGTTTGGTGTATTTCTCCTTTTCTAAAATCAGCGTTTTATTTACTCATCAAGAATACCTATCATAGATGGTATCTGACACACTTTGAACTCACCATCAAATAATTCTCTATGTTCTCTGGATTCAAAATATCTTTTTGTTTTATTATAAGCATCTTTTTTTGAATCTGCTTTTACTTCAATCATTCTATCGTGGAATATTGCTATATAATTTCCATCTTTAATTCTTACCATAATATATCTCTCCTTATAACAAATCCTGAGCGTTGGAAATCCTCATTTCTTATGATTTTTATTTCCCAATCTTCTTCCACATTCAGGACAATATTTTATTGGAATGCAAATAGAACCAACACCCTCTCCGTTAAAATAACCAGGACAAGTGAGAACTAATTCTGGAGTAATGGTTTGATAATCATGAATAACACCGTCCCATTTTTCATTCTCTAATACATTTCCATTCAGTTTACCTTCGTTTAGATTATCACTATGGTATGGAAGTTTCGGTTGTTCCCATCCAGATTTTATGTCTGTTCTTCTTTCACAATACATGCACATATTTATTCCTCCAATCATCTAAAGAAATTCTTGTTTCAAATCATGTCTTTTAACATTTTAATTGCATCTTCCAATGCTTTTTGCTTTTCATCTAATTGCTTCGTCAAATCTTGTATCATTGATTCTCTTTCTCTAACCATAAATTTCAATTGTTCTTTTGTGGCATTATGTATGGTTAATCTTTTCCCTTGTTCCCATTGGTTATGTGTCATATTGTATTATTTCTCCTTATTATGTAATTCTGATTTTATGATATTAACGATTGCTTTATATACTCTATATTTTGTTAAATATCCACTACATACATTCATATCAAAATAATCGGAATCCCACGCAACGAAATAGCTTTCTTTGCCATAATAATCTGCATCAGGATCAGTGCCTTTTGATCTCACATATTCTCGTGTTATAATACCATATTTATTTATAAACTTTTTCATTTGCCTTATATTCATTTTTCTCACCTCAAAATACGATTTTCATTTACTGTTACAAACCAGCTGCCATTAGGATAATTGATGTAATTAACGTCCCAATTCCTGTAATTACTAAAGCGAATCGAAAGGGTATATAACAGTCTTTCTTATTTGCATGAATTCCAACATACCAACATACAAAACTAATCATTACACAAGCAATACTTCTCATTTTTATTCCTCTCTTCCATATAAAAGAAATGAAATTCCTTTACTATAATGTATATCAAACTAATGGGCATCCGTTCTCTTTCATTTCTCTTACAATAATCTCTTCCGGATATGCTCCGATAATAACTCCATCAGCGAATTTAATATTCCACATGGGAAGTGCAGATAAATCAGAGTTCTTTGTCGTACATCTACCGACTACTACGAATTTTTGTCCAATTCTATCTTTGTAGTCACCAAACGGACTCCAAAACTTTTTTGAAAATCCTTCCTGCTCGTAGCATTCAAAACAATCTGCCACAAAATCTTTTTCTCTTTCTTCTGACATCTGATTTCTATATTCCGGATATTTAGTTTTCATCTCATCCCAAGTCATATATTTCCTCCATTTTTCCAATTATTGATATCATTAATATGATAGAAAAAACATAAAAAATCCAGGCATTATACCTGGATTTCTTATATTTATAAATTCATTTTTTCTTTAGGTCCATTTTCCTTATTATCAGGTTTTTGAGAATTAAGTAATGTGATAATTACTTCCTCCTCTATTGTCTGAAGCGGATATAGATTAGGCAACCTTCTAGCACTTTCTTTTGCCATTTTTAGTCTTTAATCAGAAAACAGAAATGCAATCTGTATGCCAGAAATATTCAGCGTCCTCTGTTTTGCAATATCCGTTATGTTCATTTTTTCCAAGATGTGTTTTGGCGTCCGGATCATAATCCATTTTACTTTTTAATACTTTTTCTTTTCTTTTTAAACAATCCATTTCAAATTCGATTTGTTCTCTTGCTTCTTGTTCGGTATCCCTAACCAATAAAGTTAAGAGTTTATCTATAGTATTGAATTGTGTAACTGTATAAATTTTTCCCATCTATAGGTCCTTTCTAAATTTATGTCTCATATTTTTTATATGTAATTTCTTTTACCAGTATCTCATCCTGCCTGTTTGTATAATGACTATTACATATCCACATAAGCTCTTTTAATCCGGGATCAATACGCTGATCATCAATATATAAATTTTTCTTTGACTCCATGTCAAAAATTTTATATTTTTCAGCAATATGAAATGTTTCTCCGTTTCTTTTTGTATCCCTTCCTATTTGTGAATATATAATATGTTTTAAATTGTCTTTGAGAATATCATCGACAATTTCTTTCTTATCAGGAAATAATCCTCTTAAGTATTCCTCATAATTTATGTCATATTCAATAATTGTTTCGTTCATAGGTTTTGTCCCTTATCAAATGATTATCGTTTAATTTTACATTATACATTGCATATTCTCAGCTATGAGCTTTGCAAATTTCATACTGTCTTTTACAATCGAAGTAAACTTGTATTTTGACATAACCCAAAGATTTATCACAGAGGAAAGCAACAATATAATTCATTATCCCTTACATTATCCATTTCAAATAAGTACGATCCATTGTCCCAATAATCAATGGAATCATCTTCAACAATTTTCCGTTTTGGATATTTCTCATGGAAAATTCTCTTTGCATCATCATAAGACTTAGCAATAATAATTCCTTTATCTCCATTGCTGTTTTCATATGCATATACCTTTTTCTTTGCAAACATTTATCTTTTCTCCTTCTATCCTAAATTGCTGAAATCATTATCATCACTCCTAATTTTGAAATTTCTGTTTCATTTTAATAAAAACATAAGACACCATCATATAAGTCCGGTTTAAATTCCACAATTCCCCATCGTGTAATATCTAATGGTAATCCTAAAGTTTCTAATAATTCTCTTCTTTGACATTTCATTTTTTCAAATGCATCGTTTTTATTATCTGCATATACAACGCATCCGAAATTCTCTTGTGCTAAGTAAAATACTTTCATATCATTTTTCTCCTCTGTTTCCAACCCATCAGAAAATAATTTATCTGTATTTCCTAATTGGACTTGATTTAAACCTTCTTGTAAAGAAATATCCCTGTGTTCGTTTGTTGGTATAAATTCCATATACTTCCTCCTATCTTAAAATCATTGTTTCATTAACTCCCCATATTCCAAATATGCATCCTTTTGTCTTCACTTACATATTCATCACCCTCTTTCGAGGATTTAGTCCATATAGACACTTTTTCTACTTCTTTCTTTCCATATTCAAGTTCGACATCTACAAGAAGTTCTGCTAATGTATCTGTAAAACCATAACCACCGTTTCCTGTATCTACTTCAATTCTATATTCATCATTCATAATATTTTTCTCCATTCCTCCATTAAAACTCTTGTCTATTCTTCTTAAATAATGGCCACATTCTTCCGTACATATTTTACATAACGAATACTTCTGCTTAAAAACAGAATCCCGCTTAATGTTCCGATATAAGCTGCCGCAACATTCACGGTTGAAAAACAACGGACAATAAAATCAAAACCGATATTGATTCCAAAATTATTCATTCCAACGAGAATGAATGGAAGAATCATTACCAGGACTATCAATGTTTCTAACATAGACGGCGCTGTGCCGACAAGGAATTCCTCGAATGATGTAAAAAACATATTTCTATAAACATTTTTACTATACTGGTTGTTCTGGGTGTCTATTATCGGCATAATCTGCTTCCTTTCTTGCACTGGTTATTTTAGGAGTTAGCGTACTTTTATAAATCTAGCTTCTTATCATTACTCTTGCTTTCTTCTCAAATTTATTCTATTTTCTACTCTAAATCTTTTGTAATAGTGTATCCACTTCTCGTAAAAGGATGTGAATATCCATACAAAGCCCTTTCTTCTTTTCTCTTCTGTACTTTCAGTCTAATTTCATTCATTTTATTGATGATTTCTTCTTCGGTGACAGAAACGATTGAAGTGTTGCCATAATATCCCTCTTTATATTTTTTCACAAATGTTCCATCAGTATTTTTATAATATGTTGTTACATCTGACCAGTTCTGGTCACCATCATCATATTCATATTCAAAAGATGCAACTTTTTGAACCATTTTTTCTTCATTGTACATAGTTGTTTCCTCCATTTATCTTGATAACATTATTATGTCAGATAAATTGGAGTAAAATAAAAGAACTGAAACCTCAGTTCTCCTCTGTGAACTGCTCGGCTACAAATAACCAAGCTTCCTGCTTCAACCACTACTACACTGACTACGATACACGTAACTCAGCGTCTTACACAATGTCCACAGGCGTATAAATTAGGTATCGTAGTATCCGTTTCAGAATACTGAATCTGGTGAATCATTTAACAGAAGCCTCATTCCTTTATGGGATGTGGTGATTCACGTTGTATGGTGATTTACTGTATAAATTAATTTAATTACTACATCATGAATTTTCTGTAGTACCACAGCTCCAGAAACACTTATGATTAATATTTCTGAAACAGAAAATGTTGCCTCTATAAAAAATTGTTTGTAGATATAACTTCCCATGGCAAATACAGCCATAATAAAAATACAAATATCCATAATAATCCTCCTGCTATCACTTTTAATTAATATGATAGAAAAAGACCGGCGTTTTACCGGTCTTTTTCTAATTATCTCCAATTCTACAAATTTGCCACATAAATAAGTTTCCGTCAACTTCCAACCGAATATGATTTTCATTTTCGACATATTCACAATAATTATACTCATTTTCAGTATAATAGGCCTTGGTGTTTTTTGCAAAATAATGTGTTTCTTCTTTAGCGGCTTGAATAGAATCATATTTTGCTATTGTAATTTCTTTCCCATTAGTAAAAGCAACGAAACCTCTCTCTTCTGTTCCGATACAATTTTGCAACGGTAAAACAGGATCTTCCTGATAATGCTCGTTTATGGAAAAGATTTTCCATAAATGGATCTTCTCATTTGTCTTTACGGAAGCATCCATTTTATTAACTCTAATTACCAGTTTTGTATAATCTTTTCTATTTTCCACTTGGGCTACTTTGTTTTTCATTAATTTTTCGGCTGCAACTCTTGAACAACATTTACATATTTGCATTTCTTTTCCATTTGTGTAAATCAGAAAAGCCTTACCGTCCACTATATTGTCCTTATCCATGATTAATTGATTGTTTTTCCCACCTTTTGCAGAAAAATTTGAAAACCATTTATTCTCATTCGGTCGATTCCAGATAGGTTCTTTTTCAGCCGAAGCAATAATCATAATATCCTCATCTGGATTGGCGAGTTTTATATTTTTTGATTTAGAAATAATGCATTTTAATTCATTATCATAATTATTAATATCAATTGCTCTCATTTTATAAGGATTGCATTCAACTAAAAGGATCGTTTTAGTTGTTTCGCTTTTGCGAATACAGTAAATATTTCCATTTCTTGCAATAACATATGTTGCATTTCTAAGTAAATCCTTTAAATTTTCCATCTTATTTCTCCTTCATTTTTCTTGTCTCCCCGTCGATGAACTCATAAATGTTATATTCATCAACATCCTGTTGCAGATATTCCTTGGCTTTTTCTACAAAATTATATCCAACGCTGTCACAGAAATCAGAAAGATAGCGTAGATCACTGTCCATAAGTAGCACATCCAATTTGGGGAAAAGGGAAATCAACTTATCCTTTAGTATTTTAAATTTTATATTTATATCTCTTTTTACCCATTGCGGCTCAATGTCTTTGGCATAAACCACCTTGAGGTACGCTATATATCTCTGAAGCACATAATCCAAATCTTTTTTCTTATCCATATAATCCTCCATTTATGCAGCATCCTTAATAGCAATTAACGCTTCGATGGCCTTATTTTCAATTCGAAAAGTTTCACTGGTCACAAAAACAATGTTTTCCAGTGCTGCGTAGGCATCTTCCAGCTCTTTTTCTGTACCATAATTACTGATTCTGCAATATTTTTCATAAGCCGTTATCAATTCTGGAAGATATACTGTTTTCAGTTTGGAATTCGAAAATAGATTTTCTCTTTGAAATCTATGTGTGTTCCACACAATGTAGGAAATTTTCTCCTGAAGATATTTAGGCAGATCATTATCCTGAATTTTATCTAGTGAACGTAAAAATCCCTGTTTTGAATTTTTGATGTTTCCAACAGCTCCAGGGCGTTTATGAACCAGAAAACTATGGAGATTTATTTTTGTAAGCATCTGCTTTGAAATAACCATAATTGAAATCATGATCATCACAAAAATAGTGAAAGCTTCTATTGTGTTACTGTGTAAATTTGTCATATTCTTCCTCCTGTTATCTTTGATGCCATTAATATGACAGATTAGATGTTTGGAAAGTTTACTTATATCTATGCAGAAAAAGAAAATCCGTTTCCAGATTAGCAAAGACCTGGAAACGGATTGTTTTGCAATTGTAGTCTTATTCAGCATTCCCATCGGATACGGATTTTATGAAATCGGGTTCTGTTTGTTCTACTTCATTAAGAATAATTGTTTCTTCATTCGAGAAAAGATTTAATTGCATCGATATTTCTTCTAAGTTATCATAATCGATGCCATCCATCTGTTCTTTTCTGGTTGGCGGTTCTCCAATCATGTAATGCAAACGGTTGCTGTTATTATCCTGGAAAAATACATCTTTTCCTCCGGCCGCTGCATTAAATTTTTGGACAGATTCCTGTGATCCGTAGTAATAAATATCTGCATTATGCAAGTTACCAAAAGCCCCGTATGCTATACTGTTTGGCTCACTGGTAATAATAACTTTTTCTAAACCGCAACCATTATTTATCAAACCTATAGGAAAATCCACATTTCCTGGCAATACTATTTCTTTCAATTTTGGTGAACTGAATACTGCACCAGATCTCCATTCTTTTACAGTTGTTGGCATTATGATTTTTAGTTCATCACTGTTCTGCCCGCAACTAAACAAACCGTCTCCACCAATAGAATCTAATTCTTCAGGTAATATAATTAAGTTTAAATTAGCTACACCTGTAAATAAATTATCTGGTATATTTTTAATACTATTCGGAATTATGATTTCTCTTAAGTTTGCGCAACCTTGAAATAAATTATCGCCTATTACTGTAAGTCCTTCTTGGAATGTAACGTTTTCTAAATTATCTAATCCAGAAAATATTCCTGTTCCCATTTCCGTTACAGATTTTGGAATATATACGTTTTCCAATGCACCTAATGATGAAAATGAGTAAGAATCGATTTTTTCCAATCCATCGTTTAAAACAAGTGTTTTTAATTTACTCATACCAGCCAAAGAATGATTACTACTATCAATCTCTTTTACATTTGCTGGTATTTCTAAAGATTCTATTGCAGAAGAAGCAAAAGCAGATCGTCCAATGTCAGTTAATGTGGACGGTAATTTTACTGTTTTTAGTTTTATATTTCCAGCAAAAGTTGTATCTCCTATTTTTTCAATACCTTCTGGAAAAATTATCTCTCTTAGTGCAGGATTTCCCTGTGCTTTAAAATTTGATAAATCAGGTGCTCCCGCAGATAATTTCAATGTTTGTAACTTATTTGCACCCGATACACTGTACCCTTTATAGTCGGTTATGCTATCTGGTAATTCTAATTCTACGACATTAGAGCCACAGAACCAGTTCCCAAAATCATTACAGTCATCTGGTAAAATTACTTTTGATAAGGTGCTATTTTGGAAGCATGCCGGACTACCTGTTTTAATCAATCCACAATCTACCCCGCTGTCTTCAGCTACCTTTGATAAATATTTCCAACTAGGTAATAATAAAATACTACCATTTGTTAGTTCTGTGTGATCATCCATTAGTGTCTTTGCAGGTGTCGTACTTAAATTCCAATCAAACTTATCTTCCAATTCAGAATATGTGTACATGAGATTTCCATTTTCATCATACATACCTGGAATGGAATCTATGTGTTCTGTTTTTTTATTCAAACAGATTGCACATATAAATATTTCTTCTCCACCATCCGGATACGACATATTTTCATAGCCTTTAGAAATCCAATTATGAATATGATCGGTACTTTCTGTGTAATCGCAACGATTACATTTAAAAACTGGGCAAATAATATTAGCTGTGTTATTTTCTGGATCCATCATATACATATTATGTCCACGTTTTTTACATGCGTGATCTGCTAATGTTTCTCCACAGGTTGAACAAATAACACGGTAATAACCATCTTCTGTACATGTAGGAGATTTTTCTTCAATATTAAGAGAGTGAATATGTTCTTCGGATTTTACAACCTTATTGTCCATGTGGTTTTCAAATATCTCATGTCCGGATAACTGTAAAAGCTTCACTGGATTATTCAAATTGCTATTTGCATCAGAATTATTGCCTTCTTCCGCATATGCATTATATGTTTCATCTGAATATAATCCATAAACTCCTTCAATTACACCATATTCTTTCATCAAATCTTCTCTTGTCGGAGGAGTCCCTGTCATGTAATGCACTGTGGCATTATAAAAGGCTTCTTCTGCTTTGTTACCTTCCCTTAAATTTTCCCATGCCTCAGTTACTTTTTTTATAGATTCTTCAGAACCATAATAATAAATATCGGTCAGTTGTGATCCTATAACATGGAAAAACTGACCTTGCATTCCAGTAATTTCTCCAGTAATGGTGAGTTTTTTTAAACCGGAGCAGCCATAAAATCCCGATACATTCGAGTAATCTCCACCAGGTATTACCAACTCCTCCATTTTAGGAAAGCTAAGATAAATACTATTAGTATAATTGTGTACTATAGATGGAAAGATTACTTTCGTTGATGTTGCAGATTGTCCACCATATATAAAAGGAGCATTACTTCCAAAGTAATCTACTTCTTCGGGAAATACTACAAGATTTACTGTTGAAGTGTTGATCAAAGGTATTTCCTGACCAGTAAATTTAATACTATTAGGTAGTATTATTTTTTGAATATTTTTTAAATCGGATCCCCCGCCCACAAAAGCATTATTTCCTAAAGTTTCTAACCCATCGTAGAAAACAATCTCATCTAACCCTTCACATCCTGAAAAAGCATTTACACCTATCTTTTTTAAAGTACTAGGAAAATATAATTTTTTTAATGTATCTGACGTAGGTTTAAACCAATCCGGTATTTCTGTTATACCCTCTTCAAAAGTTATCTCTTTCATCCCACTGATAGAAGATATAGCATGAAGTTTTTCTACACCACCTGGAATAACTAACCTACTAATCTTAGAGCCTTGAAGACAATAACCAAATTCTTTCAATGTACTTGGTAAGGAAACATTCATACCATTTTCAGTAGCAATTCCAAACTGAGGGAAGACAGTTCCATCAATAGAAGTTACACCTTCTGGAATAATCAGTGTCTCTACGTTATAACATAAGGAAAAATAACTATTTATTTCTGACACTCCAGCAGATACCTTTAGATATTTTAATTTATTTAAAGAATATATTCCTCCTCGATATTCTGTTATACTATCTGGCAATTCTATTTTTTCAATGTTATCTGCGCCTTGGAACCATGTTCCTAAATATGGGGTATCATCCGGCAAGATAACTTCCGTTAGGACACATTGAGAGAAACAAGGTTCTTCTGAATCACCATGTAATGGCTCAGTCTTACCACTCTGCTGAGCAACCTCAGACAAATGTACCCATGAGGGTAATACTAAAATACGACCATCAGCTAATTCTGTATGAGCATCCATTAATTCTCTTACTACATTAGTGCTCAAATTCCAATCAAATACCTGTTCCAAAGCATCATAGGTATATAACAAACTACCATCTTCCTTGTACAAGCCTGAGGTATAATCAAAATTGTCTGTGATTGTTTCTCCACATCTATCGCAAACATAAGTTGCTTTCATTCCTTCAGGATAAGTCATGTTTGATACACTTGCAACTGAATTTGTATGTCCAAGTGCAGCACAGGTATGATCAGCTACTACATAGCCACATTCTTTACAGTATTTTTTATAAAAGCCCAAATCTGTGCATGTTGCTTCCTGTTCCTCAACCACATAAGTATGTACATGTAAAGTATCAGTTGAATCTGTATTTGGTTCAGGTGTCGGTGTAGAAGAATCTTCTTCAGTTGAACTATCCGGTTTAGAATCATCATTATCTGATGTAACTACAGAAGGTTCCGTTTTTGCTGATTCCGTTATATTTGTCTGAACAACCTTTTTCTTATCCGAAGGGACGAAAACCGAATCCTTAGGCAGAAAATTTTTATCATTTTTATTATCTGTCGTCTCGATGCTCTCAGACAGTTCTGGATAATTTGTGGGTTCGGGTTTATCTATCGGTTCAACAGTTTCTTCAGTGATAGTATTTTTCTTTAGAATTGACGGTATATTGGCTTTCTTTATAAAGTCACTCTCTTTTGATAATATTAAAAGGCATAAAATTAACAAAAGAGTAAGAAAAGCCAATAAAAACAATGGATTGAATCCGTCAAGTATTTGGATATATCCAGCTTTTTCTTCTGATCCAAGAGGAATTTCTCTTCTTTTAACCGGGATATATCCTGCTGCTTTGGAATCTTTTTCTATAGTATCCTTTATCCGGAAGCAATGATCTTCCACACGAAGATAATCTGCACTTCCGCCGTTATATTTTTTTAAATCAGTTGATCCAAAAATAACCGCATTTTCTGGAATTTTTTCAAGATAATAAATACCTTTTTTCTTTTTGGTTGTCGGTTTGTTATCCGAAATATAAAAATTCATAAAGGCCTCCCTTGTATTATAAATTTTCTCTTTGCTATTAATATGACAGATAAATTATTTCCTTCTGTTTTAATGATTCATTGAATTGTCTTTTCCAAATAAATAAATTATGTTATAGTGTGTTTGCTGAATTTGATATTCCGTCTGTGTTTCTTTGCACAGCAAATAGTAAAATTTCTATGCAGAATTTTCCATTTGTCCTGAAATTTGGCATAATAGTTTTATAAAGAATTTTAGTATATATGAGGAAATGTCCGGTTGTATATAATAATACCCGGATACCAGTGATCAGATATGTATTAAACGTTGCATGTACATTACAAAGGAGAAAATATGTTTAACCAAATAATAAATAGCCCCAATTTATTAAACTTTATTTTACCGATCTTTTTGGCTGACGAAGATATGCGCTCAGATGATGAAATGTATGATAAAGTGCCAGAAAAATTAATAATACATCATTATTGTAAAATTCCAGTATGCTTTTATTCTTTTCCTGATAAAAAAATTTTGCGAAATTCTGATTTCCGAGCATTTAATCATGGAGTTAAAGAGTTATACAATGCCGCCGTTAAAAATTTGGAAAAAAGTGAATTTTTTATTGATCCGTACTATGACGAATATGATAACATAGACGATAATATTGCAGAAAAGTTGCTAGATTCTGAAGGTTATGATCCTCGTAAATTATTTATATGTGGTACTGAATGTCCCGATATATTTGGTGCGGAGGCTATTCTTTCTGAAAAATTTTTATGCAAAATGGCGGATAAATTGGAAGAGGATTATTATATCCTTATGGAAGGGGTCCGAGATGTTTATATTCTTCCGTGTTCCGCTGTTAATAGGCAAGCAGGCCTTGAAAATCTATCCGAACATATGCGGGATGCCGTTTATGAAAAGGATGCATTTTTTCATGGTATATTCCGCTATTATAAAAAAGACGGAAAATTACGGATGATATCAAAGAAATCTATTTATGCTCGGTAGATTAATTTTAATGAGAGTATAGATAGAAAAAGAATCCGCGGCACACGCCGCGGATTCTTTATGTTCGTTATTCTGTTTTTTTCAACGAAGCTAATGCTGCTTCATAATCTTCGACAGAGTAATCCAAAAGAATTTTTTCTTTAGGAACACCATATTTAATCATGTTGCAGATAGCGTCAATTCTTTCTTTCGACAAATATTTTTCCATAACTTCACACACGGCAGGTGCACCTCCTTCAGATTTTAACGAGTTGAACCTTTTTGTTACAGCAGGAAATTCTTTAGATGCAAATTCTTTCTTAGTAAAACAGTCCATTAAATCTGATGTTCTGGATCCATCTTTGATAACAGTATTTACGAATATTTCATGTAAACCGTCATCCACCACTGCTCCATTTTCACGAATAGTCTTATCGATATGATAAGTCGTAAATCCATATCTCAAGAAGTCAAACTGTGAGATGTAGACGATATACAAATCGATTACATCATTGAATTTTTCTCCTGGATTAGATTCCCTAACTGTAATGCTGGAAGCATTGAATCTGGCTCGCCTAAGATGATCGTCATTGTCAGCTCGTTGAACCTCAATATTGCATTTTGTTCCATCTCCAAGGACACACAGAGCATCCAGTCTTACGGAGCGGCCATATAGATTCCGGTTGCTGCTCTGTACAATTACATCTTTTACGATAAGCTGGTCATCTTCTAAGATAGTTCTCAGAATTTCCTGACAGGCCGGAATGTCTTGCGCAAATACCTCGAAAAATACATCGTCAATAATGCGCAGATCCTGCACCATTTCAACTTTTTTCTTTAGTTCCATATTTACTTTTCCTTTCCTAAGTATATCACAATTTTGTGATTAATAAATAATTATTTTTACTCTTGTTTCCTCCTTTTATCTTGATACACTTAATATGGCAGATAATCTGTTCGTAAATAAATGAAACCCGCAGCTAATGCTGCAGGTTACTTTTCAATTCCAATATCTGACCAAAATCCTCTCCATGTTGGCTTTCCCTACTGGATTAGCGGTTCTCCCGCTCCGCCAGTCCAGCAGCTGAATGGCATCACCGCCCTGATCCGCATAATCTACCAGATCATGGTCCAGATCCAGAACCTTTATTTAGATTACGTTATGCTACGCCTCCGGAATCGACTGTTTTTCCTCGTTTACCAATCTTGCGTATTCATATCTGCAAGGAACCTAACAAAGATCATCCAGCTATAGTTTCTTTCATTTTTTCTTTTACCTTTCTTAGTCTTTTCCTTTTAAAAGAGTCTTCCAGTCATATCTATTAATAAATCATAATTTCTTGGACGAGTGTTTATTTGATATTCTTTAATATCAGACAACAATTCTGATGCTTCAGAAATATGTAAATTACATATTCCTGCTAACTCCGTATTTATAATTGTTTGAAAGGTATCTTCGATAAGTAGGCATTCTTTTAAATTTATACCATCTCTTTCAGCAATATATTTTATAACGTCAACCTTCATGTCGGCTGATGATACTAATATAATATCTTCTGTGTTTATTTCCGGATAATTATCCTTTATAAATCTTTTTTTGCTATTATAGGAAAAAGAATTTGTATCAGCCGTTAAACCAAAACATCTTTTACAGATACCTCGATTATTGTGCATTTTATTTACTAATTCTTTCATGATTTTAGGCGCTAAGCAATATTCATAAGGGTGTTGACTGAAGATATCATATTTAAGCCATTCTTCATCAGAAAAGCCACTTACTATTTTTCCTGTTAAGAAGTTTTTATATCTGGGTATTGAAAGTACCCCATCTATATCAAAAAATACATATTTTATTTTCGCTATTTCCAATAGCCTTGCGTCTCTTATATATGTTTTTTCTTCTAATTCCATATTCTCTTCCATACGTTGATATTCTCCTTTTTAAATTTCCGATACATAAAAATCATCTTTAACAATAATATTTTGATGAACATTTTCTATAAGTTCACGCCTTGTTGTATCCAATAAATGAGTACAAAATATTTTTTTATTGTATTTATTGGATAAATAGATTAAATCATTAATTCCCATATGACACATATCTCCTGTTTTTGATGAGGAATCTGCTATGATCACAGTAGAATTTTTAAAAATAGTTTCAATACCTTCACATAGTCCCGAATCTCCTGTTACCCCTAATTTATTATCAATAATATAACCTAACGCCGGCTTTTCTTCTCCATGTAACATTAGATAGGATTTAATATTGTATTCATTTATTTTAAAATCATTTTCTAGTATTTCTATGAAATGAATATTAAAAAATCTTTCAATTTCAGCGCCATTTTCAAAATTATATGAATCAAATAAATCCTTGATTTTAGATTTTATACCAATTGGCCCAATTATATTTATTGGTGTATTTCTCTTTTTGTAATTAAATACATATTTTAGAAAAAAAGGAATATCTGCTGTATGATCTCCATGCATGTGAGTTATTAAAATAATATCAATATTTTCTACAGGCAATCCATTTTTTAACATTTGTTTAACTGTGCCATTTGGCATATCTACAATAATTTTATTATCAATCAAAGTACATGCACTGTTATAAGCAGTATACATTGCGCCAGTTCCAATTAAGTTTATTTGCATATTTATAATTTACCTTTCTTTTATAAATTTATCTATAAAACAACATTGTTTTACGTGGATAATTTACTCATACATCATTGCACAAATAATCTTCTATCTTTGAATAATAATTTTTGCCAGTTTCTTTGCAATATGCCTTAATGATCTTAATTATTTCATTTCTATCTGTATTATGAATCTTATCCGGAATATGTTTAAAATCCAACATGTTTTCGGAAACAATCATCTCAGTGAACTTCTCCGGAATCATGTAAAAAGCCTCGCCGGTATATTCGCCTTCGATGTCATATACTTTACCGTCATTATCCTGCCAACAGATATGTCCAAAAGGCGCGGCCCATACAACGGTTCCGCGATTAAATGTATCCTGTAACATATGAGCAAAGTGCCAGCAATATCCTTCCATAAATTGCTTCCTAAGAATTTTCTGTTCCGCTTCCGGTCGATCCATAAAGTCATTAATGAACTTTTCCACTTCTGAGAGCGGTTGATTCGTTTTATTAATCCATTTTGCCATTTTCTTTTTCCTTTCTTTTTCTCCATATGTCTGAATTTTTATTAATATGACAGATATAGAAAAGAAAAAGATTCTGGACTTTTTCCAGAATCTTTTTTCCTTTTTATATTTTATGTACTTGTAGCCGAACAGTTTACGCTACGCAAATATCTTCATCATTCTCTATAATTACAGGCTCCACCCAATAAGCCAGATATTGCATATGAAAAGATTCAAGCTTATTATTCCCGCAGTATGCATCAAAAATTTTTTCAAATTTTTCAGAATATGGTTCGTAGTCGGTGTTTGCGTCAGTAAAACCAGCGTCTATTTTTTCTCTTTTTAAATGATTACATTTATATTTCATCCATTCGTCCCAGTGTATTGTTTCTACCGGAATCTTATCCTCATAAAGAATGATAACAACCTCTCCGTCATTTTGTTTTTTCATCATAGCAGATATTCGATAATTATTTTTCTCAGCTTCTTCAAAAGATGAATAAATATGAGGAAATAATATTTCAAATCCAACGTTGCCATCTTTACAATAATCTTCAAAAGATCCTCCGATTCTGTAACCAATTTTTATCATAATACATCTCCTTTTTGTGTAATTTATTATATAATTAGTATGATAGATTATACAAAAAATCCGTCCAATAGGACGGATTTAAATGAATTAGGATAATATAACCGGCAGCATTTCCGGTAGAATCATATATTTCCCGTCATGATCTACTTTATGATTATATTTTTCTATTTTTTTATTAATTCGCTTAATATCCTTAATGAAAAGACATTGCATGCTTTCTCTTGCCGCCTTATAGTATTCTAATAAATTTTGATTACGGTTCATTTTTCTATTTACTGTTCCGGAATATTCATTCCATGTTTCTCCTATTAGATTTAAAAATAAAATACGTAAGCCGGCGTATAACAATATCTCCTTTGCAGATAATTGTAATATATTATCATGTAGATCTTTTAAAAGAAAACAATCAATGAATGATTTTGTGATATTATTGCCATCTTTTGTTTTCAAGGGACTCAAGTAAGCATATAAATAGTCCGCTAAATCCTTAGGTTGTATGAAATTAGCATAATCCGCCTGCAATAAATCGAAAATTGCCGGTATGGCAACTTCTAATTGGGACTCCAACTGTGCAATGTAGTCTGGTTCATACATCAACGGATTATAATCTGGAACAGTTTCAATCATTTTTAATAAGCGCTGTGCTTGTATAGAATCTTTATTTCTTGGATGTTCAAGCATTGTTTGTAGTTTTCTTAAGGTAAAGCTATCAAAACCATGGACCACAATAAATATAAAATCCAGCGGAATTTGTTCTTTTATTACCTGTGTATAAAATTCCATTAAATCCTCACGATAGTTATTGCAAAAGTAATTGACTGAATCAGGTTTTAAAACGTGTTTTGCTTTTCTTAACATACCTATTTGCTCCTTTCATATCATAAACGCGACCAAAATTTTTGATCGCGTTTATGATTGGTTGATGAAATGTATAAAGTTCGTTGCCGACCATATCTTTCTCAATACTTAGCTTTCGGCTATATCGATGATTGTCTCTCGTATTTCTACGAATCGTAATCGAAGTCTCCCAATCCGTATACATTTATCACAATTATTATGACAGATAATATAGACTAATCGATTTTTCTAAATCCTAGATTATTTTCATGTCTCAGATTGTGCAACAGATTTTCTCTTTTTTCAGCTTCTTCATCTCCAAATCGCAAATGGTTCTCGAACTTATCATCAAATGCACGAATGGCAGATTCTAAAGAGCTGGCTGTTACATTAATTCTTCCACAGGAAATCTGTATGCAATTTTCTTTTTTATTTCCGGGAATAAACGCTATCTTGATTTCAGGATTTTCTAGATAACTGATTTTTTTACCGTGTTTTTTGGCATATTCAATTTCAGATCTTGTACTTTCGCCGATATATCCTCCGACATTGATTACGAAGATTTCATCTGACATATCAATTTTTTGTTTATGCATTTCAACAAACTGTTTTCGTTGCTCATCTGTAATTTTATCTCCGGAATGATTGAATACTCCAAGAGAAATAACGATATTTCCTTCCAAAGTCAGTTTTTTCTGGACCTCCAAAAATTCGTTTTTGAATCTTGTGCTGCCGCATAAAGTAATAATATTGTATTTTTTCATTATATTTTTTCATTACTCCTTTTTTCTATTATGTTGCCATTAATATGTCAGAATTATAAATAATAAAGCACAGCCGAATGTATGTTCTCTTAGAAGTATCTAAAATTCTGCTCTAATATAAAATCTATATATAATATAAACGGCACGAGCCACTATTGTCCCGCTTATTCTATTGCTATTCTCAGCTCCTATATATGTTTATGATATAGACGGCGGACAAAAGGCATTTAATTATTTCGCATTTATTTCTATAAGGCACAAATTATTATCCCTTTTATTGATTATCTGTATTATGTAAAATAATAAAAGTAACATTATATTGTCCCTTTTATTTGTTAAAGTTTTAACATTACTCAGGGAATTATTGAATACAAAGGGATATATTTTATTCCTCTTGTGATATTGGATTAGATATGAACGGGATATTATATTATTCCTCTTCTGATACTATCTGACATGAAAGAGGGATATATTATTGTTCCGCTTATTTTTAGTCAATTATAAGCGTGCCGATCATAAGAGGAATAATATACTATCCCTTTTATGATAAATACCGTTATAAAGATCAGAAGAAAAGTTGTATATAAGAGGGACAATATATTGAGCCTTTTGAGTTTATGAATAAGTTATAAGCGGGATAATATACTATCCCTCTTCTATAATTTTGTTTAAGAGGAACAATATTATATCCCTTTTTTTATATCTATCTCCTGCTTTTGATATATAAAAGGGACAATATATTATACCTTTTATGCTACGACAATATCTGGGATAAAAATAACGGAAGGGACAAATTATTGTTCCTCTAATTATATATACAGGGATATAATATTGTGCCGCTTATTCCCTGATTATCAGAAAAATGACGGGAAAATAAATTGAAAGGGATATATTAATGAGCCTTTTATTAATGTGTATTAGATATAACGGGACAATGGCGGAAACATTCAGGAATCATGGAATCCTATGCCGGCTTTTCATGCGTTTTTCCGCTATTATTTTTCGATAAAAAGCGCCGTAATCGGGAAATATACATAGATAACCCATTTACGAGAATAAATAGCGTAAAAATATAGGATGATTGTTAATTATGATTATTGATAGAGGAAACATTGATAAATATGATGTAAACGGCATATTATCGGTATTCCTCTACTACTCTGCCGTTTATGCTTCGATCACATATACAAATGGATAAAAGATTGGATGAAAGATTGTATATGGATCATTATTTATAGGTATGAATGAGGAATCACTTCGATTATATGAATCGATAGGGTTTATGAAAAAGGCGAAAACGGGACATGGACGGAAACCTATACCGAATGATCCATTTGCTTTTTCGCTATTGTTACTCGTAAATTCCGTAACACATAGTACGGAATTTGAAAATTATTGATTTCAACGTATTAATTTAACAAAAAAGTATTCCATTAAATAAAAATATTTTACCCGGAAACTGCAAACCCTTATAAAATAAGGCTTTTGAGCTATTTTAAACTATCATGATTTTATTAAAAATGCCTATTTATATTCCGTATACGGAATTTTATTAATTTTTTAATTAAAACGCTTTTAAGTCGTTTTTTAAGCCAAAACGATAAATTTCATTGAATTTTCTCTATTTTCTTCTCTTTCTGGTAGTATTTTATCCCATATCACAACTTTTAAATAGTCATTTTATTCGAACGTATGGTCTTTTTAAATTCCGTAACGGAATTTGAAACTTTTGTTCTCTTTTTCTGTCATATTAAGTTCAGAATCAAGGAGGATAATATTATGGGATATGCTATTATAGGTGTAAACAAAATTAATTCCCTGGCTAAACTTAACGCTGCCTCTGAACATAATTTGCGACAAGTAGATGTTCCGAATGCCGATAAAGATATGGCCTACAAAAATGATGAGTTGGTTTTAACAAATGGAAAAAGCTATGGAGAATTATATCGGGAAAGAATTTCTTCTTTAGAATATTATAAGGATCATAAACCTCGTAGTAACGCCGTAATTGCCTTAGAAGTAAGATTATCTTTTTCTCATGAAGATAGTGAAAAAATTGATATAGAAAAATGGAAAAAAGATAATGTAGAATGGTTACGTGGGTACTTTAATCGAAATCCATTAACATATGGTGATAACATTATAAATGTTACTTACCATGGAGACGAAAGCACACCTCACATCCATGCAATCGTAGTTCCAATTGACGAAAGAGGTAGACTAAACTCTTCTGCTTATATAGATGGTCCAGCCAGTCTCCGGCGACTTCAGACGGAATATGCTACTTTTATGAAAGAGCGACACGGATTGGAGCGAGGTGCAGAGTATTCTGTGGCCCGGCATGAACAGATAAAAAGCTTTTATACTGCGCTTGCTACTGCCATGAAGGAGAGATCGGCTCCTGAGATTCAACCAGGTGATACCTTAGAAACCTACAAAAAACGCGTAGATGAATATGCAAAGGAAATGAATACGGAAAAATTCGCTTTAAAAAAGCAAATGGATAAAGAACGTATACTGGCAGTTAACGAGCAACGTACTAAAAATCTTAATACTAATGAAGCCTACAAACGTACTGCCAAGGAACTTCATAAGATGAAGCGGGAACGGGATGAGCTGATCCATGAATATGGAGATTTTCCTGTAATAAAGCAAAAACTGGAAACCGTGGAATGTTTACGGGAAGCTTTCGCTACATATCCTGATGAAGAGGAACGAGAACGTGTAAAACAAGATATGAATCGATATACTGCGTATGGAGAAAAAGAACGCAGAAAGCGTAAACGTGAGCATAATAAGGAACAGGAAAAATAAAGAATTTCAAAAAAGGCTGCTGCAATTTGCAACAGCCTTTTCTTATAATAATTATTAAATTGAATGTGTGTTTTTCTATCGACCATCAGGAGAAACCACATAGCAGCTATCGTAGTAGTTTCTATGTCGTAAGAACACATTTCCTACGCCCTTAACAGTAGAGCAATCAAGTGTCCAATCCTGCGTTACCCCGTCATATTCGAAATTGCCAATATACAACAGTGCATGATCTCCTCTACCATCAGCAATAGCCCCTTCATAATGAACGAATATATCGCCTGGCTGCGCTCCTACACTAGAGTAGGTCCTATGCTGGTCTTTTACAATTCCCCACAATGAAGCAGTTGTTTGCATGCCTATTCGATCTTTCCACAAATTAGAAACAAATCCAGAGCAATCAGATAAGTAACAAGGAGAGCCTCCGCCATAACCACAAGGTCCATCTAAAGGACATGCGTGATGAGATTGACTATACCCAATTTTACCAACATATCCAAGGCCACGTTCAATTACGCCCAGTCTCTCGTCAGATAAATCAGGATAAGCTTCTTTTATTTTGTTCATGATTTCACTAACATTTGCCGTTGTTAAGGATTGTCCACCGAGACTGGAGGAAATATTTAAACCATACAAGTCTTCCCAATCCATATTATATTTTACAATACACATTTCGATGTTTTCTGAGGTCCAGCCTTCCCAATCTTCTCTTTCGGATGGATGAGTACAGGCATTATCAATATCAAAGATATCTGTTGCTGTTAGAAATACATTTTTATTTTCCAATGTAAATTTGCTTCTATCACGATGAGTATATTCTCCGTCTTCAACCTTACCTAAAATATCACTCCCATTATCATCAGCATCTATTTGCGAATCAGAAAAACCGTAAACCACACCTGTGATTTTGGCTTTCAGATGTCCTCCGCAATATCTTCCGTGATGATTTCCTGCACATTCATGAATTACATGATATGTGTTGTAATCTACATCTGTATATGTTGTTGACGTTATTGCATAATGCCAACCTGTTGGAGAATCAATAACTTTTTCATAATCTACATCTGTCCATGTATCACCTTCTTTTTCTGTAGTTAAAACAAAGTAACCTTCTTCGTTATCCCAATAAAAGGATGTTACTTTTTCGTTATCTCCAATAAGGCTTCTAATTTCATCAGAATAATCGGAATCATCCGGTGATTCATAGTCTTCTACACTGTCGGAATCAGACGACTCTGGAATATATAAAATCTGCCAACAGTCTTTATTATCATCGTTATATACGTCATTGAATTCATCTACGGAATCTGCAAAACAGTACTCTGTATTAATAATATTTTCAGAGTCATCAATATTAAATTCTGTGTTTGAGTTCATTAATGGATATACTCCCCCAACAGTATGTAACGTTCCGTTCTTGTCTTTAACAGCGATTCCGTCTTCATTGTAATAAAAGTTTTCATATATCTGACAACCGCCTAAATCATAATCAGGACATTGTGTTACTTTTACAGTGGCGTTGTTTTCTCCTTCGACAAGCTCTGTGTCCGGATCAAATGTGTCTACCGTCATTTTAGTTGGCAAGATAACATATTCTAGGTCTATAATCTCCTGATGTGACATATTGAATAAGTCCTGAGCATAAGCCAGAAATACCTTTGACGTTTTCTTTCTATCAGCAGCGCTTATGACTTCAGACGAAGCGGCATACGTTGCTCCGGATCTCTTTTCACTGGTACTTTGACTTCCATCGAGATCTTCTCCCTCATGTGTATCCGTAGCTTCTGTGCTATACATAGTATAAATGTCTGTCATGCAAATGATTTCTTTTATATTACTTGTTCTAAATGATCCATCCGCTGTTTTATATAACAGCTCTGTTCCGCCATTAATATTATTCATAAAACTAGCAGTATTATCATTTTCTATTTCAAAATTACCGAACGGATTAGCTGTAAAGCCAGATATTCCATTCCATTTAACATTATGCTGAGTCCAAAATATTCTTGCAGCATCTGATTCCGGAATATAGTCTTCTGCGCTTTTATATGATGATCCATATTTTAAATTGTAGTTACCTAAATCAATACTTTGAGTATCATTTAATAGGCTATCTGTCCATTTAGTTTCCATTGCCTGTAATTTTGTATAAGTTTTTCCCATTGAAGAATCTAATATATTATCAACACTTTCTTCATCATCTCCAAAACTCAAACTACTTACAGCTGTTCCAATTCCAACAAATATTGAATATAATCCCATTGAAATCAAGAATGCGGCAGCTAAACCAAATATTAGAACTTTCTTTCCATATGCTTTTATATTATTCCATGTTCCAATAGCACTAAATATACCTCTTATAGAGCTATTAATTCTTTTGGTAGATCTTTCTGCAAATTTCACTGTTTTATTTGCTGATTTCAAAATAAAATGATCAGTTCTCAAGAATCCAGGTGCAAACTTATTCCATTTTGCAGCCAAAGAAGAAAACTGGGCTTTTTTTAACTCTTTTTTTCTTTCTGCCTTTTTCTTTTTTTCAGTATTTTTCTTCTCTTTTTTTGTAAGTTTTTCATCTTTTTTTAAACGTCGATTTTCATCAAAGTTTGATTTAACATTCTGAACTTTTTTAAAACCACCGTCTACAGCATTATATCCTTTGCCAATTATAGTATCTCTAAGTATCCTAGAATTGGCTCCGCTGCCAGTCAGTCTATAAACTCCTTTTACAACTTTACATATTGTTTTTCCATTGACTGCAATTACAAGTTTTGCTGCTCTTGCAGTTGCTCTTACAGAATTAACGGCTTGTTTTAATTCCAAGTAACCAGATAATACCATACTATCTTGGCCCATTTTATGATATGTCATTGAACGTAAAGATTTTCCAGTACGATGTTTATCTTTAATGGCTCGTCGGCGAACACTATCTCTTTTTCCAAGCTTATGAATCTGATCAGAGATAACTTTCATTTCGGCTCTGGAAATTTGGCTTAGTCCCATAGCTCTTCCTATATCCGAAAAATCTTGTGTACGTTTCGCTTTTTTATATAACCGATCAAACTTTGTAAGATCCCAGTTGCCATCTCTATTATTTGCAAGCCCACTTCTTTCAAGTACTTTGTATAAATCTTGAATGGAAGAATCGGCATTTTTCTTAGTGGAAAAATCTAATCCCTTGTATCCTTTTTGTTTTAGCAACAAGTCAACTCTAGCATAAGAACCATCTCCACTATTTATTTCTCTTTGTGTTTTTCTAAACAGGGCTTCCTTTTTATTCTCAGCTAAGCTACCATATCCTATATTATTGATAAAAGCAGAAGCACCTGCCATTTGAGCCTTACCTTGTCCTTGTATAGACTCTCGATAGCCCTCTTCTACAGAACCAACAATCAATGTACCAAAAGATTGGACCATATTTGTTGTCACATTACCGTCATATCTGTTTATAAGTGTCATTTTATTGAATGTGACATTTTCGTATCTTCTTTCATCAATCTGAGGCTTTTGTAAGGTACTATAGCCAGAAGAATTAGCGTTAATATTTTTAGATAATGTTGTACTGGTATTATGATTATTGGTACTAAGAGAATTATTACTATTAAAGGAAATGTCTCTGTGATCAGCATATGATGCAACTGCCGTATTGTTTTCTGGTTTATACACATCATGGTCTGAATAAGAAGTAAATAATGCAGATCCCGTTCCAACTTCGGTGACTGTATAATTCTCCTTCTGTCTTTTTCGTTCCATTTCCTTCGCCAATACAGCTTCTCTTTCTGCTTTTTCTCTTTCAGCAAGCTGTTCAGAATGCGATAATGGCGTATCATTATGCGATTCAACTGTCTGTTCCCCCAAAAAAGATTCTTTTTCAGGAGATGTTATATGACCTTCTTCTTGATTATTTTCCGTATGATTTCTTTCAAACATATATGACGGTGAATCAACAGCCTTATTCTTTCTGTCACTTTCTGAAAAACCATTATTTCTATCAATTGAATCATCAATATTTGTTTCTATGGCTGAATAATCATTACTATTGCTTTCTTTCGGCTCGTTTCCTACTAAATCAGAATTATTTGTTGATAAATCGCTAGTTTGGCTGTTTACATTCAAATCCTCTGATTTATTGGAAGAAATATTATCATTCTTGATGTCTACATTTTTACTATCAGGTTCTGCTTCTGGGGCTGAAATATCATCAACAATTTTGCTGGTCGTATCATCCGATGTTTTATCTGAATAATCTGAAATGATTTGTTCAGGATTTTCAGTATTATGTAACAGTTCATCATTTGCGTCCAAAGATTCCTTATTACTTATTGTGTTTTCTTCAGATGCGATTTGATCACTTTCAATTAGGGAAGGATCTATGACTATTTTATTGTCATCTTCATTTATTTCCAGATTATTGTTTTCGGCATCGTCCTTCTCTGCATCTCTGTCAGAACTATCAAAAACAGAGTTATCTATAATATCATTTTCAGAAATAGCCTGATCTTTTTCATTTTCGATGTTTTCTATAACAGCTTCCAGATCAGCATCGGTTTCAATAAGATCGGCACTTTGAAACTCTTCTTCGGTGATTTCTTCTGAATCCAATATTATTTCATCATCAATCTCCTCTTTCACGACAGAATTATGGAGATCATAATTTTCTGGATCTTCGAAGAATTTTTTGAGATCAATTTGGCCTGCGGCAATTTTTTTCTCTAAATCTGATAATTTATTAAAATCTTTTCTTTTTATAGTTAATGCAAAATATCCTTTTGTATCTTGTAAAGGTTTTGCTTTAATTCCATGTTTATCTAATAAAGTCATTGACTCTTCTAAAGAGAGACCATTGACAGAAAATGCGTCATAGTTATTCAGAAAGCCTTCTATTTTTAAAGTTTTTTTAACTTTATTACCTGTCCGTATGTTCAAATATGTTATTCCGCCCATTTTTTCAAGTTCAGCGAACAGTTTTACGGCATCGCAAATAAGCTTCAGCATTTCCATATTTGTTTTATCATTATAATTCGCCATTTATTTTACCTCCTCGTATGAATGATCGTGTTGATTTTTCTCGCGTGTTGCTAATTTTTCCCGGTACACATAAAGATCTTCTATTCTTTTCTGAACTGAAAAAGCTATCTTATCAGCTCGTTGCATATCGCAAGCATTAAGTAAAGATTCTCTAATTATTTCAGGAGTAGTTCGCAGCATAAGAAAATCTACATTATCAAGGTGTTTTGCTAACCGTAATTGTTGCTCTTGATAATCACAAAATGGTTTTGCAAAATTTTCGACATGGAAATTCATTTCAGTCGGTTCATCAAACCATAAAGAATTTCCATTATCGAATATAGGTGCCGGACCAAGATAGACACCGGATTCTCCATCTCTTAAAAATCCAAAATTTCCAAGATGCCGGTCCGTATTATTGATAACATAATCAAATGCAATCATATTATCTATAAACTCTTTTACATTATGCATTCCTAGCTCTTTGCATATGTACGCCAAGCGCAAATAAATGGCATCCTGCGGATGTTTTTTTGGGACTAAATGAGCAGCTGGAACAAACTCTTGATTTTCTTTTAAGAAGTTTGGGCAAACACTCGCTGGTTTTTCTTCTACCTGTCCCAAGAAATAAGAAACAGCATTTAAAACAGGAAAACACTGCGCTACTTTAGAGCAAGCTATTTCGTTATATGGCTCTTGAAAAAAAGGAGCCCTTCCAAGCTTAAATAGATAATCACCCCCATTAATTCGCTTCCAGGCTTTTTCAGTAATTCCATTTGTATTAATATCAGGTGATTCTTCGACATAAATGGAGCTATCTTTTTTTAGCAACATATTGCCCACCGATTCAGAATAGCCATTACGCCGAAAGTCTACATCTTCCCACGTTATCGATTCATCTTCTTTTTTAGTCCAATAGAAATCAACCAAATTAGTACTATGATTATAAAAAGACAATTCTAAAACGGAATTGCATCCCGTCACGTCATATAATTTAGATAGATTCCGTCTACTTTTTGATATACATCTTTTTGAAAGCCAATCCTTTAAATAAACATTACTTATTTCCTGGATATTCAAAGGCAGTAAAGTATTATCATATGTTTCCACTATCTGAAGTTGTCCAGATTTCAAATACTTAAATGTCAAAATTGGCTCATTTTTTCTAAGCAAAATGTATTGCATATATAGCCCCTTTCTTATAAATTCCACTCACTATTAATATGAATGATTTTTAATAAGAACGATTTTCTTGCATTAAAAAAGCGCCCTAAGGCGCTTTAAAAACAAATCTCTGGAATAGGAACCGGCGGAACCGTATTAAAACCATTCGCCACATTCATCATCTTTGAAATTTTATCATCGGTTAATTTAATTTCTGCCACTCCCGGACTCAAATAAGAATAGAAGTAAGTGGTCCCTTCGGATTCATTGGCCGTAGGAACAGCAAAAAAATAAGGAATGTTATTCTTTTTGCAATACTGATCAATTTCATTGATTTTTTTTGCAAGCTCTTCGTTTTTAAGTTTTAATGTTGTTGTATCCATATAAGGTTCTCCTTTTTTAATTAAAATCCATCGCTTTCTCTAATGCACCGAAAAAATTAAATCCAGAAGGTTCTGGTATATGCTCAGCTGAATTATCTTCGGAGATTAATCTGTCAGAAAATGTTTCATTGTCTTCATTTAAAGGAATATCTGTTTTTGTTTCAACTTCTATAGGAATGTTTATCTCAGTATTCATCTGTACAGGCGATTTAACATCAATAGACAATTCTTTTGATACCGGTTTAAATGATTCTTTTTTGTTTTCAGTGATTTGAGAAACATGCTTTCTATCTTTTAGCCTTTCGATTACTGCAGGAAAAGCTGTTTTCGAATCCTTAAAATAACAAGCCAACTGGTTTTCAGCTATCCTTGATCTCATTAAGTTTTTCAAAAAACTATTAGCCTGTCTAGGACGAATTTTCTTATATAATTCTGCAATCCCAGGATCTTTTTCTGTATCAAATGTGAATCGAATTCGAACCGATCCTTGTGGAATTATATTTACATTTGTAATAACGATAGGTATTTCCGTTTTGGATCCATTAATATAATCCCGCAGAATAATTTTGACAATCCTTGAAAATTCACGATTACCTGCCTCCTTGCAACTGCAAAGAGACAGATAATACATCATTAAATCAAAGTCATGTCTTGTATATATTCGCATGTATTTCGTGATTTTTTCGCTCATAAACTTCACCTTATCCGATATTGATTCGATACAGATAATATCCTCTTACATTTGAGAAAATATAAGAAATGTCATCATTTCTATTACATGGAATGATATTCAATGTTTCAAATCCGGATAATCTTTCCTTAAAATATGGATACCATGCTGCCCCCGTACCTCCTGAAAGCGTTAAATAATCAACCTCACTGAAGTAATTATACACTTCAACCAGTTTGGAAATAGCCATATCACAAACTTCCATGCTCGATGCTTCTAGTAACTCAGCAAAGTTAACAGGATAAGATCTCATGTTTTTTCTATCAAAAACTTTTACTTCTCCTGTTTCCAGATAATTCTGCATAGCCGGAATTGTTACTGTCACACCGTATTTACTTCGAATTTTATCGGCAGTTCTTGTTAGAACTTCCATCATACTAAGCTCTTCAAACGTCTGGCAATCAGCAATATTAATTTCTCCGCCTTTAATATATGCCGTATCACCTGTTTTGAATCCAGGATCAAAAACAAGGATTTTTGATTTAAAAAGAGCCTCTGAGTCCAATGTTTGAACTCCGTTTCGATCACACACCAAGGAGATAAGCGTTCCCATTGGCTGCTGCATAACAAAAATATCCTTTTCTGTTAAATCGAATTCAAAATGTTGCCAATCATCTTTTCCCATTTTCAAATCAAAATTATAGTGATCCGCAAATACTTCTTTGATATATTTTGTATCATCAAAAATATAGGCAGAAGGAAGACCTGTCTGAACAATGAGCCTTTTTCCAACAGGCGATCCAAATGAATTGCTCTGCATAGCCATTCCAAGGCCTACTCTGGAAACAATTTTAAAGATTTCACTATAATAATGATTTCTTCCAAATAAGGTAGGATCATTATCGCTTGCTGACTCAATAGAAAGCATTTTTTCTGCCTTTTCGCCAACTGCATAAATATCTCCGGTTTCACAATCCCGATACAAAATATCGGTATCCAACGGTTTTGCAAGTGTTACGGCATTCTTAGGCAATTTCTTTGCAAATTTTGGAAACGTAAATAATGAGTTTTGACTCATTCCTTTTACAGAAGAATAACCAATATCCAACCCGATAACCCACTGATCAGGTTTTCTACTTGGATTTTTTCTAATGGCTGCTCGCTGTCCATTTACAGTCTGTGACTGAATAATAGTCCTTGTCTTAAATAATTTTGTATCCATATGCTATCCTTTCCGAAAACTAATTTTTATGTTCTAACATTATTATGGCAGATTATTTGAATAGTGGAAATTTCTGCACAAAAATTATAGCTGATAAATAGTTTTAAAAATTAATTGCTCTTTAGAATCATCCCAACCTACGATTTCGGCTATTTCTCTTACTTTAAAATTGGCCATAAAAACAATAGTTTTTAATTCTTTCAGCATATACATAGCTTGTTCTTTTGAATATTTACTTTCATACGTCACGTAATCAGCCAATTTGTCTATTGCATCTTTAGCTGACGGTGCATGTACTGTACAGCTACAAATATGTCCTGTTGATGCTGCATTTAAAAAATACCATGCCTCTCCACCCTTGATCTCTCCAATAATAAAATGATCCAGGTCAGTAAGCAGGCCATTGGTTGCTTCTTCTTTTAATCCATACGCAGGTCTTCCATTTTTGCTACTTGTAATATGCTGAAACATAAAATCGGGATGTTTATTAGAAAATATCTCTTCACTTTCCTGAATCACAAGACCTGATCTACCATAATCAATACAATCCAATAAAACATTTAATAAAGTCGTTTTTCCGGAAGCTCCTTTACCGCAAATAACAATTCCGGTTGTATTAATTTTATTTATCAAATAATCGGCAACATGTCTTGGCATTACTCCCTTTTGAATCAAATCATCTATTGAATATTTATTTTTTCTTATTTTTCTTATATGTAAGTACGGAAAAGGGGATGAATTTACATATGGAGTAGCTATATTCATTCTTAATATAAACTTAGGACTGGTTGTTTTATCTGTGAAAACATGATATGCCTCATTAGATAAATCGAGTCCATATCTTATGGCCAGACTGTTTATATAATTAAAATAATCATCAGCATTTATAAAAGTAACATTTGATGTCATTCTTTTTCCATTTACTTTTACTCTTATGTGTTTAGGATCAATCACTTTAATATCACTAATATCATCTGCTTCAATTAAGTCATCCAATATATAATTTTGATATACGGCACTATAAACCTTTTTTAAAACAAGCTTCAGATCTCGATCTGATATATTGGGATAAAGTCTTTTTGTTGTTTTGTTTACTTCCTCCAAAAATATTTCGGGTGTAATAGATCCTGTTTGTGCCTTAAAATATAAAGATTTCTCAATTCCTGTAGTAAAATAAGAAATTATATGTGCACAAATTTCAGTAAAACGCTCATAACCAGCATCTGTAATAATTTGGGCATCATATCCAGCGGCATCATAGATATTTTCTTTGTAAATAGATGGATTTTCTTTTGGTATCTCCATCTTTGAAATCAAATCTATTTTAGCTAATGGTCCCTGATTTACATTATTTTTTATGTAATCATTTTCATTATCTATTATTACGGAAAAGGTGGTCTCTACAGTTCTAACAAAACCATTAATAATATCTTGATGTGGAACGTATTTCCCTTCTTCATTTTTTATAATCCAATTAGATGCTCTAAGAACTCTCCTTACTAATGGGAAGCATAAAATATAATAAACAAAAACATTTTCGTTATGAGTTCCACGAATAGACAAAACATTTCCTTCAGAAAATACGGATTCGAAATAGTCTTGCATAAAATGATTTAGTTTAATGAAATCCAAATTATCATCAATAAAAGATATGTTAAATGATATAGACAGAATTTGATCACTATCTATTCCCGGCTCTAATTCTCTAAACCGATTATGAAATAATTCTGTCCAAGAAAGTCCGTTTTCTCCTGGCATAATATTTACAAAATTTCCTATCGGATCCGTAATATTTTCATCTTTCCAAATATTTGTTTCAAATTTTAATATTTTCATTATCAATCCTCCATAATTAATATGAAAGATTCTATAAAATAACAAAGATTTTTTCTGTGCAGAAATTTGCCAAACGAAAATAGATATGGCATAATAATAAAAGATATCTTAATGGTATACCTTGTATCATACGCGTATAAAATGATGGTGGCTCCGAACAGCTAGGTTTTGTATGAAGATCTATACGTTTTCCGTTAAAAACTTTAAAAATACATAATCTGACGTTGATGGAGGGCCTTATCCAAATATTAAAAAGGTAGTTAGTTTCTCTGCAGATTATACGAAACAAAAAAAGACAGCTTATGCTGTCTTTTTTAAATTAAAAGAATATTCTACATCTACTGGAATTCCCCACTGATGCAACATTCTCGCAATAATTATTCTATGACACATTTGTTCACGCTGACATACACAACATATATATATGGATTCATTCTTCCGTTTAAACAACTCCAACAATTTTTGCTGTGCCTGATTATTTGCAGATATTTGGCGGATAAAACGTGGAGTGTATTCAGCATCAAATTTCTCCTGGTCCCATTCTAAATTTTTCTTCCATAATAGGAAATCTTTATACAATTTTTCTGACGGAGCCAATTCAGGTACAATATGCACATTAGACAACTGCGCAATCTTTTTGAGATTTCCAGTAACACTACGCATGATAAGCCAAATCTCTTTTTCAGAATAATCATCTATGTCATTAATATTCCTAAAATAAATCATATATCCTCCTAAACTAAGAAGGAGTCTTTTTGGCTGCTTCTTAGTTACATACTTTTACGATCCGATATTTCGGCCATTTTAGCCTCATTTAGACGGGTATCTCCATGCACCCTAGAATATGCCAGGTATCCATTCATTCGGTCGATTTTGGTCAAATTACGGCTGCCACAAATAGGACACACATCCATATCAAGTTCTTCATGACCACAATCATTACAATAGGATAATGCCATGTTAACACCTTCATAAAATCCCATATCCATTGCTCTTCGAATAAGACTCTTAATTGCTTCTATATTGTAATTTACCGGATATTTTACGTACTGAATTCTACCTCCTTGGAATAAGGACCAGAATCTCTTTTCCAAATCCTGCTTCTGAATAGGGGTAATATCCTCGGAAACATGGCAGTGAAAGCTATTACTTACATAAGGCCTGTCAGAAACACCTTTTACAATCCCATATTTAGAACGGAACTGTTTAATTTGTAGACCGCATAAATTTTCCGCCGGTGTTCCGTAAATAGCATATAGATTACCATCAATCTTCTTATATTCATTTACCTTATTTTGGATATACTGCATAACCTCCAAAGCAAATGCTCCATCTTCAACCAATGATTTACCATTATATAGTTCCTGAAGTTCATTTAACGCAGTAATCCCAAAACTAGCAGTGGCCGATTTCAGTAACGGCTTGATCTTATCGGAAGGTTTTAATTTTCCTCCATAAAATCCTCCTTCGCAATAAGCCAATGGATTTGTAGAGGCTCTCATTTCTCCGAGATAATCATAAGTGCGAATATGTAGTTTTCGGATCAGCTCCAAATAATAATCCAATACCTCATAAAAATCTCGGCTTTCTTTTTTTGCTTTTGCAAGAATCATCGGTAAATGAAGTGATATAGCGCCGATATTGAATCGTCCCTCAAATATAGGAATATCATTCTCATCAGCCGGCTTCATTCCACCTCTTTCATACCATGGAGACAAATAAGCTCTGCATCCCATGGGTGAAATTGCTTTGTGATATTTATGCCACATTTCTCCGATAGCGTCATCTCCATCAAGACTGGTATAATCGGGATACATTGTTTTAGCAGACGTTTTAACTGCTTCTTCAAAAACATCCTCGTTTTCCATTCCTTCACCGTGAAGATCCTTTGTATAAAGAAAGACCAACTTCGGGAACAGAACTGGGATTTTATTTCCCTTTTTGCCTTGTCCGCCACGATGTACTCTTAAAATAGCTTTAGAAATCATCTTCTCAACAGGATTCGTTCCTAATCCGAACGAAATTGCTGTAAAAGGATAATCTCCTCTGCTGCTGGCTACAGTATTAAGCTTATATTCCCATCCCTGATAGCCTTGTTCCATTTCACGGACCGTTTTATCCCAAGCATACTTATCTGCTTTATCTAGAATATTTTTTGTCACATTCAATCCACTATCTGCATAGACAGATAAATATTCTTCTTTATGCAGTTTAATGGATTTTTCAGCATATGGTCTCAAAACCTTATCAATTTCAGGAACAGTGAAACCACCATACTGCTGACTTGCAGCATTAAGAATAACATCACTGATAACATCACAGGCAGTATCCAATGTTTTTGGCTCATTATACCAAACGTTACCCATTTCAAACCCACCTTTTAAGACCTGGGCCATGTTAAACAAGCAACAATTCATAGTATCCCGTCTAGCGCTCATATCATGAATATACAGGTAACCATCATTAATTGCCTGCTGTTCTTCCCTATTAAGGAAAAACTTCTGATATAATTCTTTATTAAGCTGGTTAAAAATTAAGCTACGTTTAGTGGATACTAATGCAGAATCTGAATTAGCATTTTCTTTGTCGCCAATATACATAATGGATTGGCTTCTTTGATAAACCTTATCCAACATTGCAACAAAATCAGTTTTATAGTCCCTGTAGTCTCGATAACTTTTTGCAACTGCGGCGGACACTTCATCCAATGCACTTTCTACCAGATTATGCATTGTATAAATACTAATTTCTGTCAGATTATTATCCTTGATATGTTTTTTTACAATAGAAACAACATTATCTTTCTGTTCCTCTGTAAGGATAATTGTTGCACGATTCGCACTTTTTGTAATAGCTGTTTTAATTTTTTTAGGATCAAAGTCCTGAATAGTTCCATCTTTTTTTATTACAATAACATTTTGCATATATTTTAAACTCCTTTCGCTTATAAACAAAAAAGAGATAAAGTTTGCTCCTTATCTCTTAGATATAATTATTATGTCAGAAAGTGCCTACCGAAATTTTCGATAGGCACCTAGTTTCTTATACTTCTTTCAGGTCAACGATAAAGGCCTGTTTACGATATACCGGCTTTCCATCAACTTCTTTTTTAGAAGTTCTAATTTCAAAAACGGCACAAATACGACTTCCAACCATAACGTGAGAAATTACATTTTTCATGTTACGTGCAATCAGTCCACCTTCTACAAATCTGGGTTTGTTGCCTTCTTTAATCTGAACAACAACCTTCACGTAAGATCTATTGATCTGAATAAGTCTAGCGACTGTACCCACAACAAAAATCTTATTGTAAGACTGATCATATACTCGACCCTTTAAGCCAAATCCTTCTTCCAATTGGCTCTTTGCAATTTCAATTTCATTTGCAAAGATCTGCGAAATATACATTCCAGGATTGTCTTTTTCAGGAATACAACGAAGAGCTCCATTTACATGTACTCTGGTTCCGTTTTTGATTTCAAGAACCTTTTCTCGTAGATCTTTACCTACGACTACCGTGATTCCTGATGTTTCATTTTTGTCTTTACCGGTTGTTGTTAAGACTGTCATAAGAACACTTTTCCCGGTATCATAAATACTAACCAGAGTTCCCTCTACTTCTGCCTGATTAGTGTCTTCATAATGTTTTACGGTTTCTACCGTAACTTCATTTTCCTTAGAAGCATTTTCATCTAAGGACAGATTCATTTCAACGACTTTTTCGTCCATACTGTTCTCCTTTTCGATAACATATCATGCTATTTTTAATAAAACATATCTTCAGTATTAATATGACAGATAAAAAATAAAAAGAGCGGGACATTGTTTGTCCCACTCCTTTGTTATTACTTTTTAGAGGGAAATACAAATTTTGTACTCCAATCATCATTTGCCTTTAGTTTTGCGGAGAATGTACCGGATTTATCTTTCTTTAAAAATTCCATATAATCTGTTTCTCCGCTACAGAATAGCTTTGCGATCTGTTCCTCTGGTAATTCTGTAAGTCCGACCTTTTTCCCAACTTTAGCTGTACACTTATTACATGTGTAACCCCAATCGAATTCTTTGATTGTTCCTCCACAATGCGGACAAGTCTCTGGCATTTTTTTAGGAGAATTCTTTTTGAATTTAGGTTTTATCTCCATTTTTGTATATTTTCCCGAAGATGTTTGTTTCACTTTTTCTTCTGGTAAAAGTTTTTTTAATTCATCTACAGATGCTTCTTTTACTGCGTTAACCTCGCGAGTAACATATGCATACAGCTTTTCGAGGTAGCCGTCTTTTGTAACTCCTCCATTTGCTACCATGTCAAGACCTTTTTCCCAGTTTGCTGTCATTTCGGGTCTTAAAAGAGACGGTGTAATATTGTTTACAATATCAAAAATAACTTCTCCTCGTTCACTTGGGCTCAATACTTGTGTTTTTTTATTGAGTTCTATGTAATTATTTGCAACAAGTTTTTTCAATATTTCCGCTCTGGTTGCACTGGTCCCAATTCCACTTCCTTTAATTTGTGCTCGCAATTCTTCATCTTCTATTAATTGTCCAGCATTTTCCATTGCTAAAATAATACTACCGGAAGTATATCTTTTGGGAGGCTGCGTTTTACCTTCAATAATTTCGAAATTAGCATCATATGCTTCTCCTACCGATAAATTACCAAACATATCTTCGTCTTCATCGGCAGTTTTATCATATACAGATAAGTATCCAGGTGATACAAGGCTTTTTGTTGATGCCTGGAAAATTTCTCCTTTACAATCAAATACATAATTTATTTTTTCATAAACAGCTTCCTGATAAAAAATTGCTAAAAATCTACGGCAAATCATAGTATAAACCGTTTTCTCATTTTCAGTCAGTGATCCATACAAGCTTACTTCTTTTCCAGTCGGAATAATTGCATAATGATCAGATATCATTTTATCATTTGTATATTTCGTATTTCCAATATTAGCAATATTTTCAGCATCTGCAAGTGATGCAGCTTTTCCTACGACAGGATGACTTTTTAGACCATTAATATTATAACTGATTTCTTTAGCAACTGCAGATGACAATACTCTGGCATCAGTTCTTGGGTATGTTACCATTTTTTTCTCATATAAACTTTGTACAATCTGAAGCGTTTGGTCCGGAGTAATCTTTAAAGCTGTGGAACATTCTCCCTGCAATTCTGCTAAATTATAAAGTAAAGGTGCATTTTTCTTTTCTTTACTTTTTTCTTTATTTAAATAAAGCAACTTTCCTACAGAATCGCATTTATTTTTTAATTCTTCCGCATTTTTCTTATCAGCAAATGCTCCATTTTTATATAATAAAGGAGAATCGAAATATGCAGATGTTTCGGTAGTTTTCCAATCAACACTTGAATCGCCAACAAATCCTCGCAGACCATAAAAAGGAATTTCTTTTGCACTTTTAATTAATCGTTCCCTATTTACAATCATACCCAAAACGCATGTCATTACTCTTCCGACAGCGATTGGCTTATTGTTAGGATCTCCCACTATATTACAATATAATCTACCAAATTTGATAGTATATGCCCTTGATAAATTAATACCAAAGAGATAATCTTCAATAGCTCGCATATAACCAGAATCAGAAATTAAATCATAATCGGATAAAGGCTTCGCTTCGCGGATTCCTCTCTGTATTTCTTCTTCAGTCTGTGAATCAATCCATACACGTCTTTCTTCTACATTGGGTTTAATCTGACAAAATTGCCGGACCAGTCTTTGAATATATTCTCCTTCGCGTGCGGCATCACCAGAATAATAGATGTGATCCACATCAGGCCGTTCAATCAAAGATTTAACAACGTCAAATTGCTTTGAAACACTTTCAATAACTTCGTATTTAAAGTTTTTAGGTAAAAAAGGAAGTGTTTCTAATTTCCAAGCTTTCAAATCAGGATTATATTTTTCCGGATAACTCATGGTGATTAAGTGTCCTACGCACCATGTAATAATCGTATTATCACCTTCTAAATATCCATCATTATTTGTTCCGTGTACACCTAATGCTTTTGCAAAATCCCTTGCAACACTAGGTTTCTCAGTAATAAATAGTCTTTTACCCATTTTATGCCTCCATTTTCACTCTACGTCCAATTATGCTTTTTATATACTCGATGGTATCTTGTTCATCTGACGTCAAATCATCCATTGGCGTATTAATAACCCAATATAAAAAAGCGAGATTAATTTCTGTGTTTTCTCGAACATAATCATCAATATCTCGTTTTGTTGGGAAAAAGCCTGTTAGTTGAAAATCCATATCTTTAACATTTCTGAGTATTTCTAAATTTTTTTCTTTAGAGATTTTTAATTGACCTTTTGCTGCTTTTGGAGATGGTTTATCATCTAACGTATCTACCAGTTTTACTTCCCTATACAAAAACTGCTGCAAATTTTGTCTATATGAAGAATCAGTTGTGTTATAATAAGCAACCAGTAAATTAAATAGTCCATTTTTTTCATCTAATTTCGACTGAAAATCTTGAATTTTCGGGAAAGTATAATCATCAGAAATTTCAAATAACTCTGCTTCCGTATCTAAATTATCATATTTTTCAAATGAAATAGTTAGCATATAAACTCCTTTCACATTCTTAAATATCATAATTAATATGACAGATTCTTTTGTATAACGTTTTTTCTGCACAGAAAAAACAAGCGCCTTATGGCGCCTGTTTTTAAATCGTTGAAACTAATGAACCCAAAATAGAATCATTTTTGATTTGTGGAACTACATGAATTCCTGTTTCCCTTATTTCGTTGAAAAGATTATCATGCAGAACCAGATGATACTTTCCATTCGGAGATACATAAGGTTTTACACTTGTTTCAAATAATTCATTCCAAAACATAATGTCTGGAATTTCAAGCATTAAATCTTTGCTTGTTGGAGTCATCGTTTTGACTTCGTATACTGATATCTTAAGGATAGTTTCTTTTGTTTCATTGGTATCCGGTGCGTTATCGTCAGAAAAATTATCTGTATTTGATATTTCTTCCTCTCTTACTTTTCCTCGGATATTTACTACACGTCCTTCGCCAAGTAATTCACCGAAAGACGCATATTGTTTCGTAAAGCAAGCTACCTCAATAACACCACTTTTATCTTCTAAAGTAAAGAAAGCCATATCTGCATTATCTAATTTTCTCTGTCGAATTTTAAAATCTTCAATAATTCCACAGATATTGACAACATCTCCATTCTTAACTTCTGAAATCCTTTTTGTATTTGCAGGCAGCCTGTACGCATCCATTGGATGTCCTGATAAAAACACTCCAATTAACTTCTTCTCATTTTCAAGCCTCTGCATCACATCCTCTTCAATATTTTCGGGAATTTCTATCTCAGAAATCTGAGCATTGATTTCCTGATTTTTTTTGATATAAGAATTGATTTTGGCCTGAAGCTTTTCAACTGTCGGCAAGGTTTTGTTCTTGTAACCAACAGTCCTTAGTTTTCCAAATACATAATCAGCATCTTTTGTGCTATCCATATTACTCTCAATTTCTTTTAAAGTATTAAGAATAACCGTCTGCTTTTCGATTTCGGAATCATTTTTTGACTTTCCGTTAGCACAGTTTTCCATTTCTTCAAAAGCCATCATTAGAGCTTTACGGTTTTTGCAAAAACAATCAAAAGCACCTGAATTAATCAATCCTTCGGTTACGTTTTTCTTAAAATGACCTCTCATATAGAAATCATGGAAACTTGTAAATGCCGCTTCCTTTCTAGCTGCGATAATAGGCTCAACAGCTCCAATTCCCTTAATAGAAGTCATTCCAAAGTAAATCTTTTCATCAACGATGCTGAATTTAGCACCAGATCTATTGATATCTACAGGCATTACCTGAATTCCCATTTCCTTGCAATCTGCAATTAAAGCAACCAACTGCTTATCGTTAGCCCAACTTAAGGCTACAGTCATAAATTCAATTGGATAATAATACTTTAACCAACAAAGAATATAGGTAACTCGTGCATAAGCAGCAGCGTGTGATTTATTGAATGCATAGCTGGCAAATGATACCATATCATCAAAAATCTGCTCTGCTATTTCCGCCGGAATACCGTTTGCCACACACCCCTTGATACCCTTATCAGCATCACCATAAATGAAGATAGGTTTCTCTGCAAGGAATACAGCTTCCTTTTTCTTACTCATTGCTCGCCGCACAAGATCTGCACGACCAAATGAGTATCCTGCAAGATCCCGGAATATCTGTTGTACCTGCTCCTGATAAATCAAGGAACCATACGTATCCTTTAAAATATGTTCCAGCATCTGATGACGATACTCTGGCTGCTTTCCATGTTTTACAGCAATCATGGACGGAATAGAATCCATAGGGCCTGGTCTATAAGCTGCCAATAACAGCACAAGATCAGCGAACTTATCAGGTCCGAGTTTTCTTTCCACATCCTTCATTCCTGCAGATTCCAACTGGAAAATGGCGTTTGTTTTTCCGGAGCCACAAATAGCTTTGATTACTTCCGCCTCTTCTTTGATATCTTTCTGAGGATCAATCTTACGACCAGTTCTCTTATAGATAAGACGAAGCATTTCTGTAATAATGTTCAGGTTCTTAAGACCAAGATAATCCATCTTAAGTAATCCTGCATCTTCCTCAGCCTCTGTCATAGTCAACTGGCACTTCCACTGATTATTAACATCATCCCAAGAAAGAGGTACATACTCATTTACATCATTGTTATCAGAAATAATAACACCAGCAGCATGCATACCGTAATGGTTATATGCCCCTTCAATAGACAATGCTCTTTTTACGATTTCATCTACTTTAGGATTTTTCTGGTTCATTTCCTCAAATACAGAAAGATAATTTCTGATACTTTCATGCGGCTTTTGTGGTATAACATCTGCCAAAGCATCTCCAAGAGCAATGTATTCATCTTCCTGTCCCTTTGCGGCACCGATTGCTTTTGCCACATCTTTAATAGCAGACTTTGGAGCTGAAGTCGCATATGTAATAATTCTACATACGGCATCTTCACCGTAACGCTTGTAAGTATAAGCAATTACAACATCTCTGTATCCATTGGCATAGTCGCTATCAATATCAGGCATTGATACTCGTTCAGGATTCAGATATCTTTCAAACAAAAGACCATGTTCGATTGGATCAATATCTGTAATATGTAAGCAATAACAGACCAAAGAACCTGCGGAAGAACCTCTACCTGGTCCTACTGTCATACCTACATATGTCTGATCAGCTTCAATGTATTCCATAATCTGTTCAAAAGTCATCTTCCAGATATTCTCAGAAAGATAATTGTATCTTTCTTCAGGCATCTTTCCAAGCTTTTTTGCAAAATTTACAAGATCCTGGACAATCAGCTGATAGTCAGAAACATTCATTTTTTTCATTACTCCAAGTTCATACTCCAGCCGCTCCTCATATTCCTTTGTAGGTAATCCATTAGGAAAACGATCAGCTACACCTTCATATGTCATTTTCTTTAAGAGTTCGAAAGAATCTACACTCTTATCAAAAACGGGATAATGTTTTTCTTTACTCGGAACATAATTGCATTGTTCGATAATTCGTCCAACATTTTCCATTGCAATCTGCGCTCTTTCCGGTGTTGTAATCTTCCGGATAGCAGCATACAGTTTCTCATCATCCTTCAGGTAAAGTTCCTTGTCTGTTTCATCTAAAGGCTCCATTTTCATGAAACGCAATGATCTGACGGTTTCTCTACCACGAAGATCATCTTCGGAATTGGTGGCCATATGTGCATCATTTGTTGCAACAGTGGGAATTCCTAACTTTGCAGCAATGCGGTCCAGTTCCATCATGAATTCTTTTTCTTCAAACATTCCATGAAACTGCAGTTCAATAAAAAAGTCATCTTTTCCAAAAATCTGCTGATATCTTAAGGCTTCAGATTCCATTTTTGCAACAAGTGTTGTTTTGTCACAAATTTTTTCTCTTATTTCCTTTAATGCAACATATTTTTCTCTTAAGGAATTACTTTTTCCACTGAATTTGTTTTTACAAAGAGTTATTTGCTTACAAATAGTATTTTTGGTGGTCTTAAGCTGAATAAGCTCAGCTTTCGCTCTTTCTACTGCTTTCTCTTTTTCACTGATTTCCGCCAATACTTTGCCTTTTTCTTCTTCATCCAATTTATCAGCGGCTCTCTTTTCCTTGCCAAATTTTATTACAGTAAGCGGCTGGATCATTGAAATTCTTTTTTCCAGTTCCTCTTTCTTTACTTCATGGCTTTTAAGTAAATCCTGATTTCTTTCGAATTCTTTTAACATTTCCGAAAGTTTAGCTTCTTCTTTTTTGTATGCTTCGTTCTGGAAATTTAATCCAGCCAAAACGCCTCCAATACATGCAGAAGTAGCAATAACGTGACCATATCCCTTAGAGCCGGGACCAAAACATGTTTTGATAATATCCTCATTCAAAGAAGGAAAAAGCATAGTTCTGACTTTTTCAATTCTTTTATTGGATAATTTTACAGCCTTCATCATAGCCTGATAGCCAATATAGTCCTTGGCATACACAATTAAATGAAGTCTACTGTCATAAGGATTTTCTTTTACATAATATTCGCAACCAACAATAGGTTTAACCTCGTATTTAGCTGCGGCTTTTATAAATGATGGGATGCCAGTTAATACACCATGATCGGTAAGTGCAACTGCCGGAGCTCCCATTTCTTTTGCTCTTTCACAGAGTCTTTCTACTGTCATAACGGAATCTTTTACAGAATTCTGTGTATGACAATGCAAAAAACCATACTTTACCATTTCTTTTTCCTCCTAATATCTATTTACTGTTAATATGATAGAAAAAAGAAATAAAAAGAAGAGAGATCTATGATCTCTCTTCTTTAAAGGTTACATTTACGGCTAATGGCAAACATCCTTCCGGTAAAGGTTCTGTTTCTTCAGCAACATCAAAAAACACCTTACTGTTTACGACAGGAATTCTGGCAAGTTTTTGCGAAAAGCTGCAAAATCTTACAAAATATCTTTTCCCTGTTTCATTGTCATTAATAAATCCGAATCCTTTTTTAACATTAAAAAATTTTAATACACCTTCTCGCATATCATTCTCCTCAATTCGATAGTTTATTATCTCATAATTAATATGACATTATTTTTTTTAAAAGGATCAAACTTACTTATTTTAATTATTTTTAGCATAAATTATCAAGTTTTGTTATAATTCCGGAATTTCTCTTTTGATGCATTTCTGCTTTTATAAATCTTTCAAGCATATTTTCAGAGGATAAAATAATAACTTTTTCAATAGCTCTTGTTTCGGCGGTGTATAAAATCGATCTACTAATCATAGACGGTGCAATGTCTGACGGTAAAACAATGACCATTATATCCCCTTCACTGCCTTGAAATTTATGTATTGTTGTTGCATATGCTAATGAAATATCTTCATAGTGATCTTCATGTATTTTAACATTAGTCTCATCTGTGGACGATAGAGTAATCTCATCAATCCCAAAATCATGTATGGTCCAAAGATTTCCATTATAATATGACTCATCACCATAAACATTTTTTGTTGTCATTACTTTATCATCGATATAAAAGCAATCATCTCCGTAGCAAATATGATCTTCATCCGCTGTGTGAAAAATTTCCTGTGCTAATAAATTTAATCCCTGAACTCCAATTATACCAGTTTGTTGAGGTGTAATTACATGTAATTTCTGGAAATTATCTTTGTCGTACATGATTTCAAATATATCTTTCATTTTCATTCTTGCTTCAGTATCATTATGAAATCTTTGGATTACAAAATGATTGTCTTGTTTCAGATCAGTATCACCTGACAATATCAAATCACGGTTTACACAAATTGAGCTATTCTCCTTTTGTCTATGAGTACTTGTTAATTTACAATACGGGAATTTTTTACTATTAACAAGATCATGTAGCAAAAAACCTGGTTCAACAGAAGGCAATTGATTCCAGTCTCCAACAAATAATAGTTTGGTTGTATTTGTGACAGCATTTAAAAAATTTTTGAAAAGAAAAATTCCTACCATAGAAAATTCATCAATAATTATAAAATCAGCATCAATAGGATTATTTTCATTTCTCATGGGATAAGCCTGTCCGTCTTCTATGCGGTACTCCATTAATAGATGAATTGTAAATGCATCCAATCCAGAAGCTTCTTTTATTCTCTCTGCGGCTCTTCCTGTTGGGGCACAAACAGCCACTCTTTTATCTGGATATTTTTTTAAATAACAAGCAACAAGATTTTTTAAAGTAGTTGTTTTTCCTGTCCCTGGACCACCAATTAAAAATGATGGTCTTGTGTCTCTTAGAAGCTCAAAAGCGGCTTTTTGGGAATCATCGAGGTAATTACCATCTGTCTGTAAATAATCGTCTATTTCGGCCTCTGAGACCAATTCAGAGGCACTTCTTAACATTCTGATTAAATCGCCTACTATATTTGTTTCACTCTCCCAAGCTCTTTTAGAATAAAACAGCGGAGTTCCCGTTGAAGTGTCTACATAACCTGCTTTACTAGACATAATTTCAAATAAGACCAAACCGTCTGGTACTTGCTCATCAAAACAAGATACCTGTCTTTCGATTTTGCGATACATAGGAAGAAGTTCTTCTGCTGTACAGTAGCTATTTCCAGTAGTATTAAGAAAATAAAACATATGATTGACTATACATCGAACCCGGTCCGGATCGCAAAACGTAAAACCATGATCTCTTGCATATGCATCAATATTTTCGAATGGTATATCTGCTCGGCGCATAGATAAATAGGGATTTTCTTTAATTTCCGTTCTAACTGAGCGTTCATATAACTTACGCAATTTATTTATTTGAATAAATGAAATACCATATGGTGACAATTCTTTCAATAAGCCCATTTCAATCAAAGATCCTTCTGTTTTCTTTACAAAAGAAACTGCTTTTTGATGTGAGAATCCCTTGATTTGTTCCATGTGTTTTATTGCGTCGTCGCTTTGAAGCAAATTTTCTATTGTCATATTATGAATTTTTAAATATGCTACAACTCGGTCCGCACAAACACTGCCCATTCCAGCTTCTAAATGAGCCATTACAAAAGATTTTGTTAATATATCGTTATTAATATTTAAACTGATCTCTTCAACTATAAAAATAATTTCTTTGCCATTATCTTCCTTATGCCCAATAAGAGTCAAAGGTGTTTTCGGTGCATAATTGGGAATAACTCCACGGCATTTATAGAAGTTTTCTCCATCATCATCATATTTTAATGATTTGAATTGAAAATAAGCATAACCTGTTTTGATATTGCGAAACAACGTCTTTTGATATATTCCATCTATTTTCATAATTTTACTATGCCTCCATCATGTGGTACCATTAATATGATAGATTTGATACTTAATTTCTATTTTCTACACAAAAAATACCGACAATCATTCGTCGGTATCTTCATCGTCGGTATCGTTTAGCTCGCCCTTAAATAAAAATTTGTTTTTGGCATATATTTTATATAATTTATAAGCTACAATTAAGATAAATACTATTAATACAACTATATTTCCCCAATAAAACGTTCCATTTGTGGTTTGTAATACTATATTAAGGATAGAAATTATAATCATAATAATATAGAAACCAAGAGATATTTTTTGTTTTTTCATTTAAATCCTCCTTTAATAGTTGAAAAAATAATGAATGCCAAAATAATATATGGAGTAAATGCCACTTCTTCTTTTAAATTTCCATACCTGTTTATATTTTTGCGGCAGCATTGAACAATTCCAAGTAACAATATAGATATTGCCATATAAAGGAAATAATCCAACAAAATGGCATCGTGAACAAACATGTATGCGGCACATTCACAGTAAAGAAAAGCATCCGCTTGTCCATATAGGAATTGAAACAAAAATAACTGAGAGCCTACAAATACCAAAAAAGAAATATAATTTGAAGGAAACCCGGCATAACCTATATATAAAATCATTGAAGCAATGTTTATAAAATGATACAAATCATAAGTTTGTTTGTATTCCATGTCCATTTGGACCATTAAACATGTATTTGCAAAAAATATACCTTCCATTACTACTGTAAAACAATTATGAGAAATCACGTCTAATAAAATAAAATGCACAATTGCATATAGTAGCATTATTATAAATTCTATATAAAAAATTTTTTTATTATCACTTAGTTTTTCGTCTCCTATTTTATTTGCATAATTTTTTATAAAATATCTAAATATAATAAAATTTATGATGAATATGATTGAATAAAACATATTTTTCTCCTTTACATTAATATGAAAGGAAAAATTAAAAAAGAGCTGTAATCATACAGCTCTCTTTTAATAATCATCAGTCTATGTGCTTTACATAATAAACTGTGCTATCGGTAATTGCGTTATAATAATTATTGATTTCGCTATTTTCCATCAGAAAATTAATTCGTTCACATACCGAAGTAGAATCTCCATTCATAATAGGAGTACCTGCTGAGTCAAATGCATCTAAAACATATACGTTTGAATACAACATATCTTCTTTATCAGGTGTTGTGTAATAATTTTCTCCATTGTTTTTATTAGCAATAACATAAATGTCGATAGTATCGCCTGGTCTAACAATACCACTCACAATCTGAGAAAGATCAGTTGACCCGGCACCAACAGATCTTGGATCTGTCATTGCATTGATTTTCTCATCAATATTATCAAACATATTGTTTGTCACTGCTGTTCCGGAACTTATTGTATAAACAGGTGCTAATCCATATAAAGATTCTTTTTCAATAATTGCATTCTCTGGATAAATATTTTTATCTATTTCTTTTGACACAAAATAATTATCAATGTTTTCTTCCGTAATCAACATTTTTTCCGGGACCTCAGTTGATGCAACTATCAAAGTCTTTTTCTCATAATTAGCTAATGTTTCTTTTTCAATACGAACCATTGCATAGAATAAAACAATTCCTACAATAAAAGCCATTAAAAAAGCAATTGGTAAAATATTTTTCTGATCAGATTTAACCTTTTCCTTTTTATTTTTAATCATATTAAAGCCTTCCTTTCATTTACATTAATTTGTCTATAGAAAACAATTTTGATTGTTTTAAAATTCCTTTTATTCCAAAATACGTTTGCATGGGAACTTCCAAAACAACATAAATAGAGGTTTGATCAATAACAGCATCTATATCACTTTCATAACAACTAATGTGATAATCCTCTTCGTAATGATCTGTAGAAGCTATAATTGAATCAGATTTCCAAGTTCCATTAGAATATACGCTTTTTACTATTTCGGCACCTTTTTCGCTGCTAATCTCTATTGGTTGTAATTTAGGATCATCTGATGGCACTATTTTGGCAGGTTGTCCATTGTAAACATTATATATTCGGTATTCAACTATTCTAGCTTCATTTCCCAAGAAACTGCTATTGAAATCTACCTCATCTAAATTTATGGGATCTATAACAAAGGAATCTATTTTTAAATTTGACTTCATGCAGTTTTCAAATGTCTGTAAGCTTAATGTTTTATCTATGTATAGTTTATCTTCTTCAGAAAAGATATCCAAATCAATAAGCGCTCCAGCCAACCCCGATGATACGATTGAATCATCTATGTTATTGTGCATAACTGTAATCATCCTAGATGAAACTATAACTAAAACAATGAGCATTGAATACAAAATAATCATAAGTGATCTGAACAATACATCGTTTCCGTCTCTTTTTCGGGTAAAAATTTTACGTAACAACATATATTCACCTCGCTTTAGAAATAGATTCTCTATAAACGTTGATATGATATGATTTATTTAAAACAGATCCTAAAAAACCAATTTCATCTCCTGAAGCATCATATTCAACTCTAATGGATACTGTATCACCATAATTGGCCTTTCCGCTTTTTCCATCGTTTATTACGATATCAGATGCATTAACTGAAAAACCATCTGCCGTAAGTCCATCCGCTACTGATTGTTTATTTAGTTCTCCTTTGGTTTCAAGGACTAAAACATATGCTCGAACAGCTTGATCTAATCTATCTTTATATGTTGTTAGATTAAAAATATTTACGACAGCTACAATTAAAGTTGCTTCAATGATAAAAGCCAAAGCGGAAACCAACATTTGATCTAAACTACCTAATCTTTTTTTTAATATCCGTTTTTTTAATATCATTATTATCTGCTCTACCCTCCTTTGATGAATAAAAAGAGGCGATAGGCCTCGCCTCTTTAAACACTTTGAAGATTTAATTTACAGATAAAATAGAACTCATTTTTTCTTCAACTCCTCTAAGCAGATTATTCATAACACCTGTCATAGAATCCTTAAAGATAATTGCCATAATAACACCAATAACAATCAACGCAATAGCAACCATCAATCCATCAACACCGGGTCTTTTTCTCAAAAATGCGTTTCTAAACTTATTTTTAATTAACAGTCCCTCAACAGCAGTTTCATTTGCAATGTTTTTAATTTTTCTCATTATAAGTTCTCCTTTACCAGAAATAAGTTTTGATTTCTTTCATAATTAATATGATAGATAATTTTAAAAAACATAGAAAAATGAATCCTATTGAGAATCTACTTAAAAAACAAAATGCGATTCCATAAATTATGGAATCGCATCAATTCATAAATTCACTTAGCACGGACACCCGTGATTTTAGTCGTGGGATGAGTGCGGTTAAGCACAACCCGGGGTGTCCATTACTTTCCTTTCGCATAAATAATATTGTCTCGGTTCCAAAAATCTGATCTTCCGGTAACTGAGACTGCCTTTGTTTACTTTGCATCCGGACAGGTCTCTCAGATTGAAGAATCCACTCTGCCAGGCTAGTCACTTTAGTGATGGGTTATTGACTACATAAATGAAACAGAATTAAATAATGTTCTAACACACATAAGAACCATGAATATAATCATGGCAGTAAATTCTATGATTGAACATAAAGTAAGAGACCTTTCTAGTTCCTGTTTCTTTCTTTGTAAAGCATTTTTTTGAAAACTTTTTAGCTGTTCAGAAATATCTCCCAATAAATCAACTGCTTCTCCAGAATCCAAAGATTGAATAATGGCAACGCATAGAGAGTCTATATAATTATTGGAAAATTTTGATTGAAAATTGTTTATTACCTGTTTTGCATCCGAGGTTAAGAGCATTTCCCCAGACAGTTGCATAAGAGCCGCCTTTAGTCTAGGATTTTTGTCACTAACTAAAGCATAATCCTCGTACAAGGCATTAATAATATATACACCTCCACGTATTTGTACAGCTAAAGCGTCATATATTGTTTGCAGGTCAGCTGTAATTTTTTCATTATCTTTTGCGTTACTTATTGATGCATATACATCTAATAAAAAGTATCCAATAATGAAAGCAATTATTGATGCACCAAAATGAATTCTGACACACGCCGCGGCAGCCACGGCACCAATAACAACCTTGATTGCAGTATATATAATTGGATCACTAATTGCCGGATGATTAAAAGCAAATCCATTGCTTATTAATCTTTTGTTAATTTGATAATAATCAAAAAAACCTATTCTCTTTTTTTCTTGAAGTTCTCCTCTAATTCGCTCATATTCCTGTGCTATTTTTTTACCCGGATGATGGGTTAAAGCTATTGCTAAAATAATAGCCCCTCCAAATAAAGCAATCAATAAAGGTAAAATATTATATTTTGTAATAAATTCTATAATTTCATTCATTTTAATTACTCCTATTTATTTACTGTATATACTTTCCAAAACATAAATATAAAACACAGGGCTTCCACAAGCATCACGATACGTCCTATAAATCCTTCAAATAATTCCTTAAATATATTCATATTAAGCAAAATACCCATAAAATAAACGGATACAAATAAGGCAATAGCCATAATGAACATATTAAGCATACTCTCTGAAGCCAAATTCTTTTTTTCCTGTTTTGCAGCCATATAGTTTTGAATAATTTGTCGATTACTTTTAACGACTGTTGTAAAATCTCCGGAATACTTCATTGCAATCTCAAGGTTTTTAATAATTTCTTTAAATTGTGGATGTTCAATTTTGTTGGCCATGTTTCTAAGAGCTTCATCTGGCTTTCCAGAAGTTCTGGCTTCTTCGTAACATTCGATCATTACTGTTTTTAAAGGGTCATCTACAAAACGAGCAACTCTTCTAAAGACACTCGTTACTTCCTGAGTGGATAAGCTATAGCTTCCAAGCATATTCAAAAATTGAATAAGATCCTTATCTACTTTTTGATAATTATTAAATGACAACATCATTTCGAAAAAGAATAATAAGCCAGAGGCTATAAAACCAAGTAAAACGTTCAGAAATAAATCCTTGATAAAAAGCAATGAAATAAGGAAAATAAAAGAGCCAAATACAATAACTGCTGCAAGCCATAGCTCAGGCGTTAAAAATGTAAAAATTTTATCTATCCTACTGTACGTATATAAATTTAGCCATTTTGTCCACAAACCATCTCTTTTTAATAATTTCTTGCCATTTTTACTTAATAACAAATTCTTTTTTGTTAATTCATTATAAGTATTTTGCATTGTATTTGTTATGATTCTTGATTTTCTTAAATAATAAAACAAAAGAGTAAATGCAATAATAAATGCCAAGAAAATACCAATTTTCCAGAAAATATTTTCTTTTGTAATAGCAGTAGAATCAATAAAATCTGCTTGTAACTTATGCAATATTTGTCTTATCGTATTCATTCACAAAGCCTCCATTTTCCCAAATTGCTTCATATACCAGAGCCTTTTTTTCATAATCGTAGCCTTTTACTGCATATACCTGGCATACTTTATATTTTTTCATAAAAATAATAGTATTAAAACAATCCATCATTTTCATTAGCTCATCTTTTGTGTACTTACTGTCCATTAAAGCATAATCTACGAGCTTATCTATTGCTTTGGGAGCTGACGGAGCATGAATGGTTGCTGCACATAACTGGCCGGTATAAGCTGCATTTAGCAGATAACGCGCCTCTTCTCCCTTGATTTCGCCAATAATGAAAAAGTCTACATCCATAGTTAATCCAGCAATGCTAATATTCTTTAAATCATATTTAGCCTTACTTTCATCAGTATTTGATAATGAATGCATAAACATCATATCTGGATGAGTTTTCGTTGTTAATTCATCCGACTGCTGTGTAATCAATACAGATACATCATGTGGGATTTCTTCTTTCAGTGCATTCAAAATTGTTGTTTTTCCAGAAGAATTACCGCCACAAATAAGAGTGGAACCATTAATAAATCGTTTTTTTAAAACATTTGCAAGTTCTGGAGAAAGCATCGGATTATCCATAGATGCTAACATCTCCAAGGTAGGAAAATTCTTAGCTACTTTTCTGATACATAGATATGGCTCATCATAGGTATTTACTAATGGCATTGCAATAGTAAATCTAAGAATATAATCAGGATTGGTTTCATTATCAGAAAAGCTTTGAATAGCATTTAGATTAGATAGACTAATCTGATTTCTTGTGGCTACAAAATCAACAAACCTAGAATATTCCTCTTTCGACTGAAAAGAAATAGGAACTGTTTCTCGATGTCCCTTTCTTTTGCAACTGATTTTGTTATAACCAGTACATCTAATATCGCTGATATCGGGATCATTTATAAGTTCCGTAAGAATAGAATAGCCAAAAACATAGTCCTCAAACATTTGTAATGTATCATTTAAAACATTTTCAGGTACTTTATAAAAAAACAAAATATGTTCTTTAGCATTATTTAAAAAGGATTCCTTACTCATTTCATTATTTTTTACACTGGCTAATTCCATTTGTTTCGTTTTAGAATAATCTTCTATAATTTCTAACAATAATTCGTTTGCATTATTAACGATTACTTTTGTAGAATCTTTCATTTTGTATATCTCCTTATCCTATCATAGTTGCTAAATAAATTAAGGCAAGACCTATAGCTCCGCATAATATTGCAAAAAACACGATTCCTAATAAAACTTTAGATATTGTTTTTCCTTTTTGTACTATAGTGTCTGGTTCATAGATAATAACTGGAACGTCTGGATCTACCCCATAATCTTTTAACATTTTGAGATCATCTTTTTTCTTTTCACTGATTTTCTCCTGCTCCTGTTGCATCTTGAACTGTTTCACTAATGTTTTCCTCCTGTATAATTTCCTTAACCGAAAAACTTTCCATTTTATCAGTTAAATTATTTTTAACTGATACAGATAAAACATGGTCCTTATAGTCAATGATACTTTGAAAATTATCAGCGGCTTTTACCCACTCAGGATTTATTTCATCTAGATGTTTAAATAAAGAATTTGTTTCCTTAGTATAGTAAAGACCATATTCTTCTTCGTTTGTTGTATTCTCTTCTACACTATGATTTGTGGAATTATCGGCGTTTACAATTCCGTTATAAACAGCCTGCATATCATTTTCGGCATCATTTTCCTCTTTAAAATATTCCAAAGCCATAGTTTCTGTAACATCCGGCAAGACCGTATGATGAAACTCAACAATATTTCCCTGCTCATTGTATTTTACATACATTCTTTCAGATTCATTTTGAAAAACGTAAATTCCATCACCAAGATCTGCAAATTCGTACAGGTCTTCTTCATAATTCTGTTTTCCGAAATCTTCACTTACTGTAGTTGACATTTGTAGCCAATCATGAGCGGCATCATAAACACAATCTACGTTTTTTTCTTTATATACTTTTTTCCATGTTCTCCATGATTTGTCATCATACGTTATTTCAAATGAATAATGATTATCACCTACTTTATTTAAAGCAGCTAAAGTATATCCATTATTGGCCAGTAATTCAGACATTGGCGTTTGTATAGATGCAATATCTACATCAGATGTAAAATATTGTGTATAAGGCAAAATTTTAGAATCCATTGGAACAAATCTTAAATAGTGATAGTTTTCATTATTCCAATAATTATCTGGATTTCCTTCTATAATGGAATAATTATGATTATCTAAAATCTGTGTTGAAGCCATGACATCTGATTGTACTTTTGCCAATCGATTAAATGCTCCGGCCCAGTCATTAGAAGCTACTGCTATTGTATCAGTAACTTCTTCGTTCTGTTTACCGCATCCACATATACCAACAGAGAATAGCAATGTACACATAAATAAAACTATTTTCTTTCTCATAATAACCTCCTTGCATTTCTCATAATTAATATGAATGATTTTCTTAAAAAACAAGAGCTGAAATAATTCAGCTCTTAATTTTTATTATTTGTATCCGGTCATAATTATTCTTTCGTCCTCTGAAAGTTTTACTTTTTTAATTTTTTCAGACTCCATTTTTTCAAATATTTCTTTGTCATCTTTATCAAAAATTTCGTCTATATCCCATGTCATTTCATAACAAAACGGGCGATTTCTAGGATTTAAAAAATTTTCAATAAATACGGATTTAAACCATTTTTCAAAAGGTAATCCACATGGCTTAATGAATCCAAGCAAAATCCATGGAATTGCTGGAATATACAACAATAACGAAATATATGTTCCTAGCAATGCTCTCTGAATTGCCCTTGACGCAAAAATTGTAAATATAGCTAAAATTGCAAAGCCGGCTTCTCTTAGCGTGAGTGGGCCAATATCTTTTACTTTATATTCTCGTATATCTTTATTTATAATTATTTGCATGTCAAAATCTCCTTAAGATAAGAAATCATTTATTATTGATTTAGATGCACTTAGCATGCCAACGGCCGCAAAATTATATAATGCACAATTCAGTAAACCACCAAGATTGGTTGCAAAGCCTTCCGCCATGTTCTCTCCATCCATTAAGGTTGAGTATACATTTTCTGAAGCTAATGATCCTGCCACTTGTACTACAAGTAACATTACAAAGCCATATAAACATACTCCAAAAAACTTTTTAATATAGGAAACCCCTCTGGAATGTGGCCCAGATAAAACGACATCAGGTATAGCTACACATAACATGCCGCCTCTAATCACTAATTCAATTTTTCTACTTGCTGCATGAAGAGCAATCATAAAATTAGGGATTGTGTTAGCTGCTTTTAATATATAAGCATATGTCAATAAGCTTAATGAAGTCCAAAATTTTTTACCTTCTCCATTTGCAAAATAATCAGATACTGCATTTATGTATTTAATAGAATCCTCTCCTGATATTGTTGCAACAGGATTTTCGAAAAAATAATTTATAAATACATTACCTAGTTGCATTCCCCAAATTACCAAATTAGGACCGAGATATATTAATGCATCAACGCATACAAATTTCATTATGGTCATAATCCAATATTTTATATCTAGGTCTCTAACTTTTCCTTGGACATCCTGTAATATTGTTAATAAGAAATACATCAATAACATTGTATAACCAATTGGAGCTAAATAATCCCAGATTTGAGCTATCATATTTTTTTCAAGATCTGTTACTATCAAGGCTTCCTTGGGTATAGATATACCATTTACATTAGTTAAATAAGCATCTGCTGCAATTTTCGTAATTCCTGATTTAATGTTCTCATAATTAGCCTTTGCTTGATCAACCGCATATCCATACATTTTAAATACGTCAAATGGTGTATTTAGTACTGCTCCAAAAATAGTTTTTGCATCTGTTAAAACTTCAGGCATTGTTACTCCTTTCTTATAAAATAAAGAACCCTGTTTTCAGGGTTCTTTAAATTTTTAAGCAATCAATCCCATGGCTTTTAATACAAATTTCATACCAATAAGGACGGCTGCTACTGCAATGGTTGCAAAACCCTGAGCTCTTTTGTCTGGATTGCCATTATCCTGCATAGACTGTGCAACGGAAACTACTCCAAAAATCAGCATGCCGATACCAAAAATCTGCAAAATAGTAAGAATAATGCCAATTCCTTTTCCGGCTATTGCAAAAGGGTCCACTCCATCCAATGCTCCGGAATTAATTGTTACAGAACTAAATCCTCCCGCATGTCCAATAATAGGTGCCATAAAGCCAATCGCTACTGCTTCCATGGCTAACAAAGCATTTGCAGCTTTGTTTTTAAATGCATACATCGTTTTCATATATTTACCTCCTGAGTAAAGTGTTATATCTCATAATTAATATGACTGATAAAAAATAAAAACGTTGTAAAAAAAAGGCCCCTTAAAAGGGACCTTTAATTAAAACATAAATGTTGCATCGGATAGTGTTTCGTTGTTGTCAGAAGCCATAGCTTCTTTTACTGGATTTTCACCTTTAACTACTTTTTTCTTATTCTCTTCATTAACCTTGGAGCTTATCTGTGGTTCTACCTTATCTTTCATATTTTCTTTGGTAACACCATTATCTTCCATAATTTTATTTGCCCCATCAAGGTCTTTAGAATATTCTGTTTTTCCTGCAATAACGGCAACGGCTTTCTGTTGCTTTTTCTTTGAAGGAACACGTTTTTTTACAGGTGCTGTATTAAAGTAGGTATCAATAAATTCTTCTGATAATTCATTTTTAGGATTGGCATTTCCTGTCTCTGAAAAATGTGGATGCTTTGAAAAATCATATTTTAAGTCACGGAAAGGATGTAAACCTCGGATAATAACAATACAGTATTTATTATTCAAATTTTTTACTTCTTCTGAAGTCATTAACATTCGCTTTGTCGTACTAAATGACTCGCTACTTCCGCCCTTTCCTCCATGACTTCTGCTAGTATTTCTTGTTCGAACAGTCGTTTCACCAAGACTTTCTGAAATATATTTACATGTTTCATTTTCAGAACTTCCAAGGAAAATAATGGTATCGCAGCCACCTATGATAGACTCAAATAATTTATCATATTTTTCCTTAATTTGAGCTATATTCTGGACAACAATAGTACATGAAATTTCATATTTACGCATAGTCGTAAGTTTTTCCGAGAACATAGGTACAGATCCTATATTCGCAAATTCATCCATCAGACAGCGAATATGCCAGGGCAATCTTAGCCCACCATGCTCAACCTTATAATTTGAAGCATTTTTAATAACTGCTTCCGCTGTTTCTCTTGTTGGCTTCTCCTGTATAATCTTTTTCCCAATCATTATCTGATATCGGGTTACTCCTCTTGGAGTTTTATATTCATTTATGGTTGCTGTTGGAAGTTTTTCCAGCAATGTTTTTGCATCATCTTCTGAATCCAACATTGTAATGACCGGTCTGTTATATTGATCTTTTAGCATCCATTTTCGAGGGCAAATTTTTTCTGCTTTTGTATATAAAGCATCAAACATCTGAGCGTATAACATAGAAACTAAAAAGTTGAAAGTTGTGTTTGCCTGAGGAATATTGATGAATAAGGCAGTCTGTTCATCTCCTATTTTATCCAGCTGGATATTATTCTCCTCATCATCGTAATCATGTCGTGTCAAATTTCGAACATCTTCGTTATTGAACATCTGTAAATCAACAGCCACAGTAATTAAAATTGAATTAGCAGTTTTGCCCGGAGCAAGCTTAAATGTATCATAATTAGATAACGCTTTTGACTCCTTTCCTGCAGCTTTCATAATAGTTCTATGTTCTTCCATAAGTAAATCAAGTGCGGATTGAGAAGTCTCACTTGCTTCGCTAACTTTACCTGATTGCACAAGTTTCAGCATTGTACAGAAATTTATATCCGGAGCATATCTTTTTCCTTTGCGCATTTGATTTATGGAAGGATTTTCCAACATATAATAAGCCAATGCAGCCATCAAAGCTCTTGCTGATTTATCCCAAAAAGGATCACCTTTAGCCTTAGCAGATGTTCCACTTGCATTTTCCAAAAACAAATTTATCATCGTACTAACTTTTGACTCATCAACATGTCCATTTTCATCAAAAACATAATCAAAAGGGTTGTAGCAATTTGAATGTCTCATATCAGATGTACTGAAAAGCTTCAATTTGATTCCATGTTCAAATAAAGGTTTTCCACAACACTGCATTAATTCTCCAGACGGGTCTGTTGTAATCGTACTGCAGTTCATTTGCATCAAGCTAGGTTTTATAACTCGAAAAGACTTACCTGTACCGGGACCACCAACGACAAATACATTATCATTGAGATTTGTCAGCTTGTTATTAAGATTAAGCATAACCCTTTGAGAAAATGGCATATTAGGATCAAATGGATCTTTTTTGCTATCATATGGTGCTACGTATTTTTTATAATATCCAGCGTAATCTAAATTCCATCTTGCTGATCCGTGTTCTTGATTTGGAGCATCCTGTCTTTTAGTTTCACCAACTGCAAGAATCCATCCGATTCCAATTGCATCACATATCAGGAAAAATAATGCCGGAATTAGAAATTTAATTGATAGGGGCCAAAAATCCAACGGATTTTCTGACATATTAACAAATGCATCAAAAGCAATGGTTATCCAATTTATAGATTCTTGTTGTTTTACCAGTGTATTTGTTGAATTTCCCCCGAACTGAACTGTGTTTGTTATAGACTGTGTAATCTCTGTTTCGTTTACATAAACAACATGCCCCATATGCAAGCTGAAGTAAAATAACAGTAAATAACAGACAGCTCCAATAATTATGTATATTTTTATATTTTTCTCTTTTACCGGCATATTTTATCTCTCCTTTGTCTGTTCTTTTCTGGCTGCAATAATTTCTTTTTGCCGATCAGTGAAATCTTTGGTTTCTTTTGCCGGATCTTCAACTTTTTTCTCTGCTTCAGAGTTAAACTCTACTTGATATTTACCGGAATTAATTTCTGTTACTTCTTTTTGGTCATAGAACTCTTCCTGTATTGTTGCAGGATCATATCCACATCTCATCAAAGTATCATCTATGTTCATCATTGGATGAGCCGTTTGTCTGTATAAATTCTGGATTTTTTCATAAAATACCTGAACTTGTTTTTCGTAATGAGGTTTTTTCTTTTCAAATTCCTCTGCTGCTGAGAGATGTTCACGCAGGTATGAAATTTTAAAATCGTTTAGGTTTAATTTCTGAACATAATCCGGATTCTGATATAAAAATCCCGATTGAGGCGATGTCTTTTCTAGAATCCAATTTTTTAAAGCTGTATCCATTGGATAATTTTTAGCCACAACACCATTTGGCATATGTTTTTTTGCATCAATCAAAGCTGCATTAATACCACCTAGTTCATTTATTTCCGTTTGCAGTTTAAAAACGGGTTTTGGCAAAGAATTTCCAAGTAATTTCAAAGCATCAGCATATAATTCAGGATTTTGAGCTAATGACATTTTATGAACAGCATTTCCTCTGTCGAAATATTCAAAATAGGTTGGTGAGATTTTGATATATTTTTCAGGTTCTGTTAAGGATAATACATACGCAGGTCTAGTTTCATTTGTTACCCTTATCTCATCAACTGCTTGTTCAAGTTCTTTTTTCTGATGACTTAAATAAGCCTCACCTTCAATAATTGATGCCATTTCCTTGCTGGTATTAGATGCCTCAAACATTGCAATCGCAGCATAATAGTTCACAGAATTAGTATTTTTTTCATGGGTAGCTATTAAATATTTCCCATCTTCCGTTTGCTCTTTTACAACGACAAACGGATTCTTCGCTTTCTCAGCAAAATCAATAATTCTATCTGCTTCGTATTCATTTAAGCCTTCAATAATATATTCTTTAGCTGAAGGGTCTGTTAGTGCTAAGGCTCTGTCGAGTTCTGCTTTTGTATCCAATTCCAAACCGGCGTGAATCCTTATGCTATTTTCAATATCTTTTATTAAAGGCATGTCTTCTGGCCTAACCATTAGGACATCCTTTCCAGTTGCTCGAATTCGGAATTGCATATATGGAATTTGCTTTTTTTCCATTTCATGGACCAAACGTTTAGCTATTACCGTATCAATATTTATTAGAGCAGGGGCATTTCCATCCTTCTTTAAGGCTCCAAGAAAGAGACTATCTTTTTCAAATGCATCTGACTGATCTAAAAGTTTTAATAATTCTTTGAAAAAATCTTCAATCGTTGTTGCAATTCGCGTATTTGTATTTGTTATGCTATTAGCCATTTGTTATCACCTCTTCTTTCTCAACAGCGGCTTTTATCAGCTCATTAATTCTGTTCCAAAACTTAACCTTTTCTTCGTCATTTGTGTTTTCAGATGCAGTTTTGGCGGCGGTTCTAATGTATTGAACCGTTTTAAGCAATTCGGCTTTTTTAGGACCATTCGTTTCTTCTAACTCATTTAGTAAACTGCAAACAAACAATGAAACCGTTTCTTGATCAGCTTTATTATTCATATAGTCTTCAAAAACAATTGCATAAGTATTCTTCATTTTTCTATCTCCTTTCAGGGAATTTTATTGATAAGCAATTTTCAGCAGATGTGAATGAAGATATGCATTGAGCTTTATTACTTCCACTATTAATATGACAGACAAAATCAAAAAACATTTTTCAAAAATTTTCATGCAGAATTTTAAAATCAGAAAGAGAATCTTTCATATTAATAGTAAATTCAGTGTTTTAAGGAGGTTAATATGCGAAAAGAATTATGTTTAGAATATGATCGAATAGTAACTGGTCAGAAAAAAACTTATTCAAGTTCTTTCTTTAAAGTAAATGAAGAAATAGCCAGAGATAATGCACTCGCTATTATGAGATATGCATTTGAATATTTTCTGTGTTGGACCCCAGATGATATAGCAAATTCTCTAACTTTTGAAATTTTGAAAATTATGAAATTACATTCTCTTGTCAAATATCTTCAAATACCAGAAGAATTTGGAGGAAAATTAGAAGCTCGATATTATGCACATATTTTATATCCGAATAAAATTTATTATGACGATTCTAACTTAGCATTAGATACTTATAAAAGAGTTATCTCTATAAAAGGATGCAGTTATCCCAAAAAATTTTTCCATGATGAAAAAGGTGTGGCACGAGCAAAAATTTGTTTATCTTATGTTCTCCGAGAAAAATTAATCTTCTCAAATATTGAAGAAGTCTATCGCTACTTTTTAACATCTAAAGGAAAAGCAGATATTCATAACTATTATTTAACAGCTGCTTTCGATCTTTTTGAAACACCAATAGATTATGTTCATCAAACACTAAGCTCTTCACAGCGAGACGAATTTCTTTTTAACTATTATAAATTTCAATATTTATACACAAAAAAGCAAGTCAATTAATGACTTGCTTTTTTTAATCATGCAACCATTCTTCCAACGCAAACATTGTAAGCGTAATCCAAAAACTGCTTACCTGAATTTAATAAAACATCTTTAGAAAGACAAGTTGTTGCCTTTAAAATCTCAGGTAGCTTTTTCTCAAAAATAGAAGAAAATCCTATATTAAGTATTTCTCGTAACTGATCTTCAGATAAATTTGCCGGATCTGTTTGCTTCATCATTGTTGCATGTAAATTAATGAAATTCAAAAGTTCTGTTTTTCTTTCCTCTGAAAGTACATTTTTATTAAATAAATAATATTTATATACCTCAACATATCCAGCAAAACCCTTTTCTTCAAAAATTTTCTGCTCGTTGATATCTGCGATTGCCGGCTGATTCTCTGATAAATTCTGTGGAATGACTGGCATTGGTTCTGGGGTCGTTTTCATGGGAACAATATTAGCAATTTTTTCGCTTTGTAATACATTTCCAGTAGCCGCTCCTATAATATTCTTAATAATATCTTCTGTCTTAGGATTAGTATTGTTGAATACAACAATTGTTCTATTCCCATCCTTGTAAATTTTTGTGTCTAATACATTCATTTATGTTTCCTCCTATCTTTCTTTTGTATTATTATGACAGATTTTGTTTCATTAAAATTCAAGTCTTTTCGTTCCTTGTGTCCTAAAAAAGAAAATTACACAAACTATATATAGTATGATATAATTATTGTAGAAAAAGGTTGGAGTAACCCATAACTGCTTCTTTTACACCTAACTATCGAAGGAGAGTTAATATGAAAAAACAAATGAAAGTAACGGGAACCACTTTTTCGCTACTCGGTTTTGATGAGCTGGAAAACAAATTTACCATTAGTACAATCTGCGGGAATCTGGTTATTATCCCAAAGGTTTTACCGTATCAGTTTCTACGTTTTAGTTTTGACGGCATAATTGATTCAGCAACAGCAACGGGAGCTGTAAATTACATCAAAGAGCTTTATGGTATAAATGATGAGGATTTTACATTGGATTTTGTGGAAAATCCAGCTACCCACAATTTTTTATGTACCAAAAAAGCTCCTACAACTTTTTAAAATTGAGTAAAGAAGAGCCGCTATCTTACGATAGCGGCCCTTTTTGTTAAGCTGCGTCTTCCACGGATTCTCCGCGTGCCCATTCAAATGGCTTATCAAATCTCTTATAATTGATCTTGACAGTTTCAGCGACAGTCTCCTGCAATTTCAGCGAACGATACATATCATTTTTTGCCTCATCAAATCTTCTTACAATATCGTTGAGATACCAGAAAATTTCGTAGGCAGAACAAGATGCCTTACCTGTTGCTTCTAACTCCAAGGCAGCAGCCATGGAAAATTTCTTAGGAAGGTCAAATTCTTTTGCAATACTGCGAAGACAACCGGCCGGATTATTAATCACTGTTTCAGACATGGCTTTAAAATCTTCTGGATTATTCTGGAATAAAGAGTAAAGCTTATCTACGGATTTAGCAATATCCTCGCCTGTTCTCTGACCAATATGCTTGATTGCAAAGGGTTTTCCATAATACATCTTATGCCCATCTAAATCCAGGTAAGAATATACCGTTGCTGCAGCGGATCCGATATCTGATGTAAAAATACCAAGCATCGCCTTTACTTCATCAACTGCAATACCATTATCATTCAACGTCATTAAAATATCTTCTTCAATTTCATCGGCATGCAGCGCATATTCCATTCTAAAGAACTCATGAGAAACAGTTCCGGAAACAAATTCGCTCTTAGGAAATTTGTTTTTTAAACATCCCTCTACTGCTTCTACAATGTCCTTTTCGGCAAGCACAGCATACTGTCCAGACATAATTGCAGATACCTTTTCATCTCTATACAAAATTTTAGATCTCATTTTGTATAAATTCAGGCATTTATTGATAATGTCTACCTTATCCTGTAAAGGAAGGACATTAATCCCGGCATCCTCTTCCTCATTATAAAGAGAAAACCCACCAATTCTTGCTCTATCCAACAGTGATCTTACAGCGGTATATCGAAGAGGCACGACTCCCTTCTTATCCTGGCCATTAATTTCTGTATGGAATTTTAAAAACAGATTTGTGCCATGCTCAACACATTCCTGAATTGCAAGATCAGAAATAATGGATCCAGTTCTTGCTTTAAATCCATTAATCATTTCATTAGGATTCTTTGTGAATACCTGCATCAAATCAATAGGACTCTCGAACCATTTATCATGTGCCTTTCGGAAATCCAAATACTCTTGAAGATCCTGACGGCTATTGAAACTTTTGATTTCATCATCTTTTAATAAAATACACATTATATTTTTCCTCCTGTTTTCTCCATTTTATCTTTGTTGCTATCTTTATTATGGCAGAAAAAAGACTATAAAAGAAAAAGCGCCAAACGGCGCTTTTTTTATAAAGCGAATTCCAAAAAGTATTTAATTCTACAGGCATTTTCATTATATACAATATACTCATCATTAATGAGATTGACGCCTGCATGTGCATGAAGACTATTACAGTCTTTATGTTCCCTGATAAATGAACTTTCATTGAGATCAGTCATACTACTCTTCCATATTTTTACATCATATTCATGTCCTGTTGCTACTTCATAAATTGCAAGGTAGCCTTTGTCTGATTTGCCAGCGGCATGTCTGGAATCTCGAATAGAAGTGTATCCCATGGATTTATCTGCTTTATCTGCAAAATAAATTCCTCGGCCAAACATTGCTCCGCTTTTAACAACATTTGATGGCTGCAGTAAAAGCTTTGTAGTTAAAATACTCCACCAGTTTTCGGACCTGCTTCCATGAAACAACTCTCTTGTCTTCTTAATATTGTTCTTTTTCATATAAGAAGAAAATTTTTGATCAATTTCAGGATTGGTTACGCTCCATGCTCTCTTAAATTTGCGAAGAGAACTTGTGTCAAGCATACTGCGTATTTTTGTTATTTCATCAGAAGTGCATTCGCGACATATAATCGGAATATCCGGTGAAACTGCATCTGTTTTCAATGTCTGCAGATTTCGTAACAAATCATTTTCTCTTTCGATAATCTTATAGAAATCGTCTTGATCCTTTGCTGTGTTCTGAATCACATTGTTCATTTTTCTTGGAATCATAGAAAACAATTCAAACAGGATACTGTTAAAATCATAAACGTTTTCGGTAATCTCCAGCTTTTTCAATAAAGCTTTCGATTTATCAATAGCTTCTTCCGAGACATTTACCATATTTTCGAGATAATTATCTGAAATCATCTGTCTTGAAATAGCTCTTAAATTTTCCAGAACTGCATTAATACTTTCTGTCTGTGATAACTTTAGTGTAACAACGTTGTTATTATTAATTAACCCCGTCTGATCAACATAACCACAATTTATCTTTTCCTGATATATTTCATTCCAAGCAGATGCCGGATATGATTTCTTATATAACTTATTTCCAATATGTCCGAACTCTACAGTGATCTGATCTCCTGTGATATGCATACGAAATATCTTATTTTTCATTGGCTGAAACAATACTGATTCCATATGTTTTTCCTCCCATTATCTTCTTTTCATTAATATGCAAGAAAAACACATAAGAAAAACGGGCATTTAGCCCGTTATTCCTTAATAAGATTTACCTTTTTATATTCAATATCATTATCCTTTAAAAAGGCATTTAATAACTGAAGTTTTTCAGCCGATGTTCTGATGTTTAATGAAAGAAGCCATACCTGCTTCTGCGGATCCGGCATACCTACAAAAGAAGGAACAGGAATATTCGGAGCAGAAATGTTTTGTCCAAATGAAGCTGTCTGATTAACGCAAGAATCCTTAATCCCAATATTTTGAATCGACTGCGCTGCCTTGGTCATCTGCATGACTCTTCTGGCATCTTCTTGTTCCTTTCTTTGAGCATCTTTTTTTGCTCTCAGTTCTGCGGCTTCCTTGGCCCTTCTTTCAGCTTCACGCACCTGTTCAGCTCTATTATTAATGTTGTTAACGATTTCCTGAAGTTCGTAATGGTCCAGCATCCGGATAAACTCATCTTCATTAAAAGGAGCGGAAATTGTTCCATTAACAGCATTGACAGTTGCTTTAATTGTCAAAATATTGTTGTCCAATTTATCCTGTGCTTCTTTCAGCAACATTCCTTCTTTGTGAATATCTTCTTTTACCTCTTTCTGGGTTCCAGATAAATTCATATAAAAATCTTTTACTACCAGTTTAGATGCAAATTCCGGACGAAGCTGCAGTTCATCAACTTCCTTCTGAATAAAACCTTCGGCCTGCTTTCTTCTCTTATCTCTTTTTTCATTGTCGTAAACATCAATGCCAGCCTGAAGAGGCTTTTCAACATTTTCAATAATAGAAATAAGCTCTTTACACTGATTTTCCATAAGAGTGATATTTACTGACATTTCCTTTTTCTTTTCTTTACGGAATTTATCAATAGATACTCTTGCGGATGCCAGATCATCCCGGTCCTGTTTAGACTGTTTTAAATTAGCATCCGTAACAATCAAGCCCTTATATTCTTCAGCCTTCTTTTCCACATAGGCTTTTACTGCAGCATAGTTATAATCAATAACTGCCGGCTGAACATTATGGCTTATTAACTGCAACATACTATTTGTATTGCTCATTATATTTTCCTCCATATTATCTTAGTTTCAATTAATATGACAGAAATAATAAAAGAAAAGGTGGCTATTGCCACCTCCCCTTTAATTAATATAATTTGCGATGAAATCGTCCTCAGAAATAATCGGAACATTGAGTTCCTTTGCTTTTTTATTCTTTCCAGAAGTACTATTAACATCGTTGTTAATCAATGCCTTCGTTTTAGAGGATACAGATCCAGATACTTTGCCTCCAAGAGATTCAATCACTGCAATCATAGCATCTCTATTTTCATAATGGTTTAGGGATCCGGTAATTACAAAAGTCATTCCTTTCAGTCGATCACCTGTCTTAGCTTTTTCAAACTGAAAATAAGATGCAAGCTTTTTTAAATCTTCTCTGCAACTCATAACCGATAATTCTTCTCGTGACCATGCAATTAGAGTGTTTACTACGCTATCTCCAATACCATCAATCTGTCGCAGCCCTTGCACAGTTGTTTCAAAATCATCTGCCAAGAATTTTTCGGGACTCTGCTCATAATAGGATGAAATCAGTTTAGCCGTGGATTTTCCAACGCCAGGAATGCTGAGTGCATTAATAAAATTAGCCAGTGTTGTTTTTTTTGCTTTTTCTACACCAGAAATAATAACATTAAACGATTTTTCTCCCCATCCGTCCAATTCAGTAATTTTATCCTTATTTGGCACCAGATTTGTAAATAGATCAGAATATGTCTTTAAGATACCTTCATCAATCAAATCCATGATCTGTTTTTCTCCGAGGCCTTCGATATTCATGGCATCTCTGCTTACAAAATGGGTCCATTCTCCAATCTGCTTCGAAGGACATAATAAGTTTCTACAGTAGAGTGTTTTTACTGACTCTCCTGTGTTGCTATTTGCATTCACTACAACTTTTGTTAGCCCTCCACAAACCGGACAGACTCTGGGAATTTCTGCATGGTATTCAATATGTTTATTTGCATCTTCATTTTTTGCAATCTGCGGAATTATCATATTTGCCTTATACACAGTGACATGATCTCCTACCTGAAGCTTTAGATGCTCAATATAACTGATATTATGAACAGAAGCTCTTTTTACTGTTGTTCCATCGATCTCTACCGGATCAAATACTGCTACTGGATTAAGTAATCCGGTTTTGGAAGCAGACCAGAAGATCTCACGGAGTACCGTAGGATATTCCTCATCTTTCCATTTAAATGCAATAGAATGCTTTGGATGATGCCCCGTCAAACCAAGATTCCTGCCGTATTCCATATCTTCGTAAGCAAGAACTAAACCGTCAGTAGGATAAGGAAACATCTTATTTTCAACCTTTTTGCTAAATGCTTTAATGACATCAGCAAGATTCTTTTCGTCCACATCATATCCTTCCACAAATTCCATTCCATAAGAATGGATTCTGGAAATCATTTCGGTAATGGTATTTACCTTGGGTGAAACAAGTTCAAAAGGAATAAAGCAGATTTCTCTTCTTTCCAATTCTTTTCCATCCTGTAATCTAACGCTTCCAGAAGCAACTCCTCTAGCATTCTTATATTTCTCTTCATCACTTTCTATGGATGCATTAATTTTTTCAAAAGACTTATAACTGCATAAAGCTTCTCCACGGATTACAACTTCCTCTTTTTCCGGAATACTTAAAGCTACTCCCTGGATATACGGTGCATTTCTGGTAATATCTTCACCGACAAGGCCATTGCCTCTGGTGACGAGACTTTCCAATTTTCCATTCTGGTAGGTTGCGACAAGAGTAAGTCCATCCAGTTTCCAGGATAATCGACCAATCTGCTGTCCAAGAAAAGTTCTCAAATCATCCGGGCTTTTCGTTTTACTCAGAGATAATGCCGGATATTTATGAGTAATCTTAATTGATCCATCTACCGGCTTTGCTCCGACAACATTAGTTGTAGGACTATCAGGTAAAACAAAACCTGCTTCTTTTTCCAGTTTTTTGAGTTCATCAAACAATGCGTCATATTCAAAGTCAGACATAATCTCCTGTCCATTGTAATAGGCTTCCGCTGCTTCCTTCATTTTAGCAACTAGACCGTTCATTTTTGCAATCATTTCATTATCCATTCTTTTTCCTCCATTTATCATCATTAAATTATCACCATTATTATGACAGAAACATTGAGGCAATTTTTCTCTCATATTAATTAAAATAAGAAAATAGGAGGAAAAATAAATATGTTTCAAAGATTATTAATTGTGGATGGAAGTTCTATTCTCAATGAATCTTATTACGGGACACTACCGGAACAGATGAAACGCGAAAAAGATAGATCAAAGTGGTCCGCATGGTATGGTGAAATGCTTCATAATAAGGAAGGTGTCATTACAAATGCTTTATTTACAACAATGAAGCGTTTGGAAAAAATAATTACAGAACAGCATTTTGAATATGTTGCCATTGCCTGGGATATTAGCTCTGATACATTTCGTAAGAAATTATATCCAGAGTATAAAGGAAATCGAGAAAAACCTGACGCAAGTTTTATCAGTCAGAAAAATATTTTTCCTAAAATGCTTTCAGACATGGGATATCCTGTTATTTGTATGAATGGATACGAAGCGGATGATTGTATCGGATCCTTGGTAAAAAGATTTGAGAAGGAAATTCCTATTGTAATACTTAGCGGCGATAAGGATATGACACAGCTAGTCTCCCCTTATACCCAGGTATGGTTTTCCTGTAAAAAAGCGAATCAGGCAGAAGAAATGTTTGATGATATGATGCAGGGAGAGCAAACTATTTCTTTAACATCCTATCATTTGCTGGATAAAATTTTCCCGGTAAGTACAACCACGGTTCCTTATTTTATGGGTGTCAATGCAGATCAGGTTGTTGATTTGAAAGCTATCAGTGGAGATACTTCCGATAATTATCCCGGTATTGCTGGTATAGGAGAAAAAGGAGCTATAGCTCTTCTGAAATATTTTGGATCCATAGATAAAATTATCGAAATGATCAAAAGTGGCATTTTAAATGATAAGGCAAAACTTAAGTCTCTAAAAGAAGATTTTTCATCTAAAACTGGATGTAGATTGCCTGCCTCGAAATTATTAGATCCTAATTTTGAGGAGAATGCCAGATTTTATCAAAAAATTGCCAGAATAGAAACTTCTCTTCCTTTAATTACGGATCTTTCATCCTTACATCTCTATGTAAATGAAGAAAACAGAAAAAAGTGGTACAATTACTTAGAATTTTACTCACTTCTGAAAACATTATAAGAATAAAAGCCATCTTACGATGGCTTTTATTTTGCAAAATTTATTGATTATTTTCTCTTAAAACGAGACATTTTCTTTTTAAATGCTTCTTTTCTTTCCATTCTTCTTTCTTGATTATAAATAGTATTATAATCATAGATCTTGCAAACTATGGTATAAATCAAGTATTGAATTATTCCAATAATTACCATTACAATGCCTACCCAGAAAAGTGCTCTTATCACATGTGCAAATGTAACGAACAAATTAAATACTTTGCATGGTATGGCGGCACAGGCTTCGACAGCTAAAAGAAGTCCAATTTTCACAAAAATCGGAAATCTAGTATAACCTTCAAGAATCATCCAAAAAATCTCAAACACCAGAAATGCAACAATACCATAATGAATCCAATATTTTGTAGTAATATCTTCTACATATACTCTTGAAATAAACAACGCTGCAAAAGATAACCAAATAAACGCGAATTTGTATCCAAAAAAGCTCCAAATATCTGAAATGGGATAATCTAACCAACTGCCAAAATCATCACAAAATGTCCATAATTGTAAGTAATATTCCTTTTTGGGCATATGACAAAATGTCCAACTATCTTTATATTTAACATCAACCCATCCATTTTTATATTCTTTGATTATCTCTTGTCCAAACATAATATTTTCCTCATTAAAACTACTTATTTTTTCTTTTATACATAATAACTAAAGCAATAATTCCAACAATTAGTAACGCGCCAATAGAAAGAAATAATCCAACGAACACGCTGCTATTATTTTCTTTCACAGGTTCTTCCGTAGGTTCTACTGTTGCTTCTGGTGTAGCCGTAGGCTCAGGTGTAGAAACGGTTTTCCCTCCAGGAACTTCTACATCACCGATGGCAACTGGAACAATAATAGAGCAATTTTCAGTAATCTCAAAATTATAATCGTTTGCTTTTAATGGATATTTACCTGTAAAGTCCGCTGTAATTCCACCTTCTGTAATGGAATAGTTTCCAACCGGCAGTTGCTGTAAAGTAGTATATCCATTTTGTTCATATAAATCAAATTCCTGGTAACTTCCATCTTCAATATTCTTGATCCCAATAAAACATGGTTCATGAATTACATCTTCTGTTGCAGCCGCAAAAGTCACAAAACCAAATTTTGTGTTCTCATCAACAGGTGAAGGGGTCATAGCATTTTCTCCTGCTTCTCCATACATGATTGCAACATCTTCAGGAGATAATGCAAGATTATCTTCTTCCTCTAAAATATACCCGGCTGCCTTTAATTCCGGAGTTAAGGTATCCATGGTTCTTGCTTCTGCTCTCAACTTAAGAGCATTATTCAATTCCTCTCCTTCAAGTTCATTACAGATAATATCGTATTCATCCATAAATCCTCTGACGTATACGCCATCTTTCATTTCTCCAATTCGAATAGATAAACCTGGAACTTCATAACCAGATTCAGCATTCTCTTCCGTCGTTTCGGTAGTATTTAATTCGGCTGCTTCCACTTTTCCAGATAACATTCCGATAATGACCATAGCTAAAATCCACTTCGCTTTACATTTTAATCTAAATAACATTTTCATGTTTTTCCTCCGTATATATATATAACAACTATTTTTATATTTGTATTATAATCTATAAAAATATGGATTGCAAATTTCTGCACAAGAAAAAACCGCCAAATAATTGACGGTTTTCATAGTTATTGTGCCATATATCCGTTTCCATAGTATCCATTGGGATACTGAACAACGGGATCCTGCGGTCCAAACATTTGATTCGGCTGCTGATAATTATTATTTTTCTGCTGAGTCTGCTGTGGTTTCCACTTATTCTTTTCAGAATATTCCAAACGTTCTCCTTCAAGCATTCTTCCAAAGGAATCTTTTGCGTCTGTCGTATCCTTCCAAAATCCATACCACTCTTCTTCTGAAAAGTTCATCATAAGCATTGTTTTATCTACGGCCTGGGATAGTTTTGCTCCGATTTGAGCATTCTGTACCGGTGGTGCCATGCAATTCATGATTTCAATGCAATAAGGAGCTTTATTATCCGGGTCCGTATCAAATGTAATTTTTGCAGTTCTAGCTTCGGTATATCCTCTATTATCCAACTTCGCAATATTAGGCGTTCTTGTTTCCTCCAAAATAAGAACCTTCTGCGAAGAGTTTACATTATTTGCATTTAATTTCCCGGCATTATAAAGATTAACTGCATCCTGAATAGCCGCCATCATTGCTGTATTTGCTGCAACAAACTTTGGATCTGTCGTGGATGCCAACTTATTATATTCCTGCACCAACGAATTGTAATTCTGAGGATTTGTTAATAGTACCTCCGCCGGAGATTTTCCTTTAAACGATCCAAATTTAAATTTCGATGTATAGGCCGGCGAATTTGCATCAGCATTACCAGATTTCTTATTAACAAACAGCGTTGAAAAAAGCTTCATTGCCATACACAACTTTGTTTTTTCGAAAATATACGAAGGAAGGGTTCCGCCAAAATAAAATTTTACTCCTTTAGACGATCCAGCATCAAAAATATTAATGCAGACGTTGGATGTATCTGACATAGCTAATGCCGGATCTCCTTCTTTGTACTCCTTTTTGGTTACACTTGCATAGCAGCAGACTTTTCCTTTATATGTGTTAGCTGACTGAATAGCCATCTGCTGCTTCATATTATCGTTATTGTTACTCATTTATCATGTCTCCCATTAGATGTTTTAGTAAAAAAGAGGGATCAATAATATCCCTCTTTCAAATTACTTTTTAGTTGAACGGCAGCTCATCCGGCATTCCACTCGCCAAATTTACGAAATTATTTGCGCTCAAATCCGGCATCTGAGGCATTCCTGCGCTCATACCCTGATTCATGGGCTGCTGTCCCATCTGAGACATCTGAGACATCTGAGGCATTCCCTGATTCATATTCATCTGAGGCTGCATCTGGGGCATTCCTGCACCCATTCCCTGATTCATGGGCTGGTTCATACCCTGGTTCATGGGCTGCTGTCCCATCTGAGACATCTGAGACATCTGAGGCATCTGAGGCATTCCCTGATTCATGTTCATCTGAGGCTGCATCTGCTGAGAAGGAGCCTGATTATCTGCCTTAGGCTTAAAATCAATAAGCTCAACGCGGTCTACATGAATCTGCATACCTTCAACTCTCTGACCATCCTTATTAGTATAATTATTGGGCTGCAGCGAACCAACAACAGTTACTCGACCACCCTTCATTCCATACTGAGCCAGATATTCTGCCTGCTTGCCAAATGCGGAGCACTGGAGATAGATAGTTTTATCTTCTCCATTAACTTTCATGTTATCTGCCACAGAAAAATTCAAAATAGCAGTATTATTAGAAGATCTTTTCAATTCAAGTTCCTTCGTAAATCTTACTGCAGATAAAGTAATTACATTCATTTATTATACCTCTTTCTTTCTGAGGAACCATGTCCTCCATCTTTCTATTTTGTTTACGCCATTAATATGACAGAAAATCTTTACAAAAGTTTTGTTAGTTTATGATTTCAAAATCAACAACATTTATTTGAGTTGTTCTCTTGTTTTTGAATACATTTACACCAACTTTTCCAATTAAATCAATCTTAGTAACATTTTGTGGTAATTCACTGATTTTATCTGTAGCATGAAACATAATGGCTTCATATCCATTTCCACAAAATTTTAATGTATCCTTATTTTTTCCAAGAAACTTAACCTCAGTAACAGTCATTTTTATCCGAATTATTGGAGTAGGGTTGCCTTCTCCAAAAGGTTCTAGTGCTAAAATTTGACTCGCAACAAAAGGAAATGCGGCTTCTGTGACTTCGATATCATACGGAATAGAATCATCAAAAATAACATCTGGGAGATTCATTTCAAGCCTCGATTTTAATACACTAATGTTTTCTTCTTTTATAGTTAGACCTGCAGCTTTTTTATGTCCTCCAAAACCAACAAGTAAATCTCCATGAAGATTCAATAATTCTGCCAATCCATAATCATCACTTTTACTTCGGGCACTCCCCTTATAAAAACCAGATTGAGTATCTTTTGTTAAAACAAAAGCCGGTTTCCCCGTATATTCTGATATTTTCCCTGCAACAATACCGACAATTCCTAGTGGAATTTGATTATCAATAACAAAAATAGATCTTTCTTTTGAATAAGCCATTACATTAAGATCTATTCTGTTTAATGCTTCCTCCACAAGTTTTTTTCGAGTTTCATTCAAATCAAGTAACTCATTAACCTGATTCTGTTTATCGTCTCCGACTTCAGCTAAAGCAATAACTCCCAATTTTGCGCCATCATCTTTTAAACGCCCACATGCATTTAAAACCGGAACAATGTTGAATGCTATATCAGTAGCCGTGCTCCCTTCAGAAAATCTTTGCGCCTCCAGAAGCATATTTAATCCGGGAGTACTTTTTTGTGCTTTCATGCAATTAAGTCCATCAATTACAATTTTACGATTATCGCCGGTAAGGGGTACATTGTCTCCGATTATTCCGATTGCTGCAAAACAGGCAAGTTTCATCATAATTGGATGATTTCTTCCAAAGATAAGTTCCGCTAATTTATAAGCGATTCCAGCTCCACAGTACTCTTTATAATCATCGTTTCCAACTGCTTTGGGATCAACAATGATATCTGCGTCAGGAAGCTGTTTTCCGGCTTCATGATGATCCAAAATTATAACTTTCATATTTCGCCGTTTTGCTTCTGCAATAGGGTCTACTGCTTTAATTCCATTATCAATGGTTATCAATAAACAGCCGTCTGGAATTCTTTCTATAATTTTCATAGATAGACCATATCCTTCTGAAAATCTTTTAGGAATAATCAAATGATATTTAAGTCCTAATGCAGCAAATATGTAAGTCATAATAAGTGTTGATTGTATTCCATCGTCATCATAATCAGAAATCAACTGTACAGGAATGCCAAACTGTTTTGCCTGAAATAAAGCATCTCTGACTTCATGAAGACGATATATGTTATATTGTGGAGCAATATAAGTTAACTGAGCTAAAGACATGCCTGTTTTATTAGAAACATACTCTTCTACTGTGTTTCCTTCCATAGTTTTTTTCCAATTCATTTTTCATCCTCCAATTTTCTTATGATCACAATTAGTATGTCAGAAAAACCTCTTCTCATTTCAGCACTCGCTTTTAAAATGGAATCTGTCATAATAATAGAAAGAAATACTTAAGGAGGATTTTTATGGTAAAAAATCTTTGGAAGCAAATTGAAGTAGTCTGTGGAAATCACGAAAAAGATTATCCTGTTATGGGGCTAAAGCAAGGACACCGTTCATTATTTTATTCATGTCCTAAATATTATCCAGAAGCTCGTCAGCCTGGGGAAAGAGCTTGTAAAAATCATGTAAGTACAGATGATTTTGAAAAAATTTTAGAGAAATTATCTGAAGAAGCAGAAAAACAAATGATTAACGGGCAAAAAATTTGTCTAAAAAATCTGAAATTCAAAGTTAAAACAATTGAGGTCGAAGTTATCTATCATGTTGATGATGTTATTAAACTCAAGGTTAAAAATAAAAAAGCTTTAGAATAAAAAGGCGGAGCATTATGCTCCGTCTTTTTGATTATCTAATTTCTTCTTTTGATTCAGTGAATACTCTTTCCTTTTGACTATTTTCGCCTCTCGCAGCGCCAGTCATTTTTTCGAGTTTTTCCATGAATGGAGATTTTATCGGTTCTTCTGTATCCCTATAGACTACTTCAGTTTCTTCAACTATCGTTTCCAGTCCATTATTTGTTAATATTTTATTTTTTACCGGGGGTACTTCTATCTGAATTTCTTCCTCTTCTATTACAGGTTCTACTGTAATGTTTTCCATAGCTTCTGATGAATGTTCTTCTGGCATAAAGGAAACAGGAGGCACTTCTGGCGAATCAGGAACTTGACTATCCAAATATTCTTGATCTGGTTCAGGAGCTGGAGGAATAATCTCAGATTGTGCTAATGTCTGGCTGTTTACAAGAATTTCATTTGCAATTTTATTCACTTCAGGAGATGTATCATTTTTTAAAATTTCTAAATCCTGAGGCCGACCAACTTCAGCCACTTTACAGCGGACAGTGCTATCAGGATCTTTTACTAGCTGATCAAGAAATTCCTCATGATGCAATCCAATCGCGCATTTTGCAACAGCTTCTCTCGAAGAAGTGTCCTGACTGTTTAACAAAGTATAAGATCCACAGCCACTGTTTTCAATCATAGATACTTTATCTTCATAAGAGCCATTCTGGATAGAATCAAGTACATTATGAATCAATTCTGGATCCTCTAACGCTCTGATTTCTTCTACATCTCGCTCATCTACCATAACCCCATCCATTTCTACCATATGAATTTCAGAAATGGATTCACCTTTTTCATTTGAATTATCGAGTGAATTTAAGACTTCCTTTACAACGGTTTTTTGATCACCAGAAAGAATAGCCTCATTAATTTTATCTTCATTCTGTAATTCTGTTTGATTTGGATCTTTTTCAACATCTGTGATTATGTCAGATTCCAAAATTACATTTTTTTCCAATTCTCTGGTATGAGGATCAAATCCTTTATCCATTCGAATTTGTTCTTCAGCATCACGAATGTCTATTTCTTTGTTTTTAATTCCACCCAATACATCAAAGGTAACACCGCCAATTGCACGGAATGTATATGTTGCTTTACTTTCCAATGTTCGCTTCATAGGATTAGCATGTGAAATTAATACTGAGTCACCATTTCTTTCGAATTTAAAAGCTCCTTCCTGAGTTTTTACATAAATAGTACGATTGGTGTCATAACATAATTTAGATAAAGCAAGTAATTTTTCCCTATCATTCTTCTTTTCATCATTAAGAATTTCTATTTTTTTTGCAATTGTATATCCATTTTCTTTTGTGGCATCTTCACGTTTCTTATCCATTTCAGCCTTTGCTCTATCAATAGCTTCGTTATAAAGCTTAGCGCGGCTTTCTTTTGGCATCATTATTTCAGTAATTTTATCACCAGTCCATCGGATAGGGGCTACAGCCACATAAACAACTTTTTTTACAGCTTTCATAATGCCTTGACCTATTCTTTTTAGTAATGATATTTGATTCACTTTTCGAGTATCGTATTCGAGATTCTTTTTATATTTTTTATTTTCAATTTCTTTTTCTTCTTCATTATTTTTCGTTTCTAAATCAATATCTACGTTCTTTTTGCCTTCTGCTTCTTTATTATTTTTTACATTTTCCTCATTAGCATGGTCCTGTGCTTTTTCAGGGATTTTTTCATTTACCGAATCATTAAATAATTCTTCTTCCTTACTTTTATTTGCACTTGTAAATTCTGACTTTTCCTCAGATTTAGAAGATTCAACAGGACTTTCATTTACTGAATCTTCAGTTGTATTATTCAAGATTTGGTTTAACCATTTTTTATTAGTAGATTCGACGGATTTTATATTTCCTGAATCATCCATATTAGCAAAAATATCTTCTAACAAATCAAGAGTATTATATTCATGTTTTTCCTCATTCTCGGTTGCATCCAATTCATTAATAAAATCGTTGCTCATACAATATCCTCCCTTTAAAAATATAATAATAAGTATATTACGTAAAAACTTGTTTTTGGGTTATCATTAATATGTCAGATTTTTTATGTAAAAAAATCCGGACGGTTATTTCCGCCCGGATTTATGTTTTTTCAAATCTACCCCGAATATAACTAATGCGAATATTTGAATAACTTTTATTCGTTTCTGTTTCCGATATTTCTTTTCTTCAGAGAGATCCTTTTTTATTTTTCGTTCGTTTAATATTTTATCACGATCATTGCGAAACCCTCGGTCTCGAAGATAAGATGAAAATTCCTCCTTAGACAAGTGTTTCTTTTTTAATGTTCCTTTCCATTTCATACCGCAATCACAACAATAACAGTTATTCACAGAAGGAAAAGGTGTGAATCGAATTCTTTCCCCTCTGTGGAAATATTTTTCTTTCAAAGCTCCATTGTCATATCCAATAATGTAATAACCTGTTTTCTGGCTACCACATACAGGACATCTTGGCACAACTGTTATATTCATCCTGCGGCCCTTGCTGCAATGCTTTTAAGGAAATCGCGGTACGTTGTTCTTTGGTATTCACTAAGGATCGGCATTTTAGGTAAACTAACAAGATAATCGTAAAAATCAATAGGATCCGAAATACCCTTATCATTAATATCCTTCATGACAACTATCTTTGTTTTTACTCCCATGACAGAGGTTAATCCAATTTTATTAGACAATTCCTTTGTAGTAAGTTTACACTCCTTGAAATACTTTCTCTGTTTTTCGATCAGCTGAAGATTGTATGCATCCGAAGTGAGAATACGTTTTTTTAACTCTTCGATTCGGATCGCGCCTTTTTCATTTACAATGCCAGAATACGTAAGTTTTCCGTTTTTATCATAAGTATCAGATGCAAGCGAAATCTCCCCCAGCGTATAATAATCACTAGGCTGACAATCATATTTTCGAAGAGTAGTAAATAAAGTATCCGCACAGAATCCTGTATCAGATATTCGGAATAAATATCCCTTATAAAATTCACCACAAACCAGGTTCTGTAATTCAACATATACTTCTGTACACTGTTGAGAAATCTTCCAATAAATATTTGCTGTCTTCGGGAACAGTGCTTCTATAGCCTCTGCTACTGCCATCCTCGCACAGAATACTGTTTTCTTCGAAAATACCGCCATGGCCTTATTTAAGCGGCCATCTGAACGATATAACAGATTCATTGACTCTGTTTCATTTTGAATAGCACTCAGCAATGCATAATTTCTTACTGAACCGACATTTTTAATAAACTGACCACCTACACCATTGGTTTTAGAAGATAATGTTTTTAGAATTGTTTCTCCGACAAAGAATCTCTTTACGACAGATGAAGAAAACTCAAATAAAGTCTTCGATTTATACCGAAGCTCTTTTATTAAAGACATTTGTTCTTCTGATAAACTATCCGTTCTAATAGCCATCATATCAGTAACAATATATTTTCCATCTTCCGTATAAGTTAACTGATCATCCTTAATATCATGAAATAATACCTTTGTAGGGCTTATTTTGAAATAATCCAATATATGCATATCACAAGTATACACCGGAATGATACTTGTATGTTTATCAAACAGTTCTGCTTCTTTTTTAAATGAATCAATATCAGTTCCATGAGATGTATAATCATCCAATAAAAAATACATGTTTAATCCTCCTTTTATCTAAATATTTACAGTCATAATATGGCAGAAAAAGAAGGAAGAAATATTTTAGGACTGATGAATACATTCATAAAAAGTGGGATAAGGGAAATAGCTGGCATCCGCCACCTATTATCCCTTAATCCCATTACATATAACCTAACGAATTTTTGAGCCGCTTTGCGGGTCAAAAATGGGAATATTATCCTTGTGATTAATGTCAGAGGAATCATTTTTTTGTTTATGATGAAAATAAAAATATATTATTCCACGACAAAAAGCCCGGTCCCCCAGGCAATTGTAAAAAATATGAGACAAATTCTATTATTTAAATCGGATCTGCCGCCGCAATGTATCTTTTTACAGTACTCAAAGAAACCGACAATTTTCTAGCAATGTCAGCTAATTTTATTCCCTTATTACGAAGTTTATTTGCGGATTCTGATAATTTCTTGATACTCTTCTGTTTCCGACTGATGCCGGCCTTTTTCTTTTTATACATACGATACTTTCGCATATATAACTTTTGATAATCTTTCTGAAATTCTGTATCATAGCCACATGCAGTAGCCAAATCTTCGGATACACATAATTTTGATAAAATAGTATTCATTCGATAATAGTATAATTTTCTAGGTCGGCTTAAACTAATGACCTCTTTTTCTTTCATAGGATGTTTAAATCCGCGATTAAACTCTAATGCAGCTAATTGAGCCTCTGTCTCTGAGTATCCCGATTGTAAAGCAAAATTCCAGTACATAAAACACATAACTTCACGAAATCCAATATCATATCCATTATCTTGTAAAATTTCTAAAAAATGCATTCTCGAAGTAAGCATTGAGCTTATATTTCTATCATTTGTACTAATATGTATTCCCGGAGTATTCTTTTTAACTTTTTTATCACGATACCATTCTGGTAATTTAGGCAAGACCTCATCTGCTAAATCATGAAAATCCCATCTTCTGCCGTTTGCAATTTTTCTAATTTGGACATAATATTCTTCATCTACATGAAAAGTAGGTTTCCCACCAAAATCATTAGGATCAAACCTTTTTTCCCAAATTGTATTCAAACTGGTAGGGACCCGCACAAATGAAGTATATGAATTATATTCTGCATGATACAACGGATTTAATGCATTTATGGTATTTATTAATTCTTCCTGTATGCGACGAAGCAGATTAAGGATTTTTTTTCGTCTGTTTTTATCGACTCTAGGCAAAATAACTCCACCTTCATTTAAGAGATAAATAAGGCGAAGTCTATGTCCATATTCAATATATGTAGGCATAGGGAAGAAAATCCTTTTATTAATAATATCTTTTTGCAGCATATCCCATACGACAAGAGGATCCAATAGATCACCTCGCTTGTCCTTGAATTTATAATCAATATCGATAGGAATACATTGAACTGATCTAATGTTGTCAATGGTAGCTTTCTTTTTTCCATAAAAAGTAGATACCGACATAAAAAGATTACTTGAAGGTAATTTATCGATTTTTAAGATATCTTTTGCATGTTCATTACAAAATGTCTTTCCGTAAGGAAATACTCCTGTTTTGTTTTTTCCACCCCAGATTTTGAGAAAACCGGCAGCTTTTTGTCCATAAAAATCTGAAATATATTGATTTTCTGTTGAAGTGAATCCAAGGTTTGCCATATAGTAATTTCCTTTCTGCCGTGGTGGCAATATTAATATGACTGAATATTTTGAATAACGTTGGAATCGCACAAATGTTTGAAATGGTGTAGATTTTATTTTTAATATGATAGATTCAAAAAGATTTTTATTTTTCTGCACAGAAAAAACCACATGCAAAAGCATGTGGCTCTTTGATTAAGCTATATTTTGCCAGTTTTTCCAGGTTCCTTTATCTCTTAACAATCTGAATTTTTCTTTACCTTTTGTTGCAGCAATTTTAGTAAGCTTGTCTTCGATGTCATCCATATTAATCCATTGAAATACATTAAATTCATTATTCTTCGAGTCTTCGCAAACCCAGCAAGAAGAATAAATGTCATAGTATATTTCATAGAATGTTTCCGAAAAACGAATAGTCACGTATAATCGCTGTGTTTTACCGGCCTTCCAATACTGATAAGATGCTATTTGAGCTTTATATTTAGAATCTTCAACCACCGGATTTGATTCAATAAATTTTTTCAAAACACCAGTTCCAATATCCCATGTTGCTAAAATATCATCGGATGCGTTATGAAACTGATATGTTTTTCCGGGATATAGAATTTCCAGAATATGACTTAACTTTCTACATCCATCATGTTCATCAGGAAATATATTTTCCTTCACGATTCCAAATATATCAATGACGTCAGTAGGCTCAAATATTTCTTTCATCCTGCTGGCATAGGCGGTCATAAATTTTATATCAAAATTCACATTGTATCCACTGATTATGGCGTCTTTGTGTTTTTCAAAGAAATTATGGATAATAGGCCATGCCTCTTCTTCCATCATTTTGTCCTCCAAAAACTCATTCGTAATACCGTGGACGGCAATAACCTCATCCGTCATTTGAAAGGGCGGCTTAATGTACTGCTCAATAGTATCCGTCATTTGATAATATTTTCCTATTTTTTCCATAACTATTGCAGAGAATTCAACAATAACATCTGCATTTTTCTTAAGTCCAGTTGTCTCTAAATCAAATATCAGAAATTTTTTTCCTTGCACAACTGCATTATAAAAATTTAGCGTATTTGTTTTATTACACCAGTAATGTCTACCTCCCTGGCCAAAATAATTCCATATGTTTGACATATATTTCTCCTCTCTTTCTATTTTGTATTAATATGACAGAAAGTGTAAAAGAAAAGATGGGAATTCCCATCTCCTCTTTTTTAGGCTGCAGTTGTTAAAGAATCGAATTCGGCTTCGATATCCTTCCCCACATTTTCGTAACATTCTTTCAAAAAGATATTGAAATTTTTTTCTTTTATTGTTCCAAAGGAATAATACAGACCACTAACATGAAGTTCTTCTCTTGCTCTTGTAGCAGAAACAAATAAAAGTCTTCTTCTCTCTTCCAATTCGGTCAATCTGCTATCATAACGAATCAGTTTATTGTCGTATTTAGTAATGGAATTATAAACGATATCCCACTCTAAGCCTTTGGAAGAATGTGCCGTAGTAAGGGCAACTCCAGGATATGGAAGTTTTTTTGAAAAACTATCTTCACTTCCGTAAACTTTAAAGTTATAAAAGTAATGACAAATTTTTCCCCATGTTTTATTATGATCCACGACTTCAAGAAAATGCTCATAAACTTCATCCGGTTCAATTTTCAATAGATCTGCCATCTGCCAGAAAGCATTTTTCTTGTCCTCATCACTAAATTGAGAAAAGTTTTTTACATATTCGTGGTACTGGTTCAGATACTCATTTTGCTGAATATCTGTCAGTTCAAAGAACTTTCCTCTACAAAGTGCATTCAAATAAGTAGCAATGTCTACATCTGCATTTTCCTCCGGATGTATTAAATAATTCATTAAGGATACACAAGCTTGAACTTTGCTGTTTTCCGAAGTAATCTCCGGGATCAGAAGAATGCATGGAATCTTCTTTTCCTTTAAAAGCTGCTGCATTTTGAGAAGTTCATATTTCGACATTGCAATAAAAGCAATGTCCCGGGGATTTTTCCCGTTTGCAATGTCTTTTTCGATTGCGTTTGCAATATCTGCATATTCTGTACTTGTATCAAAATATCCTTGTACTGTAGGAATATAGCCATTATCCGGTCTGGTTGCAATCAACTTTTTATCCATCTTGATCTTATTATTTCTAAGAATCTTGTTTGCGAAATTAATCACTCCCGGGGCAGACCGGAAATTTTCCAGCAGATTAAAATCTTTTCCTTGTATACCCATCAGTTGAAAGAAGTTGATAATGTTTTCGGGTGATGTATCACGGAATCCATAGATGGCCTGCGCATCGTCTCCAACAACCATAAGGCTTGTGATTACCTGGCTCTGACAAATACATTTGATAACATTTAACTGACGCAAATTGGAATCCTGAAATTCATCCACAATGATATGTTTAATACCAGTATTACGAAAATAATCAGGAATAATATAATACAAATCAAGAATCATCCATTCCTGATCAGCATACTCAAGATAATTCTCTTCAATGAGTTCTTTGTTATATTTTTGATATAACACGAACAACTTCTCAAGTGTCTGTCTGGTAATATTCTTTTTATCCACATCCAGTTTATTTAATACAAATTCTGTTATCTCGTCCGTAATTCCTTGTATTCGGTTATTTTTGAAAATATCAAAAATCTTTTTTGCTATAACCAGTCCGCCTTTTAAGTATGCTTCGTTACTCTTTAAAGCCCTGTAATTGAGTCCAGGAATCTCTTCTGAGGAAACTAATTCCTCAATTAATCTCATTCTTTCTCCTTCCTCAATCAGCATCGGTGTACTATTGAATCCAAGATATCCGTAGCATTTTGAAATAATGTCATTTCCAAGACCATTAAAAGTTGTGGAAATCAACTTACTCATATCCAGACCTGAATTTGGCATCAAAGAATTCACATAATCATTAATTCTTGTAGTCATTTCTTCTGCTGCAGCATTCGTAAATGACAGTACGCAAATTTCTTCCGGCTTATATCCTTTTCTAAGAAGTTCTGCTACCCTCATTCCAAGGACCATAGTTTTTCCGGCTCCCGCTACAGCATTAATACGGGCTACCCCACTTTCAAAAGAAATAGCTTCTCTTTGACTTTTTGTGAGGTTCATGACATTTGCCGGAACTTTTGCTTTTGTCTCAATAATGGCATCCGGACTTTTTTCATATTTGCAAATAGCCTTCATTTGGCAATTTCTGCAAGTCTCCGGGTTGCATATAATCTGACTTCCTGCCTCAAAATCCTTGTACAAAGTAAAATAGTGCTGATCAATATTTGTCGGAAATTTTTCCGAATCACTGATACTCACGACATTTTTTCCATTCTTATCAAAGAAATCGAGATCAAAAATGCCTTTTTCGAAATTATCATTACTTTTTTTCAGAAAGTAGAAAGATGCTTTAACCTCAACCAAATTTTTTCTATTAGGATCAATGTAAGCCAATAATTGCTTACCATAATACAACATAGCATACAATGATAAGCATCCGCTTGCGGACCCGTCCAATTTTCTTCCATTAATGGTAATGTCCGGCTTTTTAAGAAAAAATTTTACAATTTCAAGAGTTCTACCATTATAAAAAAACATATCGGGATCTACTGTTACTTCCAATCCAAAAATATTCATAGTAGATTCCGGTGTCATCTGAGGTACTCGATTGTCACTGGAAACATATCTTTTGATGTACTTATTTGCGAGATCATCACACAAAATTTCGCGTGTTTTCCCGGCTAACTTATCATCATCTGTATATGCTTCTGCAAATACAGTGTCTACTACCTGCTGCCAATTCATTTCTCTATTCTGGTATCCATAGATGCACTTTTTGATTACTTCTCTGCGTATAATATTTGTATTAGGCTCTTTTATAGTTGCAAGTCTGTGCTGTCTACGGAATAAACAACGATTCATACCTTGCAGCTGACTCATAGTAAATCTCATATATTTTCCTCCTTTTATCTTTTATTGATATATTTAATATGTCAGATAATGTGATATAAAAGAAAAGCCATGGCACACGCCATGGTTTCTTTACTTTATGCTAATACCTGATGCGTTCTTTTATCAAGAACATAAGTGCAATACTGTCCATTTTTATAAACAGTTATTGTACTGTGTTTGCGAGGATCAAAATTAAATCCTTCGACATTTCTTTCAATAAATTCAAAAAATTTCTTTAACATATGAGGCCTCCATTTATCTTTGATATCTTTAGTATGACAGAAAAAACATAGACAAAGAAAAGAGGCCTTATAGCCTCTTAACTTACGTTACTACTAATCCCATATTTTTCGATTTCTGAAAAAGGTATTTGCTGATTATCATCGATCAACATGATTTTCTTTTTATCAATGAGTTCACCTAAGAACATTCCCGGCATACGTATGCAAGAAACTTCCACTTCTTTTTTTGCTCTAGTAAAAGCAACATAAAACATACGTCGCTCTTCTTCTAATCCTGCATCTCCGTTTTCGTTCAACGATCTTTGAAATGGTACATTTTTGTACGTAACATTACGGATCCACACATAATCCCATTCCAAGCCTTTTGCGCCATGGAATGTAGAAAGACGTACACCGTCAGGATTATTGGCACAATCATCCAAAAATTCCTGAAAATCTCCGATATAATCAATCCATTCTTCCATAGTATCAAAAGAATTTCCTTCGGAAATAATATCGTGCAAAACTGCTTTTGCCATTTCATAGCTTAATCCGCGATATTCTGCTGATTGCTTTACCCATTCTTCAAAATCCACATTTACGATTGTCTTGAGAAACATTTTAGGACTCATTCTTCTAATTCTAGACAATGTTTCTTTTAACTCATCGAGATTATTGAGCATATCTCGGTATCTTCTGACATTATAAGGTGTAGTTTCAAAGTAAGCATTTATACATTTTTTAATAGATTTAGGACTAAGATCACAATCTTTGAAAAATTCAGTTTTGATATATCTTGATGGGCAATTCAAAATCTTTGCAAGGTATACTTTTGCACCATCCGAAATTCGGTCTTCTTCAGGATCGTATGCTTGAGATAACTGGTAATATGCATTGATTGCTTCAAAAACAAAGTGATTATGAATGTTTCCAGGATTCTCTTTAATGCTGATAGGAATGTCTGCCTTTTTCAGCAATGGCAAAATAGTTGTTGCTTCTACATTCCGACGATACAGCATTGCGATATTACAATAAGGGACTTCCTTTTTATCATGTAAATCTTTGATCCAATGAATAATCGCAAGGTTTTCTTCTAACTCATCTGAATAAATACCCATCTTTAATTCTCCGGGTTCTTCTCGTCCAGCTTCAAATTTCTTTTTGAAACGAGTCTTATTGTTATTGATGACTTTTCCAGCATACTCTACAATCTTTTTTCCACTACGATAATTTGTTGATAATGTAAATTTCTGAGCATCTTTGAATTTCTTTTTGAAATTCAGCATGATGCTGGAATCTGCAGAGCGAAAACCATAAATAGACTGATCATCATCGCCTACCACGCACATATTTCCATGTAATGCTGATAGCTGATAAAAAATATTAGCTTGAATTTTGTTTGTATCCTGAAATTCATCAATAATGATATAATCATATAATGACTGATATCGATACAAAGCGACCGGATTCTGCTTAAATAGCTGCAGTGTTAAAATGAGCATATCATCAAAATCAATTTTGTTTTCTGAGTGCTTTAAGTTTTCATATCCTTTATAAAGAGGAGCAAACTTCACATCGGTGTCACATAATACGATTTTGTCTGGATATTCCTTATAAGGATCCAATCCAGCATTTCTAGCATATGAAATCTGAGAAATAAGAGACGTTGCTGCTTCATCCAAATAAGCCTTGTCTACAGCATCCTTTAAGGCTGTTTTAAAATACTTTTTCTGTTCCCATTCTTTCATGATGCTGTTTCCAGATAATCCATTAAATTCTGTTCGTAAAATTCCAAAACAAATAGAATGAATTGTGGCAAAACATACTTCTCCATCATTAGGATATTTTTGTTTAAATCTTGTCATCATTTCATCAGCTGCGTTTTTTGTAAACGTAACCATGAGAATTCTTCTCGGGTCTATATTTTTGGTATTGATCATGTAATGTATTCTTTCAAGCATTGTTGTTGTTTTGCCGCTGCCAGGACAAGCTACAACTAATACCCTACCGTCTACGGTTTCAACAATTTTCTGCTGTTCTTCTGATAACATATTTATCCTCCTTCTTTCCATACTTATCTTAATTAATATGACAGAATTTATATTTTAAAAATATGTCACGTTTTTTAATAAAATCTAGCATATTAATAGTAGATAAAAACTAACATTATTGCTTGCCTAATCTATGTACAGCAAAACAAGGCAAGCATAAAAGAGCTGTACAGAAAGAGGAATATATGGCACGACTTAACAATGTATCTCTCTTTGGAATTGTAGCAGAAGATCCGATTGTAATCATGGATGATGCAAGCGGAAATTACAAAAAAGGACAAGCTTTTTTGATTGTTGCAAGTGCAAACAGAGAAAATGGTATTAGTACCAATGTTTTTTATTCCAAACCATTTCTATATTCAGAAGATCCTGATATCGTTGCAAAAATGGCTGAATGGAAAAAGAACGATCTTGTTTCTATTAAGGGAGTTATTACTACTCTTAATGCAAATAAAGGAACCATCTGTGCTCACTGTCATGAGAAATCATCCAGACCAGGAGAAGTGTCTCTTATTACACCTATTTATGTGGAAACTAGATATACTGATTTAGAAGAAAAAGAGGCTACACGAATTTTGAATGAAAAGAGAGAAATTTCTAATCAGGTATATTTATTAGGATCTCTCTGCGCTGATGTAAATGGTAAAAAAGAATCAACGATTTATAAAGACATTATCAGCCAATCTTCTTACAAAGGAATTGCTGCATATCAAATTGCCGTCGATAGAAAGTATTATTTGAAGCAGGACCAGCCAACTAATAGAACGGATTACCCTCATATCATTAGTGTAGGAGCCAAAGCAGAGCAAGACATGAAATGTATTCATAAAGGCTCCATGGTTTTGGTTGATGGAATGGTTGTTACAAGAGAATTTAGAAGAACCGTTACGTGTCCTCATTGTGGTCAACAATTTGATTGGCCGGAGAAAGTTCTTGAAGTACTCACATTTGGCACAGAGTATTTAGCTGATTTTATGACCCCTGAAGAATACGATAAGCTGCAGGCAGAGAAGTTGCAGGCTATCAAAAACGACATTTTCACATCTTCCTCGGAATAAGAAAAACACCGGTTTCATCCGGTGTTTCTCTATGTAAGCCTAAGTTCTAAAGCGTATTTCAAGTAAATCTTTGCGTTTCTTTTTCATTTTTTGAACGCATTTTCTTTGATTTGCTTGGAAATCTTAGTTTTATTGTTAATCAAATTGCGGAGATTTAATTTCCCCTTTAGAGACATATCCTAAACAATATCTCTGCTCTTCTCTCATGGCATCACAGATTCTCATAATCTGCGAATACCCATCAGACTGACTTTCTGTACATTTTGCTGCAATTCGTTCGATTTCTTTAATATATTCTTCCATGTTGTTTTTTCCTTTCTTCTAATGAAACACGTATTTACTGTGCTAATTCTTTCGCAATGACTTTTAATACATCGCTTCCACTCGTCTTTAAAATTTCTTCTCCATTTTTCCAAATTTCTAATTCTGGATAATCTTCGTTTGGATTGAAATCTTCACAAATACTTGTGCGAATTTTATTGATGTCTTCACTTACACAAATTGTTTCACTGCCTTCATATCCTTGTTTTAATAACACATATATTTTCATATAATCACCTGATTTCTTTCCTATGAAATGTTGCTTTCTATTTGTTCTTTATGCTGCTTCTATAGTCAAACATTTTTAAATATCATCAGCTCTTGATTTATCATCATTAAAAAATCTAAATCTACGTCCTTAAGAATGGATCAATCAAACATGTTAATCGCAGTAAGCACATTTTAAATGTGCCGCTGCTTTCCGTGCATTATTAGATTCATAACCCATGTTGCGGGTTCCCGTGTTGAAACCGTTAAATGCTCTATTCAATGCATTTTTGTCTCTTTCTTTCCGTTTCTTATTTGTCATGTGTGCCATGGTCTTTTTTCCTCCGATTATGAATTAGATTAATTTTTCAACTGTTCTATTGCTTTTTGGAATTTTTCAATTTTATCCTTAAGCAGTTCTTTCATTTTATTAATTCCAAGCTTTTTTGCCTCTTCCATGTTCTCCGTATGAAGTACTTTGCTCCTTGTATATTATTTTTTTTTATGCGGTTTTTTTAACTGCAAGCGATTGATAGATTCTCTCACAGATACCCATATTTCGCTTGAATTTTGTTACGACATGATAAGCAAGTTCCTGCGACGAAATAATTTTTTCAATCACATCGCTGCAATCAGCTAGTTTCTTCCACTTCCAGTACATTTCCACTGACTTTCTCATGATCAGATCATAAAATACATCCGGCTCTTCCTGGAATAAGGAATTCAAAGTAATGACATCCTTTTGATAACCGATGAACGCTTCATCCTGCGTAATACAGTTTGTTTTCTCGGTATCAAAATGAGGATTGCCTTCTTCGTCAAAAGAAAGAAAAACATTATTATTTCCCAAAGAGAGATTCTTGCTCTTCACTTCGTCTTCCGACTCGCACAATGCTGCCGGCAGATACGCTACGACCGTTTGACAAAGGCCCAAGGCTTCCAGCTGCTCCTTTTTATAAGGCTGTTCCTTACTGGGGTCATATTCTCCGTCTTCAAGATAATTGTTAACACCCCCGAGTAATGTAGCTATTGTCTTCCTTGTCTCATAAGGCGAGGTCCCAAGAAAGTTCCGAACCATGGATATTACTCCGCCGTTTGCTCCGCATGAGAAGCAATGATACCCTTTAGTACTTACAATACATCGATCCAGATCCGTATCGCGTTTACCTGCATTTTTTTCATGTTCGGGGCACTCAATAAAAATCGAATTACCTCTCTTCATCATTTTCATGCCAATAGCTTCTGCGATATCTACACAGTCGGCATCTTCATATATTTTACGATCATTAAACCGTCTCATAAAAATATCGCTCCTTATCTCTTATTATAAAATTATTATGATAGAAAAAAGCATAAAAAGAGACCGGTTGTAAAACCCAATGTCATTAAGTTAACCTCTTTTAAGCAAAAAAGTAACCCTCCCAGAACTCTACAAAAGAGAAAAGGGAGGGTTGTTTTTATCCAAATTGTGCTATCAGAAAGATTACAAAGGCGATACTTCCAATGCCCGATATAACAATGATGAGTTTATCCAGTATACATCCGAGTGTTTCTGGTATTCAATGCGATTTGAAGATAGTCACATAGAATGGGAAAATTTCACTAATCATTAACTTCACTAACTCTTTGATTCCATATATGTACGGGATTAACTATTGTAGTAGTGCGTTTTACAAACAGTTTGTCGCTTTCTGCTAAACGCCATTTTCTTTCAACTGCAAGATGACATTTTCTACAACCAATGGAGTCAATAACAACTTCTTTTAGAGTAGCGTGCATTGCTAAAATTTCTGCTTTCCCTTTACATATCGGACAAGGTTCCAATGAAGCGGAAATTTTAATCAATGCATCATCTATTTCAATTTTTGTCATGTCTATTTTCTCCTATTTTCATTTCATTATTTGCTCTGGATTCTGCTTCATGGCATCCATGTACATCCGAAATGCTCTCTCAGCAGCAACTGTCTTGGTTTGTCCGAGACTTTCACAGAACTGTTCAAATTCTTCATGCAATGTTCTATCAAGATATAGATTCAAGTATCGCCCGTCTTTCTTTGGTCTAGACATTTTTGTCACCCACTTTCTCAGCACAAGAATTATTATTTTTTGAAAAATTAGAAATGTCTTCAATAGAATCACAAACAATACATTCCGAGATTGTAGGCGTTCTGAAAACGGCTAGTTTTTCATTCATTTCCTTCGGTAAAGAATCCGCTAATAATGGATTTAGTAATCTACTTGCAACTATACTCTGCCTAATATGGTTAGATGCTTTTGTTTTTCCAGATTTTTCAAGTGCTTTACAAAAATCGTCTACCGTTGGCATGTTCTTTTCTTCTTGCGCAAGTGATACCTCCTATAAATTATTATTTATCAAGTTTTTATTCATTAATGTATTTAAACCTCTTTTAATAATCTCTTTTAAAAGAAAATTTTTGACACTTGAGAGTTCCAATACATACATTTCATCATAATTGCCTAAACTTCGTCTCGTATTTCCTTCATCCTCAATTACTGCGTCCATTTTGTTGTATAAAGACACAATGTCTTCGTTTGATAAGTCATTGATAGGGGAATATTTCTCTCGAAACATTTCAAAGGGATTTCGTAAATATCTCAAAACTTTGCTTTCTGTTTCAGTTAATAACATATAAACCTCCATAAATAGTGATTGATGTGGCAGGAAGGATTTGAACCTCCGACAACACCTGCATGGTTCCTTACACGCATTTACGATGCCATACAGGAGTGTTACTACCAGACTGAGCTACCGCCACATATACCGTATTTGTTAATTTTATTATAACGTATAATTCGATATTATTCAACTCTTAAAGCAAATAAAAAATCAGCCTTTTCAGACTGACGAATAATGTATTATTTGGTTGATTTATGCGTCACAAAGATGTATGATAATATGTATAACTATAGACCGAAGGCATCAGCTCCTCCGACCAAAGAATTGCTGATGCCCTTTAACTCAACGATACTTGCGTATCAATTCGTTATGTATTTACAAAGTGTTGTAAAACCGGTCCCTTTTTTTTAAAATACAGATTCATTCATCTGCATAAACAATTTAGCATCTTCAATTTCATCCGATTCTGTCTTCGGGATAAAATTAATTTCCTGACTATCAATTTCCTGGCGGATAATCCTATTCTGAAATAATTGTTCTCTTTTTAAATTTACCTTCAAGGCTCTCATGGCATCATTTATTTTTCGGCGCACTGTTACTTTACTAATATTTAAGGTATCAGCTATTTTTGAATCAGGTACAGGTTCACCTGTCTCGAAACCATATTTTAAAAGGACAATTCTTTTAGTATCTTCCGGAAGTGCCTTATCAATAGCTCTTCTTAATGAATCAGATTCTTCTTTTGCTAAAGCCCTAGTTTCCGGAGAATTATTTATACCATTAATATCTGAAACAAAATCGGCAGGAATAGTTTCCAAATGAATGGTATCACAAAATTGAATTTGTTGTAAACATGTGTTTACCGTTGTAATCGGTAATTTTGTTTTCTCAGCAATGGAATGTTCATTAATCTCTTCTCCTGCTTTTTCCATTGCATTAATTGCCTTTTTTATTTTTGTAATAGCAGCTCCATAATATGCTGATGTATTACTCAACTCATTAACAAATTTTTGTCCGGAGTGGATAATAATTCGATTAATGTATGTAATAAATGCAGCTTTCTCAATATCGTATTTGGGTAATTCGAGAAAAATATCAATGGCCGCGCACTCCAGCATTTCTTCAAAATTGTTTGCATAGTAAGTGGGAAACTTATTTTTTAAAACTGAAATTGTATATTTCTTAACTGCAAGCCAAATTTTTTCGAAAAGAATATCTCTGTCTTCTTTGTCAACTGAATTTTGAAATTTTACGGCCAATTCATTAATTTCTTTTGTTGATAATACATCGCTTTTTTTAACGTTTGAATTAATACCCATTTTTTCTCCTTTGCTATACACAATCCTCAATGTAATTGAGGGTGAAGTCCCATAAACGTTTTAAAAGTAGCATCTTTAAGGACTGGCGAATTTTTTTTAGTTTTAATGAAACGTAAGGCCCACCGTACATTGTTAGCAAAAGTTATCTGTGTCTGTGTGGAACTTGTCCAATTATTATAAATCTCGATTGCGCTTTTGCATTGCAGATCATCTATTGATATAAGATATCTTAAGAGACTATCTGAAATGCTTTTTAATTCATCGATTTCTGTCATATCTATGACCCTCCGAATCACTAAATATAGTGTATCACATATATCGATGTTGTGTTTTTTCTGCACAGAAATTATCTGATGTTAATTGATGCTATTTATTCTGCTTAATCAATAATTACAATTAGCCGTCTTTCTGTGCCTTGTTCTTTCCAGTAACAGGTAACATGTTTGACTCCTCCTTTCTCAGAAATTATCATCACACTATCATCATCCTCTGAGATTCCCATGGTGATATTTCCACTGGAATTTAATTTATACATAAACGGTACGCAACCGGATTGAACGTTATTTGATAAACTTATTGGGTAAATCAAAATGTTTTCAGTTCCAAAATCAATCATTTTTCCAAAATGTAGAGGTATAAACGTACCTTTATAATTTTGTTCATCAATATCTGTGATTTCATAATTTTGGGAGGCTAAAGATATTTTGGTATTTAGTTCTCCATCTATGAATCGAGATGTAACATCAAAGATAAAATCTTCATAGTTTATCGATAATGATGCATTCCCTTGTGTCTCAGAGAATAAAGCCCTACAGGCCTTCTGGTGAACTAATGCAACGGCCTGTGGAACAGGTCTTCTGTCAGGTCTAATTTCAGTTGGATATACAATTAAATCGAATTCTTCAGGCATAAACCCGTCTTTGATATTACAAGTAATATGGAAAGTATTAAACCACATTGTATCTAAAAATTTATTTTCAGTCGTTTCATGATGATTATCGTTTTCACTTTCCTTTTTGTATAGTCCAAAAATAAGATCATTCTCTGTGATTTCGTTTTTAGCAATTATATCGAGTTTCGAAGTGTTATCCGGTACATCTATATCATTTTCTGAGTTTAAACAGTCCTCTATTTTTGTATTAACATGATTGTTATCTATTTTATCCTCGACTGTATTCATTGGGGCCTGATATTTATTTACAACTTCATCTGCAATGCTTATATTTTCTGAAGTTATTTGAGATGTAGTATTTTCTATAAATTCAGGTAGTTCATCAATTATGTCAGACAAAAAGGGGAACTTATCTAATTTTGTCCTTAAATAAAGAATATCACGAAATATTATGGATGTATCATTTTTTTGCAAATTTGCATGGCAAATAAGCAGGGAAATAATGGCAGCCTCACCTAATTTTTCCTGTTCTACACATAAATGGTTTTCTGGTGTAATCCTTTTTAATTTTTGGAGTTTAGATAATATGTTATATTGATTTTCTATAAATTCCTCTTTACTCGATATTTTCATCTCAGATAAATCCTTTCGTAAAACAAAATTTATAATCCCCATAAAACCACATTCACTTTGAAGCATGATTTATAGGGAAATATAATTGTCTTTTTCCGGAAAAATCAAATATTCTGAATCGGCTTCTAAAAATTCTTTTAAAATCGATTCTTTTAACTCATATTCGAAATCTTCTTTTTTGATTCTAATAACAGCACTTCCATCCCTTCCGTTTTCCCGTGTATGAGGAGTACCGCATCGAAGAATACAACCGAAGGCTCCCGCTATTTCCTTATTAGCATAGGCATTCAGATATAAAGATAATTGGGCAGATCCAGTTAACTCGTCTGCATGTTTCATGACATACTTTATATTGTCTTTTGCTGCTTCCAAAAGTTCAAACGACAGATGTTCTCCTCCTTTTACAAACACAATTTCTGGTGGCTCATACTGTTCTTCAATATTTGCAATAGAGGTATCAGCCTCATTAATATAATCACTTGTGAAAACGGGGTCTTCTATTTTTTCCTCAGCGAGCATTGTCTGTTCGTCAGTCAAAACAATCTCTGTTGTTTGGTTTTGGTCAGAATTATTTTCCACAGTTTTATTTTCTGGAAAATGATTCTCATAGTTTTGATCATCATCTTCTTCATTTGATGTTTCTACCACATTATTTTCCGGTATTGTATTTATATTTAAATCTGCAATAACTGAATCATTTTCATTAATTTCAGTTGCATGTTGTTTTTTGGACCCGAAAATTGAGATATTTTTGGGTTTTTGCACTTCTTCATCATTCACAATAATTCCCGGAATGAGAGATTTTATGAAGTTTATATCCGTGTCTTTAAAAATATTTTTACAAAAAGTTGGGAAGTAAATATGTTTTTTATCAACATCCATAACATTTATTAAAGATGCTTGCAATTTTTTATTTTCCTCACAGAATAGGAATGCATAATTTAATGTACTCTTGCATTCCTCATCAATGGATGAGAAAAAATTGGAAAATTCATTTGTCTCCCATGGTAAAGATCCACATGTAATAACATTGATGCTATTTGAAAAGAATAAATTTTGATCACATTGATCATATGTACCGGCATCAATTATTAAGAAATCATAGTTTCTCTGTGCAATAACAGGCATAAGTAATGGGCGCCGATATAAGTAATAATCAATTCCCATAAAATTAAAAAAATCCTGAAAAATACGACATTCGTAGTCTTCTGCAATTGTAGCAAAATGTCCTGATGGATTATCTTCCAATAAGGCAACCTTGTAGCCTAATGATTTTAAAGATGTTGCTATTAAAATAGCCGTCAAAGTTGCCCCTGAATGATGAGCGGATCCAGCCACACCAATCCTTTGCATTCCAGCATTATTTATTTCATTTTTTTTGGTATTTTTGAAAAATCCCATTTTAACGCTCCTTAGGATCTTTTAATATTTTGCTGCTGCAAATTACTAATTCTCTGATTTCTTATTTCAGCTGCTTTTTGCTCAGCCATTTCTCTTTTATAAACTTCATTTGCAACTTCAGTATCAATTTCTTTCATATCTATGGCATCATCTGAAAAGAAGAAGTGAACATTATCTGCATTGAATAACATACGAATGCAATTAATTCCGCTTTTAGAATCAGATGCTGTTAGTGTTTGAATCATGGGGTTAGCTGCAATTACGTAACTATCTACATCTTCTGCCATAGGAAGGAGATTAACAATTAGCGCCGGGACTTGTTCGCTTTTTTCTTCATCTGCATAATATAAAGCGGAATCATTAGTGAAGTTTTCAAGTATTTTCCACATCTTTGTCAAACTGATATCATAGGCTGTATCAAATTTAACATCGATTTGCAGAAATCCATCTTTAGGAAGAATATTTACTTCTGGTTTTAGTACATCCTCTTTATCAATAGTTTTGACTATGTTTCCATCCTGATTTAAAAGTACATGTTGTAAGCCAATAATTGCTTTCGGATCTCCATTTTTATCTTTTCCATTTATTTCATTCATTATTTCTAACACTGTTTTCATAATAAAAAATCCTCCTAATCATAAATTAACAAATCTCATCTAACATTAATATGACAGAATAAGACAAAACAGAAACATTTTCTGCACAAAAAATATTGGACGATTTCTCGTCCAATATTTTTAACTTATTCTTCACTGGGTTTTGTGGTCATAAGCTTATGTAAACTGGTATTGGTTGGTAAAGTATAGTTAAAAGGTACAACATTTTGTCCCGTATATAATAAGCCAACTCCAACAGGTTTGTCTTTAATGTAGTCGATCAAAGAATCACTTACATCATATTGTTCCTGAATTTCTCTTCGGCCAATGTTTGACTGACTTAACATTGCGACGAATCCAGAGTTGTTAAAAATTCCTCTGCCTTCGGGTGTAATAAGCAAATCTTCAATATCCTGAGTAATACCAGTCATAATGCCATGATATTTTCTGCAACGTTTAAAGTATTCCTGAAGCATAACTGCTGAGCTTTCGGTCTGAACCATCAGGTAAAACTCATCCAAATAAACCCATGTTGCTTTGTTAGAATGTTCATCTTTGTTTCTAACAATTCGATTCCATATATCGCTCAAACATACCATCATACTGAATTCTTTCATATTTTTAGGCATTGAACGAAGATCATAAACAATTAATCTGGATTTAGGATCAATATTGGTTCTATGTGCAAACATATTATAATTACCTACGCAATATGGCTCCATATTCATTGCGAGCTGATGCGCTTCCGGTCCATCCATATTTAGTAAAGCATCATAAAAAGTAACAAGATTTGGAGAGGCATCAAGGTCAATCGTCTTTGTTGGATCATTTTTTATTACTTCTTCCATATGCTTCATATAATCTTCATATATGATAGCTGTTGCCTTTTGAATAGTATTTACTTCATAGGGAGTTAATCCACCGGTCTTACGTGTAACTGTTTCGCACAAAGATACCAAATAATCAGATTTCATTGCCACAGGATCATCATTATTACTTGCAGCATAGTTGATATCCATATCGAGCGGATTGATGTGATATTCTGCTTTCTGTGCAAGTTTAATAACTTCTCCGCCAAATCTTTTTGCGATTTCTACATACTCTCCGTCCGGATCCATGATAATAATATCATCTTCTGTATCGAGCAGATTGGGAGTAATTTCTCCTTTAGCAAAATATGATTTACCACGTCCAGACTGACCTACAATCAATCCGTTTGGAAGCACGCTATCTCTACGATTATAAATAATCATATTCTGAGTTACAGCATTCAGCCCGTAGAAGTGTCCATTTTTATCCATAAGCTCCTGTACGGAAAAAGGAAACAGCGCATCTATAGAATCTGCTGTAAGCATACGATCTATTTCAGTGTAATTCATTGCTAATGGTAAACTTGTTTTAAGTCCGGCTGTCTGCTGGCCCAGCAATGAATTAGCCTGACATGAGAAATCTGAAATTCTCATCTGTAAAATATTAGAATATTCTTTTAACTCATCCAATGAAGTAGCCAGTAATGTTACCGTCACAGTTGTGAAGAATAACTTTTGATTATGTATTGTCACATCACGAACCAGATCCGCTGCTTCTTCTCTAGCTGTTAGCAAATCTTCCGAAATAAGAGAAGGATCATAATTACCTTTTACAGCTTTCTGATTGGCTTTTACAACTTCACTCTTAATCGCACTATTTTGGGCTTTTACATCTTTAATAGCCTTTTTATGCGGGTACGATTTAAAAATAACAGAAGTCAACATGGAACATGGTATATTGCTTATCTCGGATAAGAAAGATGTATCCATGGCCGTTGGAAAGTTTGTAATTAAAAATGTTTTTGCATAATTATGATCGCCCAGCTGAATCTGCATTGTCCCGTTCATATAATTTCCGGGGGCAATCAAATCCTTTGTAGTTAAGCCACGTTTTCTTAATACTTCAAGTGAGAATTTATTTTCGTCATCATAATAATCTTTTAGCAGATCCGGAAAGAAGTCTTCTTCTCCCACTTTATAAATATCATGTAAAATACAAATTCTCTCTTCAATAGTTAATGGACGTACTCCTGTTTTGTTAATTTCTCTTACAGCATTATCTGTTTCTTCATCCAGAGTGGCAAATGTTCTATTTGCCATGATAATATCTGTAGTTTTTAAAGTGAGAGTCATGTATCTCTCTTTTTGAATATCATTTCTGCCTTCTTCGATTTTATCAGCAAGAATTTTGTTATAATCATCTCTAAAAATCTGCTGATCATCACTCTTTGGTTTAAGTAAAAATCTTTCTTTTATTTTAGCTGCGGAAGTTCGTCTATTAAAGATAGTAAATTGAGCTGTCACATTAGGTGCATATTTACTGAGCAGTTTAGAATATTTTTTTAAAATTTCTTCCTGTTTATCTTCCTTTTCCGTGGTAAAGTTCATATCACCAAAATAATATGACTTTGAATATAATCCCGGCGCAACTTTAATTATTCCATTAGGATATACTTCCTCATAAGGAATTGTTTGTTGCGCTGTTTTTGCACGTCTGCCTTTTGCCTTTTGAATTTCGTTAATCGGCTGCTTATTAGTTTCTTTTTTGGTATTAAATAAAGACATAGCAATCTCCTTTCACTTATTTTTCTATAATTAATATGACTGAATATTTATAAAAACATAAAAACAGCGGATATAATCCGCTGTTTTTTTATTCATCGAATAGTTAATTTTGCTGTTGCTTCCAGTGCTAATGGACTTCTAACACATTCATCTTGACTAAAAGTAATCTGAGCACATAATTGACTGTTTTTCATTTTTTCCGAAACATAAGCAAGTGCATTATTTTCTCTATCTAGATTTGGTGCGTCGATCTGATCTAAGTCTCCACAAAGCACTACTTTTGTTCCCATCCCCGCTCTTGTTACTAACGTAAGAACCTGAAGAGGAGACATATTCTGAACTTCATCTACAATAATAAAAGAATTATTTATACTTCTTCCGCGCATATAAGCAAGTGATGCTATTTCTAGGATTCCGGATTCTTTCATGTCTTCTATCTGCATTTGAATTTGTTCGTTCGATTCTTCTTCTCCACCGTTACTGCGTAAAATTACTTCAAGATTATCATAGAATGGAGCTAACAATGGATTCATTTTTTCTTCTAGAGAACCTTTTAAATAGCCAATATCTTTATCTGCAAGAACATTCGCCCTCGTAATAACTATCTTTCCATATTTATTATCAAATACCTGGTCTACTGCTGTTGCTAATGATAAAAAAGTCTTTGCCGAACCTGCAGGTCCTTTTAAAATAACTAATGGAATTTCATCAGATGATGCCATTAATGCATTTAACGCAAATTTTTGCGATGAATTTTTTGGAACAATTCCGCAAGGTTTTAGATTTTTAGAATCGACAGAAACAAGAAAACCTTCATGGAATATAGTATACGCCTTTTTGTTTCCGCAAGTCAAAAGTACATACTCATTCTCAGTAAATTGATATTCTTCAAGTTCTGGAATAGATTTTGTTGGTAAAACCATTCCTGGGATATATAATTCATCGATAGGCTCCCAATTTTCGATTTGAAAACATGAAATGCCTCGATAATTTGTAGTATTTACCCTAACATTGCGATAATTTTGAGTAGTAATTCCTAAAAGATTTGCTTTAACCTGCATGGAAACGTCATTTGTAATTAAAATACTTTTATTAAAATCCATATTTTGCATAAAAATATACAGTATTTCATTATCCGGTTTCTTGAGGTCAAAATCATTGACAAAATTTCGAATCCGTTCATCCTCTATGTTATTTTTTCTAAGAATCAAAAAGATGCCACCATTATTTAATTTGATACCAGTACTATAACTGCCATTAACTTCTTTTAAAGAATTAATATTACGGATTGCTCTTCTTGCATTGAAACCTGTATCCCCTGGAACCTTTTTAAGTCCATCAAGTTCTTCAAGAGTTTTTTGAGTAATGCATACAACGTTATCATCAAATCCCCAAATAGCATCAGGACTTTCAATCAAAATATTTGTGTCTAAAACGAACTGTTTCAATAGCGATTACCTCCTTTTTAATTTATTATTAATATGACAGATTTGCATGAAACAGTTTTTTCTGCATAAAAAAAACTGGATGGAAAATTTTCCACCCAGTTAATATTTAATGTATCAGCTCCATGAAATAAATCCACTTCTTAGCTTACATTCCGGCATATCCGCCGATTCAAAATGGCCTATGGAATAAATCCACTTTTTGGCCTGCATAAAATTTTGACTGCGATTTAGGATTTTAAATTAAAAAATGCCTGTTCTCGCCTTAATTACAATGTGATTTCTACGGCTCACTGGTTTCTGCTCCTTTCCACCTCTGAATGTTTTATGAGAACTAACTCAGAAAATCCTCATCGTCATCGACTGAATCATCAGAGTTATCATCATAACCATCATTCGAGCTGGCCTCATCAGAATCCAGATCATCGTTCTTCTGTTCACGTTTATCGGCAAACATTGTATAAACGATATCATCGCCTACGCTTGTAATGATTGCTCTGGATGTTCTGGCCCCCTGCTTTTCCATTTCATTATAGAATGCAGCTACCTGTTCTGCTCCTGTTGCCTCATTACCCTTTTCCACTCTTACGATTTTTACAATCTTCATACTTTTTTCCTCCTTATTTTCTCCTGTTTTCGATTGCAATAATATTATGACAGAAAAAGTATGTGGAAAGTTTTTAATATGAGATTATATAATTTCGGATTAATGTTATTTTTAGAATAGATTAATTTATAATCAATTATAAGAATCGTGCAATAAAGCAGAATTTTTGATTTATTTTAACACTAATTTTATGTAAATTCGCATAAGGCTTTTCCTATTATCGTTAGTTAATGTACCATTTATGTACCAATTGCAGTTAAATTACAAAGAAATATAAAGGATAACATAAATTATATAATTCGGCAAAATGGCATAAAAACAAGCTTTGTAGGTTTATGAACAGTTATAATAAGATTTAGATAAAAGTGCTGTAAATCTCAACGTAAAAAGTCATAGTATAATTTCTCCTCCTTGAATATCTTCTGCATCCGGTTCCAGCCCCTTAAGGACAGGTCACATTCGCTGAAAATACCTTTTTCCCGGATTCTCTCAAAAATCCTGTCAATCACCTGCTCATAATCCGGCTTCTTCTCCGGTTCCTTCTGCAACAGCAAAAGGATCGCACTGACTACCGCATCCGAACAATACAGCACTGCGGTCTCCGCTTTTTTGTATTTCCGGGTTCCTTTATATTCTTCCAGGATCTCCGATGCGCCTGCCGGGAATTCCATATCCGGTGTCTCCTGCATAAGATCCCAGCCTTTTCTGTGATATAATCCGGCACATTTCAGGGCATCCCTGTCCAGTTCCAGCTTATTTGCGATCCGCTCACAGAAATAGGCTGTATGTACACACAGGAAATATTCGGATCGGTCTTCCTCGCGGTACTTTACCAGTACCTGATTCTCGGTGTCATTCAGTTCCAGATATTTTACACGATCCCTGAACACCACTGTACCCGAAAAAATTTTCAAAATACCCAGAAGCAGTATTCCCGACACGATCAGATTTGCTGCCGGAACCAGAAACTGTTCCAGACTTAAATGTTCATTGGCAAGCAGTACCACATTTGCGGTCTCGCACAGCAAAAGGCAGAACAGAGATAAGAACAGGGGGATCCCGATGGCAAATTCCTGCTCTAAATGCTGGAAAAGACAGGCTGCAAAAACACCGCTGATAAAATACAGGAAAAAAATGCCCACCGACTGTCCCCACAGCGTGGCAATCATCAGAAACACCCCGGAAAACACAATTCCCACTGATAGATTGCTGAACAGGGACAATACCACAAAGACCGCCAGAAACGGCCATCCTCCCGCCGGAAGGAATGCACAGGTCAGCGAAAACAAAAGGCTGCACCAGACAGCGGTCCAGAATCTCATCAGGTGCTCTCCGTTATCATAATCCAGGCGGGAATCCACTACTTCCCTGCGCAGGAAAAATCCTGACACTGCAAGTCCCAGTGCTGCCATCACGGCATCCCGCAGGGCATTTTCCACAGACAACTGTTTTCCCAAAAGTCCCAGTCCGTAGACTGCGGCACCTCCGATCAGTACCGTAAGGATCTCCGGCAGCAAAAGCCGCGAAAATCCGTTTTTCTCTTTGTTCTTCATATTTATCTGTTTCCTTTATCCGGACGTTTGTTTCATCTCGGACTTCTTTTGCTTTTGATCGTCCGGGCTTCATAGTCATCGTAAGCTTTTACGATCTTCTGTACCAGCGGATGTCTTACCACGTCTTTGCTGGTCAAGGTACAGAAGGCAATATCATCGATATTTTTCAGAACTCTGGCTGCTACATCCAGACCGGATTTTGCTCCCACGGGAAGATCCTTCTGGGAGGAGTCACCCGTTACGATCACTTTGGAGCCGAAACCGATACGGGTCAGGAACATTTTCATCTGTGCCGGTGTGGTATTCTGTGCTTCATCCAGAATAATATAGGCATTGTCCAGTGTCCGGCCTCTCATATAGGCAAGCGGTGCCACTTCGATCAGACCCTTTTCCATATTTTTGGCAAAACTTTCCGCTCCCATGATCTGATACAGGGCATCGTACAGGGGACGCAGATACGGGTCTACCTTACTCTGCAGATCACCGGGCAAAAAGCCCAGCTTTTCTCCGGCTTCAATGGCCGGTCTGGTCAGGATGATACGGCTCACCTCGTTGTTCTTAAAAGCGGTGATCGCCATGGCCATGGCCAGATACGTCTTACCGGTACCGGCCGGTCCCAGTCCGAATACGATCATGTTTTTCCGGATGGCATCCACATAAGCCTTCTGCCCCAGGGTCTTGGGCTTGATCGGCTTTCCGCTGATGGTATGGCAGATGCAGTCCGCATCCATCTCCATCAGTTTTTCCTCCTGGTCTTCTTTTCCCATTTCAATGGCATAATCCACGCTCTGTTCTTCGATCTCATTGCCGTGATCCGACAATGCGGTCAGCTGTCGTAATACCCGGGAGGCCTTCGAAACGTTTTCCTCTTCCCCGGTGATCATTACACTTCCGTTGCGGTCCACAATAGTTACCTGAAAATCCTGTTCCAGCTTCTTGATGTACGCATCCTGCATACCGAAGATCTTCTGCATCTGTTCTGTATCCATTTCCAGACGGATTGCTGTCACACTCATTTATGTCTTAATCCTCATTTCTGTCCAAATCTTCTGCTCCGGTATCCTCCGCCCGGGAATCTACCAGACTGACCGCCGCTTCCCGCAGCAAAAGTTCCCCGTGTGCGGTCCAGCCGGCGCGCTTTGTTTCTATTTTAACATCTTTCGAGATTATTTGTACCCCTTTTTCATCTAAAGTTTCAAGAAAATCCATGATTTTTTTCTGTAAAACCGTTTCTGCTTCCGACACTGTATAATAATATTCAGTTTTCTGATACTCTCTGTACGTGATCCTGCCTACCATGCAGGGGATCTGCAGATACTCCAACGCTTTTACGGGACATGCTTCCAGCACGCTGTCATATTGCAAAAAATCCATTTTTTTCTCCGGTTTCCACTCCCGGTCACCGAAATGGATAAAATAAAATGTCTTTTGTCTTCCGGTGTATTTTTTCCGGATATAATCTGCCGGAAGATATGCCTGAAAGGTTCCGGTATGCTCCAGCACTATATCCGCATCCGGGGTCACCGGCCGATATTCCCTGACGGTTCCATCCTCGGCATAAATGGGGATCCTGCCTTCCACCAGAATATCTCCTTTTGCCACTTCACTGCCTATGGATACTTTCGGGACACCACAACGCACGATCATATCCGTGATCACCCCGTTGCATTCTGCCACCAGATCTTTTCCTTCCCCTGCAGCATCCTGCACGACTTCTGGAACCGACATATCGTTTTCCTTTACTTCGATCACCAGTCTGGTCCCGTCCAGACGGCCGGAGGTCCAGGTAACCTGCGAAAACTTCCGTCTTATCTGTTTTTCCAGCTCACCTATATTCAGTTCACTCCTTCGCATTCCGGTGTGAATGCCCTCCTGCTCCAGGAAGGAATAGAACACGTCATCCGTCACCTGATAATTGCCAGTCACCTGAATATCCCACACAAATAAAGACGAAATCAGCCAGAAAGCCACCGCCAGAAATAAACCTGCCAGAAACGCTTTTCTGCGCAGCATTCCCGGCACAAAAAAGGGTAGTCCATATCTTTCCGATATGACTACCCTTACTTTTGTCTTTCTGGCGATGGGCCGCAGTTCGTAAAAAGACCGCAGGCCGATGCACATGGTATAAACATCTTCCTGTTTTTCTATATTCCACAGCAATATTCCCTTATTACTGCACAGATTGATAAATCGCTGCGGTGCAAAGCCCCATACCCGGATCTTCACATAACCCTGCAGACGTTTGACCCATTCCGTCATCCTGTTAACCTCTCATCCAAATGATTATTCACGCAAATATCGCAGTGCACTGATATTTCCGCTGATCTTCATATCTTCATTGGTATAATAGTCGATGGAAAGTCTGGTTCCCTCCAGGCACACCTGACAGGTCTTGGCCTGCAAAAGGATCCGCTCTCCGGTATATTCCAGGATTCCTCTGTAATTTTCAATCCAGGCTTCGGAGTTTCCCGTCAGCGTCACCCGCAGTGCTCCCATACAGACATCCTTGGGTAACTGCAGGGAATCGATCCATTTTTCTTTTTTCGATGGCATTCTCTTCATTTTCATATAAAACTATATGAAAACGGATGCCGGAATATGTTACTGTAAAATCCCTTTGATCAGAGGTTCTGCCTCCGGCTGATGGCCGGTGATGAAATAAGCACTCCGGAACTTTTCCTTCGCCGCTTCCAGGCGTTTCTCATCATTGGCATGAAGGTATCCCAGTACCTCTCCCTTTTTCACCGCATCCCCTTTTTTCTTCTCTAAGAGGATGCCAACAGACAGGTCGATCTCACTTTCCTTGGTCTCTCTTCCGCCGCCTAAGAGCAGAGAACAAATTCCGATATCCTCACAGGCAATTTTTTCTACAAAGCCGTCTCTGTCCGCACAGACAGGAACCACCATGGATGCCTTCGGCAGAAGATCCGGATCCGTTACCGCCGCAGGGTCACCGCCCTGGGCCTCCACAAACTGCTCCAGCTTCCGTAAAGCACTGCCATCTCTGATGACATTTGTAAGCATATTTCTGGCCTCTTCGACACTCTCCGCCTTACTACCGGCAAGTAACATCCGACTTCCCAGTACCATACAAAGTTCTTTGAAATCTTCCGGGCCCTCTCCCCGCAGGGTTGCAATGGCTTCCTTCACTTCCAGGGCATTTCCCACGGCCCGGCCCAGCGGCTGATCCATATCCGAAATCACGGCAATGGTCTTACGTCCGGCATTCTTACCGATCTTCACCATTTCCTCAGCCAGAGCAAAAGCATCCTCCCTGCTCTTCATAAAAGCACCGCTTCCGGTCTTCACATCCAGTACAATGGCATCTGCACCGGCTGCCAGTTTCTTACTCATAATGGAGCTGGCGATCAGCGACATATTGTCTACCGTAGCAGTCACATCCCGCAGGGCGTACAGCTTTTTATCCGCCGGTGCCAGATCTGCGGTCTGTCCCATAATGGCAATACCGATTTTGTTCACATTTTCAATAAACTGTTCCGTAGTCAGTGAAGTAGAAAATCCGGGGAAACTTTCCAGCTTATCAATGGTTCCACCGGTGTGTCCCAGACCCCGACCGCTCATTTTGGCTACGGGAATTCCGCAGGCCGCCACCATGGGTGTCAATGCCAGAGAAGTCTTATCTCCCACACCTCCGGTGCTGTGTTTGTCTACCTTGCAGCCATGGATGGATGACAGATCCAGCATCTCCCCGCTGTGTGCCATGGCCATGGTCAGTTCGTAAGTCTCCCTCTCTGTCATCTTCTGAAAATAAATTGCCATCATCAGAGCAGACACCTGATAATCCGGTATCTCTCCCTTCGTGTAGCCTTCAATAAAAAAGCGAATCTCTTCTTTGGATAACTCTCCACCGTTTCTCTTTTTCATGATAATATCATACATTCTCATAGGCTTCCTCCTGTCTGCGGCAACATTACCATCAGCTCTTATACACCGACTTTTTTACAGATATCACTGATACAGCATTTTTCGCAATAGGGATGGGTTCTGGCAGTACATACCTCTCTGCCGTGATATACCAGTCTGTGGCAGAAATCGCTGCCTTCTTCGGGCGGAATGATCTTCCACAGCTCCTTCTCCACCTTTGCCGGTTCCCTGATCCCGTCCACAAGTCCCATACGGTTCACCAGGCGGATACAGTGGGTGTCTGTCACAATGGCAGGTCTGCCAAAGACATCCCCCATGACCAGATTCGCACTTTTTCTGCCCACTCCAGGCAGAGACAATAATTCGTCAAAATCGTCTGGAACCTTTCCGTCATATTTATCCCGCAGAATCTTCATGCAGGCACTGATATCTCTGGCTTTGCTGTGACCCAGGCCACAGGGCTTTACAATGGCCTCGATCTCTTCCACCGGAGCCTCTGCCAGGGCATCCACATCCGGGAACTTCTCATACAGCTTTTCCACTACGATATTTACCCGGGCATCGGTACACTGAGCTGCCAGGCGGACACTGACAAGCAGTTTCCATGCCTGATCGTAATCCAGAGTGCATCCGGCATCCGGGTATTCCTTTTTCAGACGTTCTATAATTTCTAATGCACGTTGTTTTTTTGTCATATACTTCTACTTTTACTCTTTATTTATGGTAAGGTTCGTGCTGAATGATCCGGAATGCACGATAGATCTGTTCGCACAGGATCACTCGCATCAACTGATGAGGAAATGTCATTTTGGAAAAGCTTAAGGCCAGATCCACTCTTTTACAGACACTTGGATGCAAACCAAGCGATCCGCCAATGACAAAGCAGATATGGCTTTTTCCTCTGACAGTGCAATCTTCAATCCATGCCGCAAATTCTTCGGAAGAAAAGTTTTTACCGGCAATCTCCAGCGTAACGATCAGGGCATCCTGTGGCAGTTTCGCCAGGATCCTCGCCCCTTCTTTTTCACGGATCTGATCTTCCAGAGCCGCACTGGCTCCATCCGGTGTCATTTCATCCGTCACTTCGATGATATTTAACTTCGTATAACGCCCCAGACGTTTGCTGTATTCTTCTATGGCGTCCCGGAAAAATTTTTCCTTGATCTTCCCTACACATACGATGGATATTTTGATCATTCTTCTGCTCCGTTTGTATCCGGGAAGATCTGTTCATAGATCTTTGTGTCAATAAGGTTCTCCAGCATCTGCTGATCCAGATTCATAAACTGATGATTCATCTGGCTGCGGATTACTTCGAATCTCTTGTAATAAAGAGCCTCTTCCGGTGTATCTGCAGCATTTTCAATCTGAGCGTCAATTTTTTCCGCCGTCAGATTTTCTTCACTCCACTTCAGAAGAGTATCCACCAGAGAGTTCTCGGACTCTGCCTTTTTCTCAAAAAGCTTTGCATTCCGCATGGATACCACGCCCATGACAATGAACAGAATGAAAACAGCACTCATCACTCCGTAGAACATATAGGGGTTGCCGATGTTCAAAGGAAGTACGCCGGTAATTCCCAGGATCATGACAAGCATTCCGAGGATTCCCACCACCAGCAGTACCCAGGCAGAGGAACGATTCTCCTCTGCTTTGGCTCCACTGTTCATATAAGTAAGTCCACCCTGGGCGGAAGCTGTTTTCAGCAGTTCTCCGGGATTGACTTTCTCCGATGCTTCTTCTGTCTCCGGCATCAGGAATTCATCTACCGCAGCCTCTTCCTCAGCAGCATTTTCCGTCCGCTCTTTTTCCTGCTGTTCCAGAAATACCCGGGCAATCGTCTTCGCCTGTTTTTCCTCTTTTGCATCTACAAACAGTTCATAGACCTGCTCCGCCTCATCGAAGGAAAGTTTGCTCTTGCGGATCCCATTGTATGTAAGGAAGTCTTTCAGTTTCTCCATTTCGTCCTGTTCACCGAACAGCACGGAAGTCCAGTCCGTCAGTTCTTCCTCGCTTACCAGCGTTTCTCCGCAATCGGGACATACGGTGATTCCTTCCCGATATTCGTTTTTACATTTC